>Ga0315277_10003140_pt1 | contig 22574 bp, 26 predicted proteins | sample YL17G05_15_MG_FD_203695 | JGI IMG/M metagenome (GOLD analysis project Ga0315277, IMG submission 203695) | Sediment microbial communities from Yellowstone Lake, YNP, Wyoming, USA - YL17G05_15 | ecosystem: Environmental > Aquatic > Freshwater > Lake > Sediment | place: USA: Wyoming | collected...
TTTCCTTATGTCCCACCGGCGAGCCGCCGGTGCCACTTGATCCCCCTTGAAATGCCACCCCATGAACGGTATTCGGGCTATCGTCGGGGTCTCGCCAGAAGGTCGGCTCTGTTTCCAGACAGTCGGTTAGCAGCAGCCGGTGACCGACGCACTACCCGTCCAACTGAATCTCCCCTCGCCGGACCAGTTCCAGGAATTCCCGGTTACTCTCCAGCAGGTCGGGCAAGCGGGCCATTTCGGCCGGGGTTAGCCAGTGGATCGACTCGACTTCGGCCGGGTTCGGCACGGGGGCCGCGCCGGGCTCCAATTCGCCTAGCCACCAAGCCAACTGCACCTTCCAGGCGGTCACGCACCGCCAGAGGCGTCGCACCGGCCGGACGGCGATGCCGAGTTCCTCGCGAAACTCCCGGACCAGGGCCTCCTCTTCCGATTCGTCTCCGTCGATCCCTCCGCCGGGAAAGCAGTACGTCAGCGGCGCAACGACCGACCGGGAGCGGCGGATCACCAGCATCCGCCCGTCGCGCACGATGATGACCACCGCGCCGCGCCGGCCGGGTTGGTCGGGAGGTGTTTCCATGTCGGCCATGTTAGCGGAGCCCAACCGGGGCTCAACCCCTTGGAGCTTATCCCAGAACCGTACGGTGGAACCGGGGTGGCCGGGGTGTGCGGGCACCGACGCGAGGCGTTGGTCGGCGAGCCCCCGGAGTGGTGTGGCTGGGGGCGGCCTCCGGCCGACCGCCAGCCACCCCAATGATCGGCTCTGGGTAGCGGCCCCCCGGTGGCTGCCCGCGGCCGCGGAACAACTCTCCAGCGTGATACCCATTGGGCGGGAAAGCTGGTATTCTTATAAAGGCCCGGTTTAGCCCGGATTATTCATCGGACCGGGGTCATGTCGGCAATCGGGTGCCACGGCCGTATCGGCCGTGCTCCAGGTTTCGATGCTTACCCGCGGTCACACGGCCGACACGGCCGTGGCACCCCCGTGAATAATCCGGGTTTAGGGGGATGTTCTCATGCCACGAGTCGTGACGCTGCCGCCCCAGGGGCCTGGGGACCCTGACGGGACGAAGGCCGGCGGGTGGTGGCAGCAGTCGGAGGACGGGCAGCGGGTGCTCTGCGGCCTGTGTCCCCGGGCGTGCTCGCTGGGGCCGGGTGACCGCGGGTTCTGCTTCGTCCGCGAGAATCGCGGCGGGCAGATGATCTCGACCACCTACGGCCGCAGCACCGGCTTCTGCATCGATCCGATCGAAAAGAAGCCGCTGAACCAGTTCTACCCGGGCACCGCGGTCCTCTCCTTCGGCACGGCCGGCTGCAACCTAAGCTGCAAGTTCTGCCAGAACTGGACGATGTCCCGCTCCCGCGACGTCGACGCCGCCTGCGAGATCGCCGATCCGGAGACCATCGCCCGGGCCGCCCAACAGCTCGGCTGCCGCAGCGTGGCCTTTACCTACAACGACCCGATCGTGTTCGCCGAGTACGCCATGGACACCGCCCGGGCGTGTCACGATCTGGGCGTCAAGACGGTGGCGGTCACCTCCGGCTACCTCGCGGCGACCGCCCGGGCGGATTTTTTCCAGCACATCGACGCCGCCAACGTCGATCTGAAGGGTTTTACTGAGGAGTTCTACCGGACGCTGACCGGCGGGCGCTTGGAGCCGGTGCGGGAGACGTTGCGCTGGCTGGCCCACGAGAGCCACGTATGGTTGGAGATCACCAACCTGATCATCCCGCAGGCGAACGACTCTCCGGACGACCTGGAGCGGATGTGCCGCTGGATCGCCGCAGAGCTGGGGACCGACGTGCCGGTCCACTTCTCGGCATTCCATCCCGACTTCAAGCTGACCGACCGGCCGGCTACCCCGTTGCCGACGCTCCTGCTGGCCTGCGAGGTGGCCCGGCGTGCCGGCTTGCGGTACGTTTACACGGGCAACGTCAGCGACCGCGAGCATCAAGACACCTACTGCCCAGGTTGTGGCCAGGTGGTGATCGAGCGTGACGGGTACGTAGTGGGGGCATTCGAGGTGCGGGAGGGTCGCTGCCGGCATTGTGGGACGCCGATCGCCGGGCGTTTCGACGACGCGCCGGGCGATTGGGGCGGCCGGCGGATGCCGGTTCGCATCGCCTCCTTCGCCTCGTCCAGGCCGCCGGCACCGGCAGCCGCACCGGCACCCGCGGTGAAGGCAAAACCCGCTCGGCAGGCACAGCCGGTAACGGTCATCCCCGAGCGGCCCGCGCTCAGCGCGCGGCAGGAGCAGTTGATTCTCCGCGCCGCCGGCCGGCGGGTGGCAGCCGCGGTGAGATCGCAGATGCCCGAGCCCATGGACGCGATGCTGGCCGAGGTGGCTGGCACGCCCCTCTACGGCGCCTTCGTGAGCCTCAAACGCGGTGGGCAACTGCGTTCCTGCTGCGGTTTCTTGGGGCAGTCGCTCCGGCTTTCCGACGCCCTGGACAGCGCGGCGGTGCGGGCGGCAAAGGACGATCCCCGCTTCCCGCCCATCACGCCAGGGGAGCTGGCAGAGCTCGACGTGGAGGTCTGGCTGTTGTGGGGACTACAGCCGGTTTCGGCGCGGGGAGAAGATCGTGTCCAGGCCGTCACCATCGGCAAGCACGGACTGCAAATCGCCCGGGGCGGGGCCCGCGGGCTGCTGTTGCCGGGCGTGGCCGTCGAGCACCACCTCGACGCGAAGGGCTTTTTGAAGCAGGTCTGTCTGAAGGCCGGACTGCCCCCCGACGCCTGGAAACAGGACGATACCACGCTGATGACCTTCGAGGGCTACGCCATCCGCGGAAAGATCCATGCGGGTGACGACGTGGCGGACGAGCGGGCAGTTCCCTAGGGAGTGAGGAGTAGGCAGTAGGCAGTAGGCAGTAGGCAGTAGGTAGTAAGCAGTACGTGGGGTGGAGCGCGCAGTGGGCATTCAGCATTCAGCATTCAGCATTCAGCATTCAGCATTCGGCGTCCGCCCGGCTAGCGTCGCCGGAGGCTTCTACCCGGCCACCGCCAAGGAAGTGGATCTCGCGCTGGACGAGATGTTCCCCGAGCAACCTTCGGTCGGGACCCACGAAGCGCGGGTGCCCCCGCCGCAGCCCGAACCTTGGGCCGCGGTGATGGTGCCGCACGCGGGCTGGAGGTATTCGGGCCGGCTGGCGGCCAGCGTATTGAGTCGGGTGGAGATCCCCGGGCAGGTGATCATCCTCTGTCCGAAACATGGGCCGGGCGGGGCCGATTGGGCGGTGGCGCCCCACGCGAGCTGGTCGTTGCCGGGGCGCCAGGTAGACTCCGATCCCGAGCTGGCCAGACGGCTGGCCGAAGGCATTGCAGGTCTGGAGTTGGACGAAGCGCCGCACCGGCGGGAGCACGCCATCGAGGTCCAGTTGCCGCTGCTGGCCCGGCTGGCGCCCCACGCCCGCGTCGTGGGCATCACCATCGGCGGCGGCGAGCTGGCGAGCCTGCTCCGCTTCGGCCAGCAGATGGCTGAGGTCCTCGGCGACCAACCTTCGGTCGGGACCCACGAAGCGTGGGTACCCCCGGGTACCCTCCGGGTGCGGCGCCCGCTACTGGTGATCTCCAGCGACATGAGCCACATCGAGGGTTACGCCGACAACGAGGCAGAGGCTCACCGGCTGGACCGCTTGGCACTGGAGGCCATGCAGACCCTCGACCCGGCTCGGCTCTACGAAACCGTCCGCAGTCATCGGATCAGCATGTGCGGCATGAGGCCGGCCGTGATCGTGATGGAAACGCTGCGACAATGGGGCCGGCTACAGCGCTGCGAGTTGGTCGGCTACACCACCAGCGCCGAGTCCGGCGGCGGCACTGATCGCGTAGTGGGCTACGCCGGCATGTTGCTGGGGTAGTGGTGCATCAATGCAGAAGGGAGAAGGCAGAAGGCAGAATAGGGCTGGTCCGGCAGGTTGGCTCGCAGTGGCGAGGGGGCCGTGGGCAGTCGACAGTCCTCACGATTCGTAAGTCAAGATTCTGCATTCTGCATTCAGAGGCTGATCCCCAACCAGCGGGCCCGGATGGTCAGCCCGAACTTGAAATACTGGAACTGCCGCCGGGGTTTCTTGCGGGCCCAGAGGAAGGTGCTCACAACCAGGTCCTCCGGCAGCTTCCCGGCGGAGACCCGATCTACCACGTGCTGGACGAAACCGTCCTCTTCGGGCGCGGCGGTCTTCAAGGCGGCCTTCATCGTCTCGGCGTCCAGCCGAGTGGCCGCCTGGGCCGTTTGCGTCCCGCGGACTGCGAGCACCGCCAGCAAAGCCGTCAGCAGCAGAGACTTTCGCCACATGGTCGCGTCACTCCGTATCACGCGCCCCCTTCGAGGCAATGGGCAATGGGAAAATGGTAGAGGTAGACTTGTAGCCGAACCGGCCCGGCCACGCAATGTCAAAAGCACAGAAGCCGCCGCCTGCCGCCCTGCCGGGCGGGGCTGGGGAGCTCGACGCAGTTGGCCGGCGGGTAGGAGTATGCGATGTATGGCCAGGCCGACCGTACAGACCGCGCGCCGATCAGTCCTCAAGGGGAACCGGTTGGGAAACCGACCTCTCATGAAGGCGGATCTTTGGACTGGCGGAAGGGAAGGCTGGGGATTATGGGGTATGTGGGAGCTTGTGGAAGGTGTCGTTAGATGAGCAGAAACGACCTGGACATCTCCAGCGGACCCCACTGCGAACCGCCTCCAGAGAAGGGGGCAGAACGGCGGTTCATCGGTGTCCGGTTTGCCTGTTGTGGCGTCTACACAAGGGTTTACGTCAACCGAACCGGAACCGCCTACGAAGGCCACTGCCCGAAATGCTCCAGAGCGGTCCGCGTCCGCATCGGGCCGGGAGGCACCGATTCCCGTTTCTTTACTGCCTATTGAGTCGGACGGCCGTTTCCGGTACCCTTCGCCCTCCGGAATCCCCACTGCCTATTGAGTCGGACGGCCGTTTCCGGTACCCTTCGCCCTCCGGAATCCCAGGTCACGTCCGCGTGCGTTCCGGCCGAAAGAAGGCGCGCGGCGGACGATTGGGTCACTTGTGCGTCGCGATCGTTCGCCATGGACTATGAAGTCAAGAGTTGCAGCCGACATTGTGCCGGCAGCGGTCGGGAATTGGCCCCGGGCGAGGCATTCTACTCGGTGTTGGTGGCCGGGGGGGCCGAGCTGCGGCGCTACGACTACTCGGAGGAGCAGTGGAAGGGGCCGCCGCCAGAGGCGATCGGCTGGTGGAAGTCGGAGATTCCTGACCGAAACGCCAGCCGGAGGCACTGGGCGCCGAACGACGTGATGCTACAGTTCTTCGACGAGCTGGCCGAGCAGCCCGACAAACAGGACATGCGGTACGTGCTTGTGCTGCTGTTGGTCCGCCGACGCGTGATGCGACTGGAAGAGAGCCGCGTGGGCGGGGAAGGTGGCGAGGTCATCGTCGTGTACTGTCCGCGGCGCGAGACGACCTACGAGGTCGCGGCGGTCGTGCCCGAGCAGTCGCGGATCGACGAGATCCAGGAAGAGCTGGCCAGGTTGCTGGAATAGGGATTTTGGATTTGGGATTTGGGATTTGGGATTGGCGTGATGAGTGAAGCGGGCGTTTAGCGGTCGGGCTTGGCCGACGCGGAGCACGGCGGAGGACCCAGGTGGCAAGGTGCGGGGCGTTGCTGTGGCTGATGGCGGCCGTGGCGCTGCTGGCGGGAGTGGGGTGCAGGTGGTTCCCCTTGGTTGACTACCCACCGCCGCCGCCGGCAGCGGCCGATGAGCCCGCCAAGGTCGTCGACCTTACGTTCTAAGGGGCGGAGAGTTAAGAGCCGAAAGCCGGGGGCGGAAGAGAGATCCATGGACGGATATCGACGGTGCCTGACGTTGCTGGTGGCGGTGGGGTTGGCGGGGTTGAGCGGGGCAAGCTGCCACAACCTGGTGTCGCCGTTTGCGGCCCCACTGCCCCGTGTGCTCCCACCCTCGCCGACCCTGGAACAGGTGGTCCAGGTCGTCAACCAGAACGCTGCGCAGATCGACTCATTTTCGACCACCCGCGCGGCGATTAGCGGACCGGGCGTGCCCACGCTGCGGGCAAACCTGGCGTTCCAGCGCCCCAGGCGGTTCAGACTTCGGGCCGACACGGCGGTAACCGGGCCGGAGCTTGATCTGGGCAGCAACGACGAACTGTTCTGGTTCTGGGGCAGGCACAACCGGCCGTCGGCGGTCTACTACTGCCGCCACGACCAGTTCGCCACCAGCCGGGCGCGGCAGATGATTCCCATCGACCCCAACTGGCTGGTGGAGGCCCTGGGAATCGGCGGATTCGACCCCGGACTGCCGCACCAGGGTCCCTTCGTCCTGCCGGGCGACCGCCTGGAGGTGCGGACCATTCGGGATACGCCCGAGGGACCGACGACCACGTCGACCGTCATCGACGTCGCGCAGGGCTGGGTGCTGGAGCAGCACGTCTACGACGCCCAGGGCCGGCTGGTGGCCAGTTCCGTGCTCAGCGGCCACCACCGCGATCCGCTGCTGGGCGCGGTCATGCCTACCGTCGTGAAGATCAACTATCCGGCGGCGGGGTTGTCGTTGCGACTCGACTTGGGCAACGTGGACATGAACCGTTTGCCTGGCAACCAGGTCGAACTGTGGACCATGCCGCGGTACCCGGGTTCGCCGCCGGTGGATCTGTCTGGTCCGCTGCCTACTGTGCTGGGCCCAACGAGCTGATGAAGCTCTCGGTCTCGTCGGAAAAACCCGTGTTGCCGGGGTTGTAGACGAAGCGGGCGCGGTCGATGGGCACGTCGAGCTTGACGTCGAACAGCTCCATGGTCACCAGCGGCCGGCCGTCGTTCTGCCCGCCGGCCTTCTCGGGGATCCCCCGGCGGTACTCGACACGGTAGGGAAAGAGGTCGTCCTGTCCCAGCATGAGGACGACACGGTCGGGCAGGTGTTCGGGGAGCCTGGTCAAGTCGGGCGGTTCTCCCGCCTCGATGACCGCCTTCTGGTCAGGAAGGATCTTGGCCAGGCGATCGGGCTTCCAGCGGCCCTGGAGCCGCCAGACTGGCAGCCGACCGAAGGTGCCGGGCTCTGCAGAGTTGAAGTCGAAGGTCGCCTCGAGCCCTCGAAGCAGCCGTGGTAACCCCCCCAAGCCACTCAATATCCCCTCAGTTCCGAGGCCGGGTGCGTGCTGAGCCTTCTCGAGGGCCTCGGCGGCGCGGACCAGGTCGACACGGCTGAGTCTCTCTTCGTCCGGTAGTCTGCGGTAGGTCCACAGGTAATGGCCGGCGGGGGTGGGGGGGGAGAGGACCTGGAGCAGGCTGCTCTGCTGGTCCCCGACCTGGATTCGCAGCTCAAGGCGGATCAGGAGCCCATCCCACGACCCCTCACCCCCGGGTACCCTCTGGGTGCCTCTCCCCGCAAGCGGGGCGAGGGGAGAAGCTTCTTCGGCTGGCCGCACATCCGCACCGCCTGGTCTCCCCGCAAGCGGGGCGAGGGGAAACGCTGTCTGCACGGGCGGCGACTGGTCGCTGCCGACTCGTTGCTGCAAGTAGACGCCCGAACCGACCAACTGCTTACCGAACAAGTCAACCTGCTGCCGGATTCTGGCGGAGACACCGTCGCGGCTTTCGAGCGTGCGCACGGCGGTCTGGAGGATCTGCTGGGCCTGGGGTGGTACTGCCGCGTCGGCATTTGCCCCTTGGGGTCGGGTGAACTGGGGGGGGCTGGCTGTGGGTTTCTTTGCCGCGGCGTCTGCCGATGCGGACGGTTTTTCTGAAGAGACAGCGGCAGGCGGGCCATCGGCGACACCCGTTGGCCGGCCGCAACCGGCGGCTGAAAGGAGCCCGGCCGTGAAGATCAAGAGCACTGGTAAAATGGGAAATCTGGCCGCCATCTGACAGGTCTTAACGGATTTTCCAAAGAATCGTGTTGTGACGCGCCGAAGATTAGACCGCAGAATGGCATCATGCGCGATCTGGCTGCGCGGGATGCCACATGGGCGGCCTACCGCATCGGTACCAGGTGCGACCGGGTGCGGGGTGACATTGTAGGCCAGGCCCAGGACAGGGTCCACGTCAATTGTATCCGGCAGGCGGGGATATGCTGCCGGTGAGGAACACCCATTTGTGCCCATAGCAGTCCGTCTCGCGCCGGCGTCGGGCCGGGAGCGTGTCGCGGCGTAGGCTGCGAGCGACAGATTGGGGGGAGACGATGAGGTCGATGAAGATTTCGCTGGTGCTTGTGGCGTTGGTGGTCGTGGGCGTCACGGGGTGCTCGCGGGCGTTCCAGAACCATCTGCCGCCGGCGCAGATGTTGATGGAACCCGGTCCGGGAGTCGGTGGCCCGGGTCCGGGCGTGATGGTGCCCCAACCCTGCCCGGTGATGCCCGGCCAGGTCTCCCAAATAGCCTTTATGGGACCGGAAGGTATGCGGGTGAGCTGGGACGTGGGCGCGCCGGGGCAGTTCGACTCGGAGCCCTTAACTTGTCCGGGCCACTACAACTTCCCACAAGGGGCCATCTACCGGCTGAAATTGAGCTACATTCCGGGCCGCCCGGCCGTGGAACTGTATCCCACGTTGGAGATTGGGCCGGCGGTGCCGCGGACCGAGGCGTTCCTGGCGCATAACGCCATACCCGTCCAGTTCGCCGAAGAGGATTTCGACCAGGTCTTAAGCGGCAACTTTGTGACCAAGGTGATCTACCTGCCCGATCCTGAGTTCCAGGGTTTTGCCCTGGCCGGGGTGGAGACACTGGTCAGCACGCGGCTTGATCCGGGCGTGGACCCGATCGTCGAGGCAGACCGCCGGGGAGCGATCCTGGCGATCATCCGCCTGGGCAACAAGGACCTGGAGATTCCCAGCGAGATGGGCGGGAGGGGCGAGGGGGGCGAAGTGATGCCGACCGCCTACCAGGTCCCAGTGGCAGAAGCGGGGATGGAGGCGGGCGGGAAACCCCTGGGGGTCCCGGTGGGCGGACCGAGCACTATGCCCATGAATTACGTCTCGGGGGTCAACGGCCCGCAGTACGGAATGCCGATCAGCGGCACCCCGATCGGACTGCCTGGTCCACCGCACGTACCGTTGGGAGTCCCCGCTGGGCTGCAAAAACACGTCGTGAAGAACCATACTTGGGTGCGGATCCCCAAGCCCACCAGCCAACTGAGGGTCGACGTGAAACAGGTTCCCGGAATGAGCTATCCCAGGCCGGCCAACCGGGCGTTCATCCTCGAGCAGACGTTCCCCGGCCTGGGGGCGAACCTCCAGCCGCCGTGTGAGCCGGAGGGGGTGATTACCCCAGGCGATGGAGCGTGCGAATACTGAGCCACCTGCAGAATGAGGCGTCCGCGGCAGCCGCCCGGCAGCGGTCCACGGACGCCGGTCTTATGTCTGACATCTATCCTCATCTACTTACCGCCCGTGACAATGGTCCACAAGCTCCGCTGCCCGGCGATCGAGGAGCAGCTCTACGGAAGACGAGTTGCCGGCAGGACAGCAATGGTGGTGCTCTGGTGTCTGGGGACGGCCTCGGCGCTGTTCGCCCAGGAGCCTCAGGTGCACTACTTGCATCAGGGCGTGATGCCACCGGGAGCGATTGGTAGCCGGCAGCTCCAGCGGGGCGGACCATTGCCCGGGTTCTTTCAGCCGGTCGAGATCAAGGCCCCAGCCGGGGCCTTGGTTTCGCTGGCGGCGGCCGGCCAGTTCGGCCAGCCGCGGAAAGTCCCACTGCGGGTGGGGCTGTTGATCGGCCAGGTCTATCGCCTGCGTGTGATGAACGTCCCCCTGAAGGCCGGACTGGAGGTCTTTCCCACCATCGAAGTGATCGACCGGCTCTATCCCCCCGCGGCCGGGCAACACCGGTTAGCGATCCCCATCGAACTGACCCAAGAGGACCTGGAACTGGCGCTGGAGGGCAAGTTTGTCACCCGGGTGATTTACCTGGAGGATCCGCGTCGCGCGTTGGCGGTGCGGGAGGACCCCGGCGCGCAGAGCTGGTTCGAGGCGGGTCCGGGGCGAGACCCGTTGGCGGTGGCCGACGCGCTGGGCCGCCCGGTGGCCATCCTCCGTCTGGGCGGACGACTGCCCGAGGATGGCGAGGCCCCCGAGATGGGTTTCCTCTTCGGTTGTCCGCCGTTGGTGGAGTATCGGCCGCGGGTGGGCGTTTTGCCGCCCGCCGAGCAAGCACCGGAGCCACCGCAGCCATGAGGCACGCTCCCTCTGCCGACGCAGTGGCACGGGCATCTTGCCCGTGGCGGGTGGCACGGGCATCTTGCCCGTGGTTTCAGCAGCCCACTGGCGAGACGCCAGTGCCACTCGACTCACAGGATCAAGACTTCTTGGGTACTAGGTGGCCGCGGCTGTGGCGGATGCTCGTGATTGGGCTCTGCACCCTGATCCTCTGCTCCTGCCGGGGGCCTGCCGCACAATGGTCCGAGAGTTCGACGCTACAGGGCTCGGGACAATCGGCGCTGCCCGATGAGGCCTACACGGGCGAGCCGGCCGTGGGCCAGGCAGGCGGTCCCCCACTGGGGCCTCCGGGCATGGAACAGGGCGTGCCGCTGCCGTACATGTCCGTCGGGCCGTGGTCTCCACCGGGGATCGGGCAGCCCTGGCCGGAGGACGAGTATCTCCGCGACGGCGGCGACGCGGGCCTGCCCGCCGAGGTCGCAGCCCAGGGGGAGGTCCGCGGACTGGAGCTGGAAGACACGATTGCCCATTACGACACGCTCGACGGGCGGAAGGTGGTCGAGCCGAGCAACCAGGTGGCGATCTACAGTCCCCGGTTTGGTGCGGTCCGCAAGGTCGTGAGCGCGGAGGCCGGGGAGCAGTTCAGGCGCGCGGCCGGAGTGTACCTGCCGATCAAGCCGGCCGGCCCCACCGCGATGCAGATCGTCACCAGCAGCAAGCAGAACGTCCAGGCGGGCCGTCAGATCGGCACCAAGCCGGTGGAGATCTTCCGCAGCAAGCAGGGTGACGGGGCGTTGTCGGGGGCGACCAAGGCCAGGGGGTTCGACAACAAGCTGCTGCCGTATGAGGCCCCGAGCCTGATCCGCGAGGGCATTGTCGATGCGGCCGAGATGGCCTTCCTCGCCCGAGGAGCCACCGCGGCCATCGCCTGGTCGCGCAATCAGGCGGTGCAGGTGATCCTGGATCAGAAGATCGCCATGGCCACAGTCGGCGATCAGGCCCTGGAACGGGTCTATACGGTCCAGCAGCCGCCGGGGGAGCCGAAGCTGCGGGTGATCAAGGTCGCCTCCACCCAGGTCGCCGAGCCGGGCGACGAAGTGGACTTCACGATCCGCTTCGACAACGTGGGCAACCAGGTGATCGGCAACGTGACGATCGTCGACAACCTGACCACGCGGCTGGAGTACGTCCCGGACAGCGCCCAGTGCAGCCTCCAGGCCCAATTCTCTACCCAACCGAACGAGGGCGGTTCGCTGGTGATCCACTGCGAGGTCACCGACCCGCTGAAGCGCGGCGAAGGCGGCGTGATCCGTTTCCGCTGCCGGGTGCGCTAGCCCTCTTCTCCAAGCCGCTTGCGCCTTAGCCGCCCGAAACAAGAGGCGGTTGTCCCGGTTGCCAATCCTCGACCGATGTCGGATAATGCAGCAAGTGATCCTTTCGCAGCAAGCAGGCATCACCCATGCTCTCCGACACCTCACCCGAAGCCGAGAAGGTCCAGATCGAGTTGCTCCGCAAGTTGACGGTGGCGGAGCGATTTGCGAAAGTCCGAGCGCTGACGGCGCGGACCGTTCGACTATCGAAGCGGGCCATCGCTCGAGCCAATCCCAACTTGAGTCCCGAAGAGCAAAAAGTACGGTTTATCGAACTCCACTATGGCAAGGAGCTTGCTGAACGAGTCCGCGCTTACCTGAGAAACAGATGAACGGATTGTCGGATGACCTGTTGGCGGCCGTGACCCCGGTGGTGGAGGAGTTGGAACGCCTTGGCGTGAGGTACTACGTCGGTGGTTCGGCGGCGAGTTCGAACTACGGTATCGCTCGCGCCACACTCGACGTGGATTTGGTTGCCGATTTGTCGCAGCAGCACGTGGTTGCCTTGGTTGAGGGCCTCAAGGCAGACTACTACGTGGACGCACGGATGATCTCCGATGCGATTCTGCGACAATCATGTTTCAACGTGATTCACATGCCGACGTCGTTCAAGGTCGACGTGTTTGTGGTGAAGAATCGCCGGTACGACAGAGTGGCCCTGCAACGAATCCGTAAGGACTCGCTGGACGCGGAATACCCCTCGAAGGAGTTCTTTCAGGCATCGCCCGAAGACATCATCCTCAGCAAGTTAGAATGGTACCGGCTTGGAGACCAAGTGTCCGACTCGCAATGGCGCGACGTGATTGGTGTGCTGAAGATACAGCACGACGCCCTGGACCGGCCGTACTTGGAGAAGTGGGCGGCGGAACTGAGAGTGGCCGATCTGCTGGAACAGGCGTGGAAGGAGGCTGCGGCCTGAGCCGCCAGCGGCTTCGGCCACTTGGACTTGACCTGGGAAGGCCCGGCGGTCTAGAGTGCTACACCTTCGCTGCCCTGCCGGATGGAGTCGCGCGGTGACTGAGCGGACGGAACCGACTGCCGAGTATCGCTGCCCGGGCGAGGCGTATCCGATCTCGCCGGCCGTACACCTGGGGCGGCTGGCGCGGTTTTATCCGGGCTGCCGGCAGTGTCCGCATCGGGACGATACCGGGATGCTGTCGGCCCGGCAGGTGAAACAATTGCTGGAGACCCGGCCCCGCGGGCTGCCCCGGCCGCTGTTTGACGACGAGGGGGCCGGGGGGGTGTATCTGAACGATCTCACGCCCGGCATCGCCCGCGACATGGCCGCGGCGCTGGGGGTGGCGCTGCAACGGCGGGACGGGTTGGGTGCCACTGCTGGCTTGCTCAGCAGTGTGGGCGGCACGGTTGGACAAGCCGGGCACCGACCGAAGGTTGGTCGTGGCACCGCTCAGTCCGAGTTTGACGGATCACCAGCCCTGAAGGGGACAGTCCCATTTTCGCTCCGCGAAAATCGGGACAGTCCCCAGGAAAATCGGGACAGTCCCCAGGAAAATCGGGACAGTCCCCCCGCGGAGCCGGTGGTGGTGATGGCCGGTGATGGCCGGCCGATGAGCTGCGAGCTGGTGGCCGCCGTGGGCGAGGGGCTCCGCTGGGCCGGATGCCGGGTGGTCGACATCGGGCCGGCCACCGCGGCGTGTCTGACCTTTGCCATCGACCATCTGGCCGCCAGCGGCGGGATCCTGGTGGGCAACCCGGGCGAAAAGCCGCAGACGGTGGGGCTGAAGTTCTGGGCCGGCCGGCAGCCGCTCTCGGCCGGCGGAACGCTCGATGCACTGCAACAGATGTACCAGGCGGGCGTCGACCGACCCACGCGGCGCTACGGCCCGCTGCGACGGTTCCAGGCCGAACTGCCTTACCTGGCCGGCCTGGCCGGATACTATCACGCCCTGCGCCCGTTGCGGTTCGTGCTGGAGAGTTCCTGCGGTCCGCTGGTCGAGTATTTGAAGAAGCTGACCGGATCGGTCGCCTGCCGGATCATCGAGTGCCGCAGTGCGAACGCACCGGGCCGGATATCGGAGCGGACCGTGGCCGAGGGGGCCCATTTCGGTGTGGCCGTCGGCAGCGACGGCGAGACGTGCCGGCTGTATGACGAGCAGGGCCGCCGCGTGCCGGCCGAACGAATGCTCCTGCTCGTGGCTGGGCACTTGCTCGGGGACTGTCCCTATTTTCGCTTCGGGGACTGTCCCGATTTTCGCGCAGCGAAAATGGGACTGTCCCCTTCCCCTACCCAGCGAACGGTCGTGCTGGAAGAAGGAACCACGGCGGAAGTTGCCGACACGATCCGTGCCGCCAGCGGCCGTGTGGTGCTCAGTGGCGCACGCCGGGCAGAGATGGCGGCGGCTATGCGGGCCCCTGGCGGGCTGCTGGGCGGCGGGCCCAGCGGACGCCTCTGGTACGACAGTGACGGGGTGCCCCTGCCCGACGCACTGAGGACCCTCACCCTGCTGCTGGTGTTGCTGAGCCAGAGTGATCGGCCGCTCTCCGAGGTCCTCGACCGCCTGACGCCACGGGGGTAGAATGCGGCGATGCGGGCGCACCTCGCACGGCGGACGCATTGTTGTCGCCCTAGCCCCCGGGAAGCTGGGGGTGTTCGGTAGTATCGTGCTCGCGGCAATCCCCCGGCTTCCGCCGGGGGCTATGTACGTTCACAGCGAAGTGTCACAGCGGGGAGAGAAGCCCCTCTCGTAGCGAATGAGAAACCATGTCCGAACATTGGATAGCTGATCGCATGCAGTGTTTCGAGAGCTCGGGCATCCGCAAGATGTTCGAGCTGGCGGCAAAGATGACCAACCCGATCGACCTGTCGATCGGTCAGCCGGATTTCGACGTGCCAGAGCCGGCCAAGCAGGCGGCCATCGAGGCGATCCGCAGCGGCCGCAACGGCTATACGCTTTCCCAGGGGATTCCCGCGCTGCGGGAGAAGTTGCAGGCGAGGATCGATCGGCAGTACGGCCACGACGACCGCGAAGTGTTTGTGACCTGCGGCAGCAGCGGCGGGCTGGTGCTGGCGATGCTGGTGCTGCTGAACCCGGGGGACGAGGCGATCGTCTTCGATCCGTACTTCGTGATCTACAACGCCATGGCCGCCATGGCAGGCGGCAAGGTGGTCTACATCGACACCTATCCCGATTTCCGCATCGACCTGGATCGTGTGGCCCGGGCGATCACCCCGCGGACGAAGCTGATCATCTGCAACAGCCCGGCCAATCCGACCGGGGTGGTGGCCGGGCGGGAGGAGGTTCGCGGGCTGGCGGAGCTGGCGGCCGAGCGGGACGTGGTGCTGCTGAGCGACGAGATCTACCGGGACTTCTGCTACGAGGGAGCGACGGTCTCACCGGCCCAGTTCAATCCGCGGACGCTGGTGGTGGACGGGTTCAGCAAGAGCTACGGCATGCCCGGCTGGCGGTTGGGGTTCGCCCACGGTCCGTCGGCGGTGATCCGCGAGATGATCAAGCTGCAGCAGTACAGTTTCGTCTGCGCCCCGCAGCCGGCGCAATGGGCGGGTGCGGCGGCGCTGGATCTGGACGTCAGTGCGCAGACGGCGGCCTATCGCCGCAAGCGGGACATGCTCTACGAGGGCCTGGCCGAGGATTACGAGCTGGTGAAGCCGGGCGGGGCATTCTACGCCTTCCCCAAGCTTCCTTGGGGTACTGGGATGGAGTTTGCCGAGAAGGGGATTCAGCACAACCTGCTGATCATTCCCGGCAACGTCTTCAGCCGCCGCGACACGCACTTCCGGATCTCGTATGCCGTGGCCGACGCGACGATCGAGCGGGGGATCGAGGTGCTGCGGAAGTTGGCCAGACGGCGCGGATGAGAGGAAGGTGCAGTCATGCCCAATATCTACACAGCCGTAACAAGAAGGGACGGAGATTGGCGGATCGGGTGGATCCAAGAGATCCCCGGTGTGAATTGCCAGGAAAGGACACGCGAGGAGCTACTCGAAAGCCTGAGAGTCGCCCTGAAGGAGGCTCTGGAGCTGAATCGAAAGGAAGCTCTGCGAGCGGCGGAAGCCGACTTCTCTGAAGAGGTTATATCTGTGTGATTCGCCGGCCGAGGCTACTGCGGCTTCGGACTGTTGGGTTTGCTCTGAGGCACCACCACGGGCGTGTCTTCCGCGTTGCCCCATTCGCTCCAGCCGCGGTAGTAATTGCTGACGTTCTTGGCCCCCATCAATTCCAGCCCGAAAACCATCACCGCGGCCCGACCACCCGACTGGCAGTGGGCGGCGGCGGGCCGGTCGAGATCGATGCCTGCCTGGTCGAAGAGTCGGCGGAGTTGCTCGGGGCCCTTGAACCGCTGTGTGGCCGGGTCGATCAGGTCGCTCCATTCGAGGTGTTTTGCGCCGGGAATGGCCCCGGCTCGCTTGTTCTCCAGGGCATCGACCCCGCAGAACTCGTTTTCCGATCGGGCGTCGACGATTTGTAACGTGCCGCCTTTGAGCGAACGCAGGACTTGCTCCATGGTGGTCAGACGCTCGCGGCGCGGTCGGGCCTGGAACTCCGCGGGGGAAGCTGGCGGAGGGGCCTCGTCCGTGGTGGGGTAGCCTGCGGCCTTCCAGGTCTTCCAGCCGCCATCTAGCAGCCGCACGTCGTCGAGGCCCCAATAACGGAGGATCCACCAGATCCGTGCGGCGTCTTTCGTGCCGTTGTCGTCGTAGACCACGACCTTCGAGCGCGGGCCGATGCCGAGCTGGCCGATCCGCTTGCCCCAGCCCTCGGCATCCTTCCCCTCGCCAAAGGCCGTCTTCCACTCGTCGTGGTCGACCCGTCGCGCTCCGCGCACATGCCCTTTCTGGTATGCCTCTTGGCTGCGGACGTCCAAGATGGTGAACTGACGGGCCACTTCGGGAGTTGTCAGTTCTGCTGGTTCCAGCAGTAGGTTTGGGCGAGGGTACTTCTCCGCTTCGCCACTCAACCCGAGGCCGGGCCACAAAACCACCGCCATCATCGCCAAGAATTCGATTCGCATCGCCGCCGTCTCCTTGTCGAACAGGTTCAGGCCGGCAGGCCGGCCTTTGCAGGCTGACGGGTTCCAGCCTGCCTGGTAGAATTGTATGCCCGGGGCAAGGGGAATCCAGCCGGCACCATGTCTACCGGTGGACGTGACGACATCCGGGCAGAGGGAGTGATCGATGACCAGGCAGCAGATCCTATAGTGGCGGTGATCCCGACCGCGCTGATCGCCGGCGGGTTGCGGGGGATTCCGCACTGGTGGCGGCTGATCGACTGCTCGTTCGGCGTACTGGGCATCATGCCCTTGTGGGTGGCGCGCCTGTATGTCAAGAGGCTGGAGGGTCGGAAGCCTACGACTCACGCCGAAAAAGGCAGGTAGTACAGGACATCGATCCATTCGGCATCTTCCGAAGCCTCGTAGACCAAGGAAAGCTCCTCGATCACCTGCCCCAGCGACGCCTCCGGTCCCACCAACAGAACACCCCAAGTATGTCCGCCCTCTTGAAGATGCTGCTCGACGCAGTCTGGTATCGTGGACCGATCCGCCGTGATGAACAGACGTTTCTCCTGCTCGCAGAACGCCAGGAGGTCTGCGTCTGAAGTGCCCTTTTTCGGCGCTTGCGCTTCTGCGACTTGCAGCACAGGCACGTCGGGCAGCCGTCGCCGCAGCCCGCGTGCCAAGGCGCTCGGCACGCATTCGTCGAGCAGGAAGCGGCAACGGGTCATCCTGCGACGTGCTCCTCGGCCAGCTTGCGCAACCGCCGGACGATCTCGGGCACGTCAGTTCTTGCCTGCTCGGATCGGATGTCGCGCGCTCGGCAGCGCCAACGCCGCAAGTACGCATCCACTTCTTCGCGCTGACGAAGATAACCGGCGATGACGCCGTGGACCTGTTCCAGGCCGACGGTGGGGAACTCGAGGGCAATTTCCTCGGGCAGAAGGCCCGCCAAGTAGGCAGAAAGGACGTGCTCGATTCCTACCCGCGTACCCTTCACACGCACGTCGTCGGCAGAGTGCGCTTCGAGGTAGAGATCGTCGTGGATCATGGCACAGCCTACGCGCTCTTATGCTTTGGCTCGGCCAGGGGCAAGAACTGCTGGCGGGCGTAGACGATGTCCTCGGTGATCAGGTAGCTGGTGCCGGCGGGCTGATCGGGGAGGCTGAACATGATGTCCAGCATCACCTCTTCGATGATCGACCGCAGGGCCCGGGCGCCGGTGTCCTTCTCCAAGGCGCGTTTGGCGATGGCGCGGACGGCACCGTCGGTGAATTCCAGCTCGGCGTTTTCCATGGCGAACAGGGCCTGGTACTGCTTGATCAGGGCGTTCTTGGGCTCGCGGAGCACCTGGATCAGGGCGGCGGCATCTAGCGGTCTGAGCGCCGAAACCACGGGCAACCGGCCGACCAGCTCGGGGATCAGGCCGAACTGCAGGAGGTCGTCGCTGGTGACCTGCTGCAGCAGCTCGCCCAATTCGAGCTCGCTGTGCACGGCCTTGTCCTGCCCGAAGCCGATGGTGCGTTTTCCCAAGCGCCGGCCGATGATGTCGTCCAGCCCGACGAAGGTCCCGCCGCAGATGAAAAGGATGTTGGTGGTGTCCATCTGGATGTACTGTTGCTCGGGATGCTTCCGTCCGCCCTGGGGCGGGACGTTGGCGATGGTTCCCTCGAGCATTTTCAGCAGGGCCTGCTGGACACCTTCGCCGGAGACGTCGCGGGTGATGGAGACGTTCTGGCTGGTCTTGCCGATCTTGTCGATCTCGTCGATGTAGAGGACTCCCCGCTGGGCGGTCTCGAGGTCGAAATCGGCGGCGTGGAGCAGCTTCAACAGCAGGTTCTCGACGTCTTCGCCCACGTAGCCCGCCTCGGTCAGCGTGGTGGCGTCGCCGATGGCAAAGGGGACGTCGAGGATGCGAGCCAAGGTCTGGGCCAGCAGGGTCTTGCCGGAGCCGGTCGGTCCGATCAAGAGGATGTTCGACTTGTCGATTTCCACGTCGGAGGGCGTGGCGCCGTGCATTAGCCGCCGGTAATGGCTGTGGACGGCCACCGCCAGGACCTTCTTGGCCTTCTCTTGTCCGATCACGTACTGGTCGAGCTGCTCGACGATCGCGCGGGGGGTAAGCACCCTGGTAAACAGCGGCTTGCTGGTGCCGCGGCGTCGCCGTTCCTGTTCCAGGATGGACTGGCAGAGATCGATACACTCGCCGCAGATGTAGACGTCGCCGGGGCCTTCCACCAGGGGGCCGACGTCGCGGTAGCTCTTGCGGCAGAAGGAGCAGAAGGCGTTTTTCTTGGAGGTTCCGTTGCCCCGGCGCCCGGTGTTAAACTCTCGTCCAGAGGGCATGCCAATTCCTTTGCGGGTTGCGCGCGACGTACAGGGCTGCTGTTTCTACGGTCGATCGACGTGGAGGGTTTGGAGCGTTGCCTGTGGGAAAACCGCTGGGGCCGTCAGAACCGTGGAAACCGGCGACTCCGGAGCGGCTGCTCTCATTCGATTCAACCCCCTCCGCCGTTATCCTTTAACTCTGCTTGGAATTGTGATCCCAACTTAGTCTTTATTGTTCGGAATTCTTCGTCGCTTAACTCACCCCGGGAGTGCGATTCGCGGCATTTTGCCATCAATTCGCTGGCGGTGGGTTCGTGTTGTGCGGGTGCGGCGCGAACTCTGTCGATCACGTAGATCGCCACGGCCAGCAAGACGGCGAGACCGGCAATCCAGAGGACGAGTTCTTCTGCCTCTGCCTCGAAGAGTTGTTGCATGAAGCCGGTAGCCAGCAGCCCCAATTCTGCCCCCAGACGGGTCGATCCAACCACTTGGTCTATTATGCACATTGCGTAAACCCGCGTCCAGTATCAAAAACCGTCAGGGCCGCGATTCCTGACCGGCCGGCGGAAGCGTCACGCGGCAAGCCACCCCTCCCATCTGGCTGGGGGTGAAGCATCGGCCGGGCAGGGAGTTGGGCGTGGGACTCGGGGCGGTACGCGGCAAGTCTCTCTGCAGAGTCCGTGCCCCGGGTGGTTGGGGTCGATGGGCAGCGATGCAAAGCGTTGCCCCGCGAGCCCGCAAAAACTGCTGGCAGCAGCCCACGGCCGACCACCAGCCACCAGCTCAGCCACCGGAAACCACTTGCCACACAACCAGGGTGGTGCTTGTTGACAGATTTTGGCAGCCCTTCTAGCCTGTAACATGGACTGAGATGCACCCCAGGGAGGCCGTCTCAAAATGTTCAAGGATAGGATGCTCTCGCGGATTGTGGGCTCGGGCGTGGTGGCCGTGATGCGGGCACCCAGCGGGGAGCTGCTCGCGGACGTGGCCGAGGCCCTGCTGGCCGGCGGCGTGGAGGCCATCGAGGTGACCTTCACCGTGCCGCGCGCCCACCGGGTGCTCGAACAGGTGGCCGATCGGCTGGGGGACAGGATCCTGTTGGGCGCCGGAACGGTGCTGGACAGCGAGACGGCCCGAATCGCCCTGCTGGCCGGGGCCGAGTTCATCGTGGCCCCTACGGTCAACCTGGAAGTGATCCGCCTCTGCCAGCGTTACGATAAGGTGGTGATGCCCGGCGCACTCACCCCGACCGAGGTGCTGCTGGCTTGGGAGGCGGGGGCGGACATCGTGAAGGTGTTTCCCTCCGAGTTGACCGGGCCGGGGTACTTGAAGGCCCTGCACGGTCCGCTGCCGCAGGTCCGCCTGATGCCGACCGGCGGCGTCAACCTCCAGACGGCGGCCGATTTTCTGCGGGCCGGGGCCTGTGCCTTAGGCGTCGGCGGCGCGTTGGTCGAGGCCAAGGCGGTGGCCGCCGGCGATATGCAGCGGATCCAATCGCTGGCCCAGCAGTACGTGCAGATTGTCAAGGAAACACGTGGGGAGAAGTGAATGCTGATTGCTGAATGCTGAATGACGAAGGACCGCATAAAGCCGCGACCGCCGGTCGCGCCCGGGCAAACCGGCTCCAATTCAGCCCGTCGAGACATCGCCGGTCAATCCGCCCAAGGAAGCCGCAATCATGCCCGTCCGGTTCACCTGCCCGCATTGTGGCACGCAGACCAATGTCGCGGACGAATATGTAGGCCGGAGTGGTCCATGTGCGCGATGCGGCAGGACGATCACGGTCGGCCGGCCCGGGTCACCCCTCATGGGGACGCCCGGGGTGGCGACTGCGGGCCAAGGCAGTGTCCTGCCGGCCGGCAGAGGAGTTGCCTGCCCGAAGTGCGGAGGGCGTTCGCAGCGGGCCGGTCCTTGGCCGTGGTATCTCGGCACAATAGGCGCGATGGTCGTCAGGGCAGTCGTCTGCAATCACTGCGGTCACCAGTTTGACGCCAAGAAGCCGGCCGCCGACCTGGCAAAACGCAAGTTACATCTGGCCTTGCTACTGAACGGTATCGGAGCGGCGGGAATCCTACTGATCATCGGTATGCTCGTCGCGCTGGTGTTATTACTGCAATAAGATCGGGGTTGCCCTTTACAGCCCAGGAGGCACAGTCATGCCTATCCAGTTCACCTGCCCGCATTGCGGTACGCAAACGAACGTCGCGGAGGAATACGCAGGCCAGAGCGGCCCATGTGCCCAGTGTGGCAAGACGATCACGGTTCCGGCCGCCGCGGCGCCTCGGGGCTATACCCCGCCGCCGAAGAGTTCGTCGGGGGTGCCCTTGGTGGTGGTTCTGGTGATCGCCGGCGGAGTGTTGTTTGTATGCGGCGGCATCCTGGTGGCCCTGTTGCTGCCGGCGGTCGGGGCCGCCCGAGAGGCTGCCCGGCGGGCGGCGTGCAGCAACAACCTGAAGCAGATCGGGCTGGCCATGCACATGTACCACGAGACGTATAAGTGCTTCCCGCCCGCCTACATCGCCGACAAGAACGGCCGGCCCATGCACAGTTGGCGGGTGTTGCTGCTGCCGTTTATGGAGCAGGAGGTACTCTACAGGCAATACAACTTCAAGGAGCCTTGGGACGGCCCAAACAACAGTCGCCTGGTGGGCATGATCGACAACGTCTTCTACCGTTGCCCCAGTGAGGATTCGACCATGAACCGCTCGGAGACCAGCTACGTGATGATCGTGGGCCCCGGCACGATCTCCGACGGCCCCACCCCGACCCAAATGGGGCAAATCGCCGACGGCACATCGAACACGATCATGCTCGTGGAGGTCGCCGGCTCGGGAATCCACTGGGCCGAACCGCGGGATCTCAAGCTGGAAGAGATCACTTTTGTAGTCAACGAGGGTGTCGGCAACGGGATCGGAAGCAGACATCCGGGCGTCGCCAACGTCGTCTTCTGCGACGGTTCCGTGCGTAGCATCGACAAGTCGATCGATCCGGAGTCGCTGCGAGGCATGACCACCATTGCCGGCGGGGAGAACGTAGACAGGTTCTTCCAGGAGGAATACTGACATGCCCATCCGGTTTGCCTGCCCGCATTGCGGCGCGGAGACCGACGTCGCGGAGGCTTATGCGGGCCGGAGCGGCCCGTGCGCCTCCTGCGGCCAGCCGATCACCGTGCCGGCGGCGGGTTCGGTCGCACGGCCCGCCGCGGCCAAGAGCACTTCGGCAGCATTGGTCCTGGGGATCGTAGTGGGGGTGTGTGTCTTGGGGGTGGTGGTAGTCTGCGGCGGGATCCTGGTGGCGTTGTTGCTGCCGGCGGTCCAGTCGGCCCGCCAGGCGGCGTAGCAGACTGAGTGCAGGAAGAATCTCCAGCAGATCGCCACGGCCATCTTCGAGTACCGGCTGCGCTACGACACGTTTCCGCCGCCGTACCTGGCCGACCAGAACGGCCGGCCGATCCACAGTTGGCGGGTGCTGATCCTGCCGTTTCTGGGAGAGCGGACGCTGTACGATCGGTATCGCTTCGACCAGCCCTGGGACAGCCCGGCGAACCGGGCCGTGGCAGAGACGATCCCCCGGGTCTACCGCTGCCCCGCCGCAGCGGCGGGGTCCCGTGGCGAAACCAGTTACGTGATGATCACCGGGCCCCGCAGCTTCTCCACGGTGACCGGCCCCAGGCGGCGGCTGGGTGAGTTCCCCGACGGGGCCGTCCGCACCCTGATGCTGGTCGAGACGCTGGATTCGGGGATCGATTGGGCGGAGCCGCAGG
>Ga0315277_10003141_pt1 | contig 22571 bp, 22 predicted proteins | sample YL17G05_15_MG_FD_203695 | JGI IMG/M metagenome (GOLD analysis project Ga0315277, IMG submission 203695) | Sediment microbial communities from Yellowstone Lake, YNP, Wyoming, USA - YL17G05_15 | ecosystem: Environmental > Aquatic > Freshwater > Lake > Sediment | place: USA: Wyoming | collected...
ATCATAGGGGTAACAGAGGCCATCGTGATTTTACAGATAGAAAAAGCCTTGGCGACATCTTGGTTCGACGATAATCACGGAAATGGCAACGATAAAAGAGACATGACTAGTCCTGAAGCTAACGGTACAGCTAAGTTGTCATCTAACAGTCTGTCGCAGCTTTCAGCAAATGCCCCCGTCAGCGCTCCCAAGAAAGCCACATGAACAGAAACGAACACGCAGGAAACTAGGAAAGCTGAGATGAACCCTATCAAGCTACCTTCAATTGTCTTGTCCCTGTTGTAAGGGATTGGGGTTCTTCCTATTATTGTTCCCGACAACCCGGCTAGGCAATCTCCAAGGGTCACGATTGTAATTGCCGAATTTCCAATGTTCTCTGGGAAAATTATCATGGATGCGGCAATTCCGACGGCATAGTACACAGGCCTAATGATGAGCTGATTTCTTTCTTCGTTCCTTGAAGCTTTGATCGTCAGATTGATCAACGGGAAACTCTTGTTTCTCAAACGCAGCAATTCAGAAATCAAGTAAATGAAAGTAACTATCATTATCAAAGACAGCGTTAGGTTTACGCCTACGAGTTTTCTTAGAAAGACCACACTAAGGCCTGAAAGATGTATAACTGACCTAGTCAGATTCAGCCTCTTCAATTGCCATTCATCACTGTCGCTTTGAAGATTCAAGATTAGATCGGAAAAACGCCTTATCTGTGCTTTAAGCGCTTTGCCAAGAGAAGATACCCCCATTGATCTGAGCGCATATCCGTTTTGAACCCAAAGCATTTAGGTTGGGAAGTGAATAAACTACCTTTGTGACACCCAAGTCAAGCCTTCAGCGTGCTTAAAGAACAGGTATTCCAGATTCAAACAAGATGGTGCAACAGATGGCGGGAAATTACTCTTGCCTTAATTGCAGAAATGTCCTGGTTCACCAGTCCAATTTCTGTGATAGGTGCGGAAGCCCTACCTCTGGAAGCCTCTGGGCTGCTATCGAGAAGTTGGAAGGACATATAGAGGATATGAAGAAGACGACCAAACAGCTCAAAAGGAAGACAGAGGCCCCACAGCGTCAACCGGAAAAGGTCCCAACGGACAGATTCTCAGAATTGTATAAGAATGGATTGAATGATCGCGAAATATCTAGGGAGCTCGGCGTTTCTTTCTCCACAATATATAGGCTTCGCAAAAGAATGGATCTTCCAGCGAATGCGCCTAGAGGTTTTCCGAAAAGGACCGGTGTGACGAAAAAGAAGATCGAGGGACCAGAACCTTCACCTGTCTCCTAGCGCGCGCTACTCAGCCTCGGCTTTGAGTTGAAGCTAGAATTATTGCGTCAGCAAGATCTTCATGATTCATTCCCGGTGATTCGACTCTGTGGTCACTATAGAAATCTTTGACACGATCGATTAGGGCTTCTCTTGACGCCTCGACACCTCTAAGCTCGCTTTCCAATGTTTTTAGACAATCCATAGGAACCAAGGAGAAATCTCCGCTAATCATAATGTCCACTATTCTGTCGTCCAACGTCTCAACGAGAACCCTAAGTAAGCCTCCTCCGGTCTTGTGTACCGCCTCACCGATGTAGGCTCTTCCCGATAGTTTGAGACGCCGCTTCTGGATGATGCCTTCGTGCTGATTCTCTATCGAATATAGCCATTCGTGGGATCTGTATTCTTCTTGGAGTGACGCAATAAGCTCCTTCTCTCTTGGCGCAAGTTCGTCACTGACGAGTTTCACGTTGAGGCTAGTTTCGTAATTTCTTCTCAACAGATCTTTTACACTATCTCTGCTTGGGACACTACCAAGTTCATTCTTTATGGTGGTCAGTCTCTCTCTGAGCGTCTTTGCCACTTTGTCTCTGAATTTTTCGCTGGGGACTTTCAGTATCCTCGTCATCTCATCAAAGTTGAAGTCAAATATTATGTTGCCCGTTAGAACAGCAGATCTGCCGATCTCAGTTGCGCCGTTTCCGCTAATTTTTCTTCCCTTAACCTCTATGTCGTTGAGGGGCCGGTAGCTAGCAGGTATACCAATGTCATTATAGGTCTTGACTGGCGCTTTCAAGAATTTTCGGAAGATCTCTTGCATACTAGCCGGGACTTCTGGTTCGGATTTGGAGACCACTATCTGATAGAACAGCTGATCTCCATCTAGATAGACTGCTCCTCCCCCCAAGATTCTCCTCACAATTGGAAGTTGCTTCTGTCTGCAATATTCCACGTCGACTTCAATCCCTGGCTCCTGGTGATACCCTAGGCATACGAGTGGACTGCTCGGGCTGCAGAATATGATCGTATTCTCGGCCAGACCTTGATCAACAGCAATGCCCACGGCATGATATACTGCTTGGGTGGATATGGGCGGCAGCTCACCGAGGTCTAGGAGACGCCATGTAGCGACCAACGATCTTCAGACTCCTTTGTGAATTTGGATACAAAGAGATTCGAATTGAACGATAATGGCATTCTCTATAGAACGTTCATGCGCTCGAAAGCTATCGTCCCAACCGTGAACATCACTAAGGCAAAACCACCCAAGACAGATAGATCCAGATAGATCGGAAATCGCGACACTCCTATTGTAACTGTTCTGAGGGCGTCTACACCATATGTCACGGGGTCAATATACGTTATTGCCGCAAGCCAAGGCGGGAGATTGTTCAATGGATAAAGTGCACCACTGAAGAAGAAGAGTGGAAAGACAAGGAAGCTGATAATCATGTTAAATCCTTCTGGGCTCTCCATGACCGACCCAATAATCAGCCCAGCACTAACTAGGCTGAGAGAGAGAAGAAAAAGCACCAGAACAGCCATAAGAAAGGCATAAGGCGTGAGGTAGACTCCGACAGTGAAGCTTATCATGAGCATGAGGAAGGCTTGGATCATCGAGTCAGTACATCCGCCGAGAACCTTACCCACAAAGATAGATGTCCTCGAGAGAGGCGCGACAAGAACCTCCTTGAGTATGTCGATCTTTCTATCCCATATGATGTAGACCCCATAGAAAACCGAAGAGAATAGAACGCTCATTGCGAGGACTCCCGGATATATGAAAACTTGGTAGTTTATTCCTTCGATATCTATGGTGGAGCCCAGCCCGCCGCCAAACACGAATATCCAAAGTAGAGGAGTAAAGACTGATGTAACTACTCGCGATTTCTCACGAGTAAAGACTTTGAACTCCCTGTACCATAGAGCGTATATTGCCTCAGCTTCATTCATCTCAGGGTTTTCTCCCGGACTATTCTTTGGGCGATACCGCCTTCGCCTGAATCAGGCCGGATCTCCTTTCCAGTGTAGCTGATGAAAGCATCATCCAAACTCGCAGGCCTTATTTGAACGCTTTCGACCTTTCCAGCTAGATTAAGGATTTCCTGGAGGTGTTCACCTGCATTTCTTACTGTAAGCACAATATAGCCATCTTCCACCTCGATATTGCTGACACTGGTGATCTTCCTGAACCGCTCAGTATCGGTAACAGCCGTCTTCAGGCAGATTATGTCTCCACCGACACTTCCCTTCAGCACTTCAGGCGTGTCCATGACCACTATCCTGCCTTGGTCGATTATGGCTATCCGGTCGCAAAGCCTGTCTGCTTCCTCCATGTAATGCGTGGTCAAGACAATCGTCATATCCTTCTCTTTGGACATGCGTTCGATGTATTCCCATATGTGTTCGCGGGTCTGGGGATCCAGTCCAAGTGTTGGTTCATCCAGGAATAGTACCTTGGGCAAATGCAGCAAGCCGCGTGCGAGTTCAAGACGTCGTCTCATACCTCCAGAGTAGGTCTTCACCAGACTGTGCTGTCTGGATTCAAGGCCGACCAGCTTTAGAACCTCATCTATTCTTTGTTTTCGTGTTTCCTTTGGCACTCTGTACCACATCGCGTGAAGTTGAAGATTCTCTCTGCCGGTAAGGATGTCATCTACGCTGGGTTCTTGGAATACTATGCCGATTGACTTCCTGACTTCTCCGGATTCCTTTAATATATCGTAACCGTTGACGGTTGCTGTACCTTCAGTCGGCCTGAGAATTGTGCAGAGCATTGAGATGGTGGTTGTCTTTCCTGCACCATTGGGGCCTAGCAGACCGAAGATCTCACCCTTCTTGATCTTAAAGTTGAGATGATCGACTGCGGTTAGATCTTTGAACTGCTTTGTGAGGTTAAATGTCTCTATGGCGTGCTCCAATATTGGATTTACCTCAGAGTATTGGCAGGAGTAGTCGCTGACTGCCTATTTATCTTGTCCCAGCATGTGATATCATAACAGAATTGGAGCATATTGACCGAGCAGCATCCAGCACTTCAGAGAATTGACTATAGGTAGCGTGCTCTAAAAGGTTCATTAATCACCTCTCTCTCGGATAGAAAGCTCATTCAAGGTCCTACGAATTGTCCAAGACAGATAGCATTGATCTGGAAGCATATTATTCGAGATCCGCAGAGAAAGTCTTGGAGGCTCTTAATACACAGTCTGATGGTCTCAGTGACAATGAGGCCTTCTCGAGACTGACACGTTACGGCGCCAACGAGATTAGAGAGGTTAGAGGCAAGCCCCTCACCCAGAGATTTGCAGTCAATCTAACACATCCTATGGCGATCCTGTTATGGTCAGCATCCGTTATGGCTTACATTGGCGCCATGCCTCAGCTTGCCGTCGCAGTAGTTGGCGTCATAATGATAAATGCGGTCTTCAGCTTCTGGCAGGAATACAGAGCAGAAAAGACAACAAAGGAGCTGAAGAAACTCATTCCTCAATACGCCCGAGTTATTCGTGGCGGAACTGAGAAACAGATCCCTGCCAAGGACATAGTTCCGGGAGACGTGATTGTTCTATCTGAGGGCGACAGGATCCCCGCCGACGGCAGGGTCATAAAGAATTTTGAGATATTGACAGATGAGTCCACCCTAACTGGCGAGTCTAGACCTGTACCCAAGACTTCACAACCTATCGCAGCGAAGGCACACAAGACCCCTTACGAACTGCCGAATATGATCTTCGGTGGAACCAACGTTGCCTCAGGGTCAGGAGTCTCCGTGATCTTTGCAACAGGTATGAACATGCAATTTGGTAGAATTGCTCATCTGACTGAGACTATCCAAGAGGAGCAGAGCCCGCTCCAGAAGGAGCTCAGAAGACTGACTCTCATAGTGACATTCGTCGCGATTCTGGTAGGTGCAATCGTTTTCTTGGCGGCTCTATCCCTTGGCCTTGCTGCAGCCGAGAGTTTCCTGTTTGCAATAGGGATGATCGTAGCTAATGTTCCCGAAGGATTACTTCCAACAGTCACCCTATCGCTGGCAATGTCGATGCAGAGGATGGCCAAACGGCGAGCGGTGATAAAGAAGCTCTCAAGTGTCGAGACGCTAGGCTGCACTACGGTAATCTGCACTGACAAGACAGGCACCTTGACCTGCAATGCAATGACTGTCACTCGAATATGGGTTGGAGGTCGTGACATCAAGGTCACTGGTGCAGGCTATTACCCGCAGGGAACCTTCTCCTCAGGTCTTGGAGAGGAACACGCTGGCGATCATCCTGATCTCCAGCTGCTACTGACTGCCGCGATGACCTGCAACAACTCCCGTCTTATAGCGCCAACCGATCAACAAAGAGGATGGAGCATCCTGGGCGATCCCACGGAAGGTGCACTACTGGTGGCGGCCCTCAAAGCAGGCTTGACATATTCCCATCAAGAAGTAAGAGGGGCCCTGCTTCCATTCGACTCTAAGAGAAAAAGAATGAGTGTCATAGTCAGACATGGTGACAATAGCCGGTCGATCGATCAGCCGTCTGAGCTCAGAGCCTATGTGAAAGGGGCACCGGCAGAACTGCTCGATCTGTGCGACACGATTGTCATGGAAGGCAAGGTACTGTCAATTCAAGATTCAGATCGTATGGCAATAAGAAGTCAGATTGACAACTACGCAAGAGAAGGCCTCAGGGTTCTGGGAATTGCCTACAGAGACTTAACAGGAATCCCTGAGAAAATGGCGACTGAGTCCGTAGAGACTGCGATGACATTTCTTGGATTAGCTGCGATGATGGACCCGCCTCGCCCCGAGGTTGAGGAAGCCATACGTAAGTGCAAGCAGGCAGGCATCCGTGTCCTAATGCTTACAGGCGACTATGGCCTGACAGCTGAGTTCATTGCGAGAAGACTCGGCATAATAAGCGGACGAGCCCGAATAATTACTGGTGAAGATATCAATTCACTTTCAGACGAAACACTCCAGAAGACCCTCCAAGAAGAGAACATTATCTTCGCGCGAATCACTCCTGAGCACAAACTGAAAGTCGTCCTCGGCCTCCAAACATTGAACCATGTCGTTGCCATGACTGGCGACGGAGTGAATGATGCCCCGGCTCTCAAGAGAGCGGACATTGGTGTGGCTATGGGAATTTCTGGAACAGATGTCGCCAAAGAAGCAGCGGACATGATCATTACCGATGACAATTTCGCATCTATAGTCAACGCTGTGGAAGAGGGACGGGCTGTTTACAACAACATAAAGAAATTCACAAGATACATCTTCGCGAGCAACGTACCTGAGGCGGTCCCGTTCATGTTCTATGTCTTGGCAAGGGTACCCTTACCACTTACTGTAATGCAGATCCTGTCTGTTGACCTGGGAACAGACATGCTGCCTGCCCTAGCCTTGGGGGCTGAACCTCCAGAGGAGGACGTCATGAAATTCCCTCCGCGACAGCGTAAAAAAGGCATATTGAGTGGCGCATTGCTCGCACATTCATTATTGTTCCTTGGCGGAATTGAGTCAATTGCAGCTATGGCAAGCTACTTCTGGATGAACTTCATCAACGGATACGGGGCGGACTCTCTCGCACAGCCAGGAACGGTTGTCTACGCCATGGCTACAACCATGACCCTTGTCGGCATAGTCATGTCCCAAGTCGGAAATGTCTTCGCCTGCAGGACGGAGAGATCGTCGAGCTTCAGAAGAAGCCTAAGAATTAATCCACTACTACCTATGGGACTTGCCTTTGAATTGACTGTCATTTTGGCATTGGTATATACTCCGATCCTTCAGCCAGTCTTTGGTACAGCTCCGTTGCTGCCTGAACATTGGCTCTTCCCGCTCATCTTCGCACCAACAATACTTTTAGCTGATGAAGTGAGGAAATTCTTAGTAAGGCGTCTAGACAGGAGGACCCGAGGCCCGAATAGGTGAGATCTTTAGTGAATGTCATTGTAGTCGGATGTGGAAGGGTCGGTTCGTATCTGGCTGAGCTTCTTAATACCGAAGGCCATACAGTGGCAGTCATCGATAAGGACCCTGAATCCTTCTCACGTTTAAGCCCCAATTTCAAAGGTACACGGATCGAGGGGGACGTACTTGATAGGGATATACTTATGCAGGCAGGGATACAGGACGCCGACGCCTTGGCCTCAGTGACCAATAGTGACACCCTCAATGCTACTTTGGCAATAATCGCGAGAAACAAATTCCGTGTGCCTAAACTGGCAATAAGAGTTTTTGATCCTTCTAGTGCTGAGGTTTACAGAAAGCTAGGAATATCAATAATCTCACCCATCGAGTGGGGAGCAAACTTCATAAAAGATGTACTGGTCCACCCCGAACTTTACTCTAAGCTGACGATTGGGAATGGAGAGGTCCAGATTATTGAGTTGGCAGTACCCCCTGGGTTGGTGGGGAGACCGGTGGAGTCAATAAACGTCCCAAGCCAAGTTATGACTGTCGCGATCACAAGACAAGGAGAAGCGCTCATACCATACCTGGGCATGATCTTTCAGGAGAATGATTTTCTTACTCTAGCAGTCTCAACTACAGCCATGAATAGGGTTGAGGAGCTTCTCAGCCATTAGGGAGTAATGCAAAGATGTTTGTCGTTGTTGTTGGTAGCGGTGGGGCAGGAGCCTACTTGTCTAGCAGACTCACCTCGGAGGGACACAAGGTCACCGTTATTGATATCAATTCAGATGCGTTAGAAGATCTGACGAAGAAAGTTCCATCTGTGTTGACAGTTATGGGTGATGGCTCCAGACTCGAGACCATGAGGAGGGCGAGGATAGAAAAAGCAGATGTCCTAGCGGTCCTGACAGGAACCGATGAAAAGAATCTTTCGATAGCCATGCTAGCGAAGAATGAATTCCGCGTACCGCGTATCGTGGCGCGAGTAAATGATCCTAAGCATGAATGGCTCTTTGATAAGCAATCTGGGGTTGATTACGCCTTCAACCAAGATGTTCTCCTAGTGGATGCTATTATGCAAGCAGTCCGAAGCAGCTGAGCGCGCGCGTCAAGATGCCTTCGAGAAGCGCGCGCTAGCGTTCAAGTAGTTCGAGGAGGACGCCGTTCGGATCTCTGAAATTTGATATCCTCCAGTATGGCTGATCAGTTGGAGGCCTGAGTGCTCGCAGAAGCTTCTCGTTACTCACATCCGCCGTGGCGTATATTTTGGGCTGAAACTTTGTGGGGCCGTCGACGTACTCAGCGCCATGTTTCTTCAGCTCGGCCATTGCCTTGTCCATATCATCCACACGGAATCCGAGATGCCAGAGCCCCAGGGGTTTGTCTTTGGCTAAGAACTCGTTCACTTCTAGGAGCTGATCATCAAGATACATGTATGCAACACGCATTGTGTCAGTTTCGTATTTTCTGAGGATCTTAAAGCCCATTATTCTGGTGTAGAATTCTACCGATGCGTCACGATCCTTTACGACTATCCCAACATGCTCCAAGATCATTCCTTCAATCATTCTCAACAACCCTGAGACTCTTGATTTCACGAATCAACATATTTTACCTTAACTTTTGCCGTATATATCAGTGCAGAATATTTCCATATCTCACTCTAGCGCGCGCCTGCTAAGAGAATTGGGCTTGTAAGTGTGCTTGAGGCGCGCGCTAGCCACCTCATCATAATTTTATCTATATGAATTGAGGAATATGCTCCTTCCTGAGGCTACACAACTTGTCGCATAGTGCTAAGTTCACGATTGAACTTCCAAGAAAGATCTTGTTCGGAGAGGGTGCCGCCAAAGAAGTTCCAAACTTGGCTAAGGCGTTTGGTCCAAGACGCGCGCTTCTAATCACGGATCCAGTGATCAGCAAACTGGGGACAAGCTCCCAGATATTAGGTCCCCTGCAGGATTCCGGTATCAAAACAGATGTCTTTGACGAAGTCGAACCCGAACCAAGTATGCGAGCTGCAGAGCAGGTGGCAAAAGTAGCTAGGGATTCTAGCTACGACTTGATCATCGGTCTAGGTGGCGGAAGCTCCCTTGACATGGCGAAGTTAGCATCAATTTGCATCACAAATCCCAACCCTATCGCCGATTTCATTGGAGTCGGAAAGGTACCGAACCCAAGCGTACCGAAGATACTACTTCCAACAACTGCAGGCACCGGAGCTGAAATCACCATGAACGCAATCATCTCCAACAGGGAGGAGCATTTGAAGCTCGGGATCGTTAGCCCCTACAACATAGCCGACGTAGCCATCGTCGATCCTTTGCTAACGGTAACCATGCCTCCAAGCGTCACCGCCGCCACTGGTCTGGATGCATTGACACATGCCGTTGAGTCGCTGATGTCAGTTGATCTCAACTCATTCTGTGAGCCTCTGGCGATCGATGCTGTCAAACACATCTTCAGAAGTCTGCCCAAAGCATACCGAGACGGGAAAGATCTTGCGGCCAGACGTGATATGTCACTGGCCTCAATGCTTGCAGGAATTTCTCTGGCCATATCAGGCGTCTTAGCCGGACACGCTGCAGCCTATTCTTTCACAGTAACGGTCCCCCACGGCCTCGGATGCGCCCTCGCGCTTCCGTACGTGATGGAGTTCAACGCTTCAGCCTGCCTGTCCAAGTTAGGAGCAGTCGCGGAGGCTGCAGGCGTCAAGGAGACCGAAGTTGCTGAAGACAAGAATGCCTTTAATGCAGTAGCAGCTGTGAGGAGACTAATGGGGAACGTGAATAGCCCGCTCTCCCTGAGAGAGATAGGAATCAAAGAGTCCGATCTTGAATCGATGGCCAAAAACATGGTCACAGTGAAAAGGCTTCTAGCACACAACCCAAAGGTCGTTACGGAGAAGGACGCTTTGCTGCTCATGCGGAGGATGTTTGAGGGAAAACCGCTGCAGCTCTCAGAGTATAAAGTAAGCTAATTGAATACCCGTGAGAGTAGGCTGGAACTTACAACTTAGATTTGATTTCTTCTTGAACTGAATCAAGAACTCAAAACAAACACGAGAAAGTGAATGGCATGAACGATCCGAGCTCTGAAGACCAGAGAGATCCCTTAGACAATTTCTTTTCGCCTCAAAGCGTTGCCATCGTAGGCGCTTCTTCAAAACCTGGAAAAATCGGTCACGAATTGGTGCGAAACGCATCTCAATACCAATTTGAAGGTCAAGTCTACCCCATCAATCCAAACGCCGAAACCATACTCGGCTTGAAATGCTACCCGTCAATAAGTGATGTCAAGGAAAGAATCGATCTCGCAGTGTACGTTGCTGCCTCAAACATCCTCCCAAAGCTCGTTGAAGAAGCAGGAGCAAGAGGTGTCAAGAACGCGATCATAGTATCAGGCGGCTTCAAGGAGATGGGGGAGGAGAAAGCCTCGTATGAAGAACAACTAGTAACAATTGCCCGCAGATACGGAATGAGGATAATCGGACCTAACTGCATCGGAGTCTTCGACAGTACCTCAAGGCTGGACACTTTCTTCTATCCGCATGATCGGATGGTAAGGCCGAATCCTGGAGGATTGTCATTTGTGACACAGAGCGGCACATTTGGCCTTACCTTCCTTGAATGGGCCACAGACTCAAGATTAGGCATCAGGAGACTTGTCAGCCTTGGGAATAGGTGTGATGTGAATGAAATTGACATGGTTCGTTACCTTGGCCGCGACCAATTCACCAAAGTGATCGCTCTACACTTGGAGAGTCTCAGTGACGGAAGACAACTCATCAAAGAGACACGGGAAGTCACAAAAACAAAGCCCATCGTAGTTCTGAAGACAGGCAGAGTGGAAGGGTCAAAAGCTGCAAGGAGTCATACGGGAGCGATAACTGGCTCATACCAGGTATGTAGATCAATATTCAAGCGTTCAGGAATGATCCTCGCAGAGTCATTCGAGGAACTCTTTGACATATCAAAAGCCATTGAGAAACAACCGCCGTCGAAAGGTAGGAATGTTACCATCGTAACAAATGCGGCCGGCCCATCAGTGGCGGCAGCGGATCTATGTCATGAACATGACCTGTCAATCGTCAACTATTCCAAGGAAACATTGGACAAGCTACATTCCTCATTGCCACCTTACGCGGTAATCGGCGAATACGTGGACTTGACAGGGAGTGCTACACGCGAAGACTATCAACAAACATTCAAGATCATTCTGGAGGATCCATCAATTAATGCGATACTCAATTTCATAGTCTTCCTTAACCCGCCATTGTCTCCTGATGTTGTTGATTCAATCGCGCAAGTTCAGGAGCATGGCAAACCTATCGTCTGCTGGGCAACTGGGGGCGAGTTCTCGAGGCAGCTGATAACGAAGCTGGAGGAGGCTGGCGTACCAACCTACCCGACGAGCGAACGCGTGGTCAGAGCCGTTGAAGGTCTGATAGAAGCGGGAATGAGGAAGGAGTGGCCATTGCCAAAATCAGCAGATTCCAAAAGAGATCTCGCAAATTCAGTATTCAGGAAGGTGTTCTCTGAGGGTCGGGATATGCTCTCGGAGATTGAAAGCAAAGAGGTCTTGAGATCTTACGGGATTGAAACGACTACGGACTACGTTGCCAAAACGGACTCAGAGGCAAGATCATGTTCTTCAAGGCTAGGATTCCCCGTTGTCATGAAAGTGCTGTCTCCTGACATAATACACAAGTCGGACCTTGGTGGCGTAGTCACCAATGTAGGAGATCCCGAAGAGGCGGCGAGAACATTCAAGGAGATTGTAGAGCGCATCCAGAGTGCGAAGCCCGACTCGCGAATAGAGGGCGTAATAATCCAGAACCAGCTGTCGTCAGGCGTTGAGGTCATTATTGGCTCAACTGTGGATAAGGACTTCGGCCCCGTAGTGGCGTTTGGTCTAGGAGGCGTGTTTGTTGAGGCTTTCAAGGATCTATCCTACGGGTTGGCGCCCCTTTTTGAAGCGGAAGCTTCAGAGATGATCTCGGACACTAGGGCTGCAAGGTTACTTGAGGGTTTCAGAGGCAAAAAGCCAATTGACATCAAGAAGCTCGCTGACATTATGACAAAGGTGTCCTTCCTAGTTTCTGAACAGCCAATTGCCGAGATGGATCTAAATCCGGTAATCGTATCCCCTGAAGGCTGTGCAGTAGCAGATGCGCGAATTAGAGTTAAGAAATGAAATGGAAGATGATTCGCACCCTGCTATTTTAGTCCGGATATAGTTTTTCCGCAACCCAGTCTAGGCCCAGTTCAAGCAGCTTGTCTTTGCTTGGCTTGCCATTTTGATCTAACCCACGTTCATTATAGAATTCTGCGAGCATAGTTTCGAGTTCGACGATTTGTCCCTTCGCAGGACCTTCGTTCACTGACTCCTTCAGAAACCTGTCTGGCAAGGTATCGTCCTTTCTTGATGTCCCCATTCTGATGTTGAAGGCTCGCTGTAAGTTCCATATTCGCTCGCCTGCTTTCATGAGATCTTCAAAGGTTATGTCCCAGCCCGTTATGGCGTTGTAGTACTCAACGAGAATCCTGAGAGGGAGTTTACCCCAGAAGACCATGAACTTGCATATCCCAAGTGAGTCGACTGCGCAACAGATGTCTTGGTATACCTTGGTCATGCGCCCTTTGTCTTTAGCTATGAAGCCGTCAACAGGCTCTTTCCATGGCAGCTCTGGGCTTAGCAGGTTTCTTTCTACGAGCATTGGTGAGCCTCGATTGTGGTTTGCCCCCACATTGGATGTAGCGTACGCGACACCCATGGACTTGAATTTACGTGGATTGTGCTCAGGGAACTCTAGTCCTTTCACGTGTATCGCGAACTTCTCCGACCCTTTTCCGATTTTCTTCGCGGCCATGAGCACCCCCTCACCTAGGACTTCTCCCAGTCCTTCTTTCTTTCCTATTAGTTCGCAGATTCTGACTATCGCGTCGGGATTGCCCCATGTCAGGTCGACGCCTCCCGTTTCAGTTATGAGACCCTTTTCGTAGCACTCCATCGCGAAGGCGATGGCTTGTCCGGTCGATATGGTATCTATGCCGAGCCTGTTGCAGAGGTCATTGGCTTTTGCGATCGACTCCAAGTTGCTATTGTAGCACAGTGAGCCTAGGGCAGCCATGGACTCGTACTCGGGTCCGCTTCCTTCCATGGCGTATGGACCGCTTTCAACCTTGACCTTCCTTCCGCATGCTATCGGGCAGGTTTTGCATGGGTAAGGTGCCGTGAGAATTCGTTGTGTCATCGTTGTGCCTGTGATCTTGTCTGCTTCGGGAAAGCTTCCTCGGGTCCAGTTTCGGATTGGGAGGTTACCGTTCTGCTCGAAGGTTATGAGGCCTGAGGCAGTTCCGTTGTCACGGAGGGCTTTGGTGTTGGGCAAAGCTGTTGTGACAGCTTCCTTTCTTAATTCGTTCAACCTAGTTGGGTTTGATACCGGTATCTTCCCCGTGCCCTTGGATGCTATAGCCTTGAGATTCTTGGAGCCCATAACTGCGCCGAGACCGCATCTGCCTGCTGCTCTGCTGTCGTCAGCGATAATGCTGGCCAGTCTGACGAGCCTTTCACCTGCAGGCCCTATGGTGACAACTGAGATTGTAGCATCTCTCAGTTCCTTTCGTAATTTGTTGACTGTTTCGAAAGTCTCTTCACCCCATAGGTGTTGAGCTTCCCTAATCTCTACTTGGTCATCATTAATCCATATGTACACAGGATCCTTCGCTTTACCTTTGATTATTATTCCATCATAGCCTGAGTTTTTCAAATCGATGCCGAGGGGGGCTGAGAAAACGGACTCACCGTATATGCCGGTCAAGGGTGATTTTGAGACCACTGTTGTCTTGATCCCGCAGGGAATGTTTGTAGCAACAAAGGCCCCTGTCATGAAGATTAGCGTATTATCGGGGCCCAGTGGGTCGGTTTCGGGCCCGACTTGCTCAAACAGTATTGTTGAAGCAATTCCCTCACCACCGATGAACTCTCGGGCTATTCTGAGGTTGAGATCTTCTTTGGCTATTTCACGACTAGTAAGGTCGATTGTTAACAGTCTCCCTGAATATCCGCTCACCATAGGCGAACCCAGATCATTTTTCATGCATGTTTAGTTCTTACCTGTGTCGGGCTTTTCCAAAATTTTCAGCTGAATCGAGATAGTCAAGGTTTCGGTTACCTTTGCGCCGCAAGTTGACTTAAATTGCGTGAAACATAGGCAGAGCGAAAATCTGTTGAATGTTAGAGAAAAATCGGAATCTAGTGTATTGTCCATCCACCGTCTACGGGGATTACTGCGCCGGTTATCATGTTTGACTCATCGGAGGCAAGAAAACACACTGCATTAGCTACGTCTTCTGCTGTTGCGAGGCGTTTCAGTGGAATGTTGCTCATAACGAATTCCCTGAATTCTAGGTCATTGAGCATCTTCTCGGTAAATGGTGTTTCGACAAACGTTGGTGCCACAGCATTGACTCTGATTTTGTATTTTGCCCATTCGTATGCAAGTACACGGGTCAACTGATCCACTGCACCCTTGCTCGCGCAGTAGACCGCTCTGTATGGGAGAGCGACCTTACCAGCCTGGGATGAGATGTTAATGATGACCCCTTTTTCTCTGGGCATCATCGACTGCTTGCCAACTGATTGACAGCAAAAGAAGAGCCCTTTGACGTTAGTGTCCATGATTATGTTCCATGCATCGACTGTAACATCCTCAGCACTTTGCGGAATATTGACCCCCGCACTATTTACCAGTATGTCAATCTCTCCAAAGTCCTTTTGAATATCTTGCACGGCTTTGGAGAGGTCTGCAGGCAGAGTCACGTCAACCGGGTAAAGCAGGCATCTTCGGCCTAAACTCAGTATTTCCTCTCCTGTTTGAGAGAGTTTGCTCTTCGTTCTACCCCATAGGACAAGATCTGCTCCTTTCTTTGCGAGTGAGATCGCTGATGCTTTTCCAATTCCACTTCCAGCTCCTGTTACTAATGCAACCTTACCGGAGAGGCTCATTTTCGATCCACGTCCGTCCCATCACTGTATTGTAGAATCAAAGTCCGCCTTATCATCTTCTCGTAAGGTCGTGAGATTGAAGCGTGAGACAAGAATAGCACGCGGATGCTTTGTAATAGTTGGGTAAACGCTAGGTAGTCTCGTTGTTTAGGAGTGGCAGTGTCACTTTGATCGTTGTGCCTTGATCTGGAATACTCTCTGCAGTGACTGATCCCTTGTGAGCTTGTACTATTCGGTAGCAGATGGCTAGGCCCATTCCCATTCCTTTTGCTTTGGTTGTTTGGAGAGGTTTTCCGAGCTTCTCCATAACCTCCTTTGGCATGCCTGTTCCAGTATCATTGAATGCGATCTCCATGTTGTCGTTGGATTCTCTGCTTTGTATTGTGAGGGTGCCGCCTCCGGGCATAGCATCAACAGCGTTTTTGATAATGTTCACGAAGACTCTCTTCATCTTCTCGGGATCGACGTTTATCTTCGCCTCTTTCTCGGGCAGCTTCAAGCTTATAGTCTCTGGAACAAGAACTGAAGCTAGCGCATCTTCTATGATGGAGCTGAGGCTGATCTCTGTTAGTCCTAGGCGCATTTCTCTTGAGTAATCCAGAAGGTCGTTGATTATTTTGTCCGAATATCGAACTTCTTTCTCAATGATCTCCAGCATTGTTCTGACCTGCTCATCCCTCGTTGTTCGCAGTTTTGTCCTCAGTACGTATGCTGCGCCGCTTATTCCCTGCAGCGGGTTGCGGAGGTCGTGACCTACCATTGTTGCCAGTTCTCCAATGGCGGCCAAACGTTCAGCTTCCTTCAGCTTTCGCGTTCTCTCCCCAATTAACTCCTCTAAGCACTCATCTTGACGCTTAAGCTCCTTTTCCACCCTCTTACGCTCAGTAATGTCTCTAGAAATTGCTAGCAACTCATTCTCAAAATAGGTAATGGTGCTTTCCATGTAACGCCAATTGCCTGATTTATCTCTGAAACGGTATTCAAGACTGTAAGAGTGATTCACGAATTCTTTGGGTATGGGTTTCCCTGGAAGTTTCGCTGACAGGTAGATTCTAAGACATTTCTTCAGTAAGGTTGACATTTTCTTTTTGTCGTCGGGATGAATATACCCCCATACGCTTTTGCCAATCTGTTCTTCAGGCTTATACCCAAGGATTCTTTCGACTGAGGGGCTGACGTAGGTGTAAGTTGGATTCCGTGAGAAGGTGAGTGTAGAGATTATGTCTCCTGTGTTTTCGGCGATTAGACGGAATCTCCTCTCGCTCTTTTCGAGTTTCTTCTTAGTATGAGGCTCAGCTGCGATGTCAAGTGAGCGCTTAGATGATTTCATAATCTCTCCTTTCTACTTCAACCTAGGCTACGGCATTATTGTTCAGACAAACTGGGATGTGACTTGGTGGCACCTTGATTGTCAGATCTTCTTTTCATCCCCATAAAGCAATTTGCCCCTCCAAAAATCCATCTTCCGTGAACATGCAGAGACCGCACCGACTCAGACTTCCACAAGATTGCACGAGTGTCTCAGGTGATGATTTGAGATGCCTCGTTCAGCAGTTGAAAGCGCTCGCTTTCAAGCAGTGCCGGTCAAGTGCTTCACCCAAGCATGATAATAATGGTGCGGCCGCCGGGATTTGAATTCCCGGGTCACAGTGTAGTGACCTCCCGGGTCACCGGCGGTCTGCAGACATTTGGCAGGCCGATGTCTTAGACCAAGCTGGACTACGGCCGCGCGGGATCTATACGACCAATAAGGGTACATCAAAGGCTATATCAATCTTGAGAAAGTCGTTCGCAACTAGTATCTGAGTCCGGAATTAGCGCAAATAGAAAAGAAAAGTTACCAGAGTTCTAACGAACAGACTCTTGGCACGCCCCCATCCATCCTCCGTTAGCACTTATGAAACGTGCCCTAGACAAAACAGTTGAGATAACAAGGTCTCGACTAGCGCGCTGATGCCACTCTCGATCTTCAAAAAGATACCCCACTACTGGTAAAAGAAAAAAGATAGGGGTTTTGGATAATCAGGCTGTGAAGCTTGAAGAAATAAGCAGCTTGACTCCACTTATAAAATTCGCAAGCACCCCGAAGCCTAGTGCTCCAAGTATGAACGCGATGACTGCTAGGGCAATTATCGCTGCGACAGCTATGATTATCGCGTGGAGCCAGCCTGTATCGAAGAAGTGTCTTATCAGCCAAAGCAATACTATCAGGGTTACTATGATGCCGACGATGCCGTGAATGAACATTCCCAAGATGGCGTTGATGATTACCCCTAGAGCGACTATCCATATGGCGTCTGTGAACTTCGCCTTCTGACCTCCAACCAACGCGCGACCGACGAGCCATAGAATCGGAGATACAATGATTGCGCTGACGATTATTTCTATTAACAGACTGGTCAGATTCGAAGCCATGGTTGCTCGGAATATCGTATGTCTGTTCTGCAAATATAAGACTTGCATTCTATAGCGCGCGCTATCACAAATCGTGGGATTGTCTTATCGCGAGCTACAGACTCAAATGAATAGAAACGTGATTCCACTGAAACAATTCCGGGCCAGCAGTACGAGACTCTCTCTATGGACCTTGGATATTGTTGAATCTACTCAAGAAGTCGCTTCTTGGCTTTGATCCCTTAATTTCTTCTCCCCAGCTCTGACTTCTATTTCAAGCCAGTTATCTTGAGGTGGGAATGGACAGCTGTAATCGTCACTGTATGCACAATAGGGGTTGTAGGCGCTGTTAAAGTCCACTAGAAAGATGTCATCCTTCAATTCCTCTGAGTCAAGATATCTTGCAGCCGCGTAAGACTCCTTGCCTGAAGTTGCGTCTCTGAAGGGAATGAAGAGCTGCTCTTTCTCACCTTCCTGCTGCGAGGTCTGAATAGCCTTGAAGGTTTGGAGCGTTTGCGGCTTTCCGCCTATGGTGAATCGGACAAAGCCCACTTTCAGGTAGTTTCGCTCCTGTCCCGTACTGGTCATCATTCCTATTGTTGCGGGGTTTGGATATCGGTTGAGTTTGCAGAGGAACCTGTAAGATGGGTTAACTGGGAGGTACTTGAGGCCCTCGAATGCCTCTTTTGCATCTTGTGGAATGGGTGATTGAGGATGATATTTGAAGAGATTATCCTTTTCTTCACGCATGCGCAGTATTATTTCAACTTCCTGTTTTGTCATCTTTCCAACGGGTTGGCTGGCTGGTTCGCCTTCGATTGGGGCACCGCATTCGTCACAGTACTTTGCAATTGCACGCAGTTGCGCACCACAGTTGGGGCAGGCTCTAGAGGAACTCATACGTCATCAAGACTATTCTTGAGATTCTTGATGGTTAAGGTTTGCCCCCAGTAGCACGCTGAGTTCATTATGTGATCAACGCGCGCTGGAATCAAATGCTCAGAAACATCTGGAGAGGTGGTGCCGAGGGCCGGATTATCCCAGACTCATCTGTTTTGAACCGGCGACAGCCCGGTCTTCAGCTTCACCCGCATTTTGCGTCGGGTGCTCTCCTTAGTCTCCACGAAGGCGGATCAGGCTGAGCTACCTCGGCACACCCTCTAGAGCAAATGCAAAGAATGACTTAAGACTTTCCCAGAGAGTAACCGAAGTCCCGCACGCAGCAGTGCTGACGGTTCCATTCGAATCGCTGGGGCATTGCCTTTCTGTGACCACTATGTTGGGTGAGACGATCTAGAGTGTTTGAAAGGATAGTAATGTTAACTATAGACTTCCAAAAACCTATTTAGGTTCGAATCATCTCTTTGCTTCGTGTTGGGCCGGTAGTTCAGTTTGGTATGCTTCAGAGGCCAACGAACGCCCGCTTGGCATATTAACTGATCCAATATGTGGGAGGTCGCGGGTTCAAATCCCGCCCGGTCCACCACAAAGATTTAGGCTGTCGGAAAATTGATACAAATTTGTTTAAAACATCATCTGGAGAATTATGGGTGAGTCTGCGATTTGCAATTCTATACTGTTCGCTGCAAAGCACAGCAGAATTCAAGCCTAGACGATGCATGTCGAATATTCCAGAGCACTATACATGGAGATGTCAAAATGAAGAATTTTCCGACAGCCTCAGATTATCCGGGTCCTTTTTCTACGGGAAGCTCGATTGCACCAAGAGGTCTTCCTACTCGCAATCTTGACGGTCCTAATGTTGAGCTACCTGTTGGTCTTCCTGCAATGACAGGTAATTTCTGCAACGATGAACTCTAGCTTCATATCTTCGCTCAAATTTTCTTGAGGATGCCAAGCATCTCGCTTACAGTCACGATCTTTATTCCTTTGAACTCTCTCAAAGGTACTAGGTGCTTGTCGCCGGAGACTGCGTACTCCGCCCCACCACTATATGCCGTGTTCAGAACAGTATCGTCCTTTGGGTCTTCCTTAACAACCTTAAACCTGCTTCTAATCTTTACTAGAGTGGTTCTTCTGCCAACATATCTTAGGAATCTTTCCACATCTCTCTCTGTAACGTATTTCTTAATTCTTTCTTCAGCAAGAACTGAAGTCAATTCGCTCATCAGAACATCGGAGCTTATCAGTCTGACATCTATGCCGTTTATCCTCAAAATGAACTCATGCGGCTTACCTCTTCTTATGAGAGAGGAAACGAGAACATTTGTGTCTACAACTATCTTAAGCATCTACTTACCTTTGTACGCCGTTTTTGCTCTGTAGTCATGTATTATCTGGTCTATCTCCTCCTCTGTCATCTCACCATACTTCTCGATCCTTCTGTCAACCCTTTTGAGCAGTGCCTCTAGCTCTCTCCTCTCCTGTTCAAGATCCAGCTTTCTCATAATCACAGCGTCGCCTCTTCTGACCACGAGCAACTTCATTTTAGGCTTGAGGCCCAGCTTCGTTCTTACCTTTTTAGGGATGACTACCTGCCCCCTCTCCCCTATGACAGTAACCTCTTGCTCCATCCTCCCCACAAGTATGAAATTCATACTCATTGATATTTATAGTTTTGTGGAGCAAGCGTTCTAGACGCCATCTCAAGTTCAAATCCAGAGGTATACGAGCATGCGTTAATTTTGTACCTGATTCTAGAACAGAAAACGCTGCGGACCCCGCCCGGTCCACCACATTAACTAACGCGTCTAGAAGTGGGCTCAAAATTACGCGCGCGCTAATCAAAAATGAAGAAGGGAAATTATGATGATGTCTATGTTATGGGAGCTGAGACATTACTTTGTGGATTTCGGACTCGCTCCAAGCTTTCAATGTCTTGGTGCGCACGTTACCGGATCGGCCTACTTGTAGCAGGAATCTCGCCAAATCTTCATCACTGCGCATCTCAATTATTGAGATGAAATCATATTCACCCATTGTGTAGTAGAGCTGCATTTTGCCTCCAGACTTCTCTATCATGCGCCGAGCTTCCTCATCCCTTTTCGGTGAGTCCATCACGTTCTTGATTCCTTGTTCAGTATAGCTGCCAAGAATTATGTAATGACCCATTTGACCTCACTCGATATTTCGCGCCTAGAGCTTTTAAGAATTATCTACATGCGCGCCGCTTGGATGTTAGATAAAATCAGGCCAAGTTGTTCAGTCAGATTGCATGCTGTTAGCGTTCCTTCTTCTAGATATTATGATTGCAGAGGTTATTGTTCCGGTAGGCCCGATCAATGTCAGATAGGGCGCTGCCATCCCTTGCTTGTTAGCGGGTGTTGCAACACCGCCGAGAGGTCTAAGAGGTATTCTCCTGAGATAATAATCTCCCGAGCTGAGCAGCGCGCGTTTCTCCATCATGGGTTGAGGTATTTGTACAAGGCGTATATGATTATCAGGTAGCCGATTATTCGGGTTGCAAGTAGAATATATGTCAAGTCAGCGCTTAAGCCTAGAATTGTTAAGATGTGCGATATGGCGAAGAAGAGGAAAGCTATACCTATGTACAACGATATCTTGGCAGTCTTCTTGTAACCCCAGACACCCATTATCAGTATTATGATGCAGAAGACCACGTTTAACAGAGCAACTGGATCCCAGTTGAGAGCCATCTTCAATCGCCAGAAGGCTCATCTAGATGGAAACATAAGACTTTTCCGGCAAATCTAGATGGTCCGCCTCGATTGTAGAGAATTGGAGCGCAAAGAAGTATGAGGGATGCACGTCACTTAGTCTTGGCGACAGTACTTGTTGCGATGTTAGTGGGTGGAGTAGTCTACACTTATACAAATTTTCAAGAGGCAACAAGAGAGAAGGATGTCTTGTACCAGGTATCAACAATTAACGCTCTGTCGGCGGGACTCTATGGAGGTGAGACTACATTTCAAGAACTACGAGCACATGGCGATATGGGACTAGGGACTTTTGAGGATCTAGATGGTGAGATGATTGGTATCGAGGGAGAGTTCTATCAAGTGAGATTTGATGGTAGCACAAGCGTCGTGAGTGACCTGATGAAGACCCCATTCGCCATGGTGACATTCTTTGAATCTGACAGAACAGCATTTCTTGATAAGCCCCTTGATCGTGAACATTTGGCAGAATACTTGAGTGTCTTATGTCCAACAGAGAATATCTTCCACGCGATCAAAATCTCGGGGACTTTTGAATACGTCAAGACAAGGAGCGTGCCAAAACAGAGTAAACCGTATCTGCCGCTTGAGGTGGCTGTAAAGAATCAATCAACTTTTGAGTTCAACAATGTAAGTGGGATAATAATTGGGTTCTGGACTCCCCATTATATGAATGGAGTGAATATGCCCGGCTACCATTTCCACTTTATCACTCAAGAGAAGAACGCGGGAGGACATCTGCTCGAATTCCGAACAAAGAGTGTAAAAATAGAAATTGACTACACTTCAAACTTTCAAATGACATTGCCAAGGAATCAAGAATTCTACGATCTAAAGTCATCAGGAGAAGAAGGAAAAGATCTTGAAAAGATCGAGCAGTAGATTCTTGACTTGCGTGTGACTCCTCGTTAATTTGAAGCCAAAATTAGACACGAAAAAGTCTTGGGACACATCGAACACCCCCCCTTAAATCTACGCGCGCCGATTCGAGCCTCGCGCGCGCTACAAGCTAGAAAAGGCTGGCGCATGTTAAGGGATCCTCTAGCAGTCTGATTCAATTACAGCCCCGCGCGCATATCGCTGTGAAAGATGCACTTGGTGCAGGAGCAAAAATGATTCCCGCGACTCGCGCAGCAAGTCCTGGTGGCGAGGGTAGGCTAGTAAATAAAATTAGAATCACTAAAGATATGAACCTGCGTGAATTTTGAGCCCAACTCCAGCACCGAAAAACCATCAAGTCCCGTCGGGCCCGCCACCATTCAGATTCAGTGTGTGGGAGACAGGTGTGAGAGCGTGGATCCCCGCCCAGTTCATCAACTACAGCTATGTCGAGCTGATCTTAAGCTTGATTTCGGCT
>Ga0315277_10003142_pt1 | contig 22558 bp, 23 predicted proteins | sample YL17G05_15_MG_FD_203695 | JGI IMG/M metagenome (GOLD analysis project Ga0315277, IMG submission 203695) | Sediment microbial communities from Yellowstone Lake, YNP, Wyoming, USA - YL17G05_15 | ecosystem: Environmental > Aquatic > Freshwater > Lake > Sediment | place: USA: Wyoming | collected...
CTTGAGATCGAAGGATACGACAGAGGCGTACGGGTTCCTGGTCTTGTCCAGGTATGCGCCGATGCCTTCCGCTTTTCCAGGCGCCTTGTCCAGATGCACGAGCTGATCACCGCGCACCATCGCGCCCGATGTCTCTTGTTCGCCGCCGTGAGCACCCCATATATCCGTGAACTTCGTGCCCAGCCGGGCCTCAACACGCTGCTGGAAGTCCCTACCAGTCTGAAGCGGAAGCAGGTTGAAAACGAGCACCTGTATCTCGTCAATTACCTGCTTGGCCTGGCGCGCCGCAAGGTCGAGAACCGGCTTGTTTCCGCCGTGCCCTGAAAACAGCACAAACCTCCCAAACCCATGATGGGCGAGGCAATCTATCGTCTCGACAAGCACAGCGGCCGCCGTCGTGATTTCGAGGCTTATCGAACCGGCCCAGTCAAGGTGCTGGAACGAGAAACCGAGCGGCATAACGGGGGCGATCAGGGCGTTTATGTGTTCCGCAAGCCTACACGCGATCTCCTCGCTGAAAATCGTGTCTGTGCCGAGAGGAGCGTGCGGGCCATGCTGCTCTGTGGCCCCTATCGCAACTATCGCAGTGTCGCAACCCGAGTCCAGCGCTTGCTGGACTTCTTCATGCGTCATGTTCGCGATGAACCGTGTCGTCATCGAACACCCTCCTTTTGTGGTAGATTTCACTTCCAGAACTGCCGGAATCCTCCCACTGGGAGGGAGGATATTGCCTTCTTTCTCCAGAACCAAAGCGCCTGAGAAACGAACGGGGGTGCCAGTATGCTGGTCAGGAGCAGGGTGTCTGCCATTCCCAGGGATGTCATTGAGCGGTACCTCAAGGTCTGTCCGGCGACGGCCGGCCATTTCGTCAACTCCGGTTACATGAACCCGCGAATAAAGCCCCTGCTTGCCGACGTGCGCGTTGCCGGGCCGGCGTTTACTGTGAAAATCGCCGCGCAGGACTCCGCGGCTGTGCATGTCGCCGCGAGCCTGATTGAGCCGGGTGACGTAATGGTCATTGACCGCAGCGGCGACGAAACGTATGCCTGCGTGGGCGGCACGGTCGCTCTCGCGGCCAAAGCGCGCGGGGCGCAGGCAATCGTGATTGACGGGCCTGCTACGGACGTGCAGGAGATACGGTCCCTCGGGCTCCCCGTGTTCTGCACTGGGCTCTCGCCGGTGACGACCCGAGTGCTCGGCCTGTACGGCGAACTCAACTGTACCATACAGTGCGGCGGGTGCATTGTGGAGCCTGGCGACCTGATATTCGGGGATGATAACGGCGTTCTGGTCATCAAGCCTTCCGACGCAGAGGATTTGCTCAGGACGTCCAGCGAAAAAGAAGCAGCGCAGCAGAGCACAGTGTCCCGGTTGATGCGAGGCGAGTTGCTCGCTGACATCAGCGGCGCGAACGCTTTGCTCGATGCAGATGTGCTCTCGGCCATCCAAAAGATGAAGGGGACGTGAGATGTGAAAACGCTGAAGCGGTCGGAACTGGCTTACGTGATCGGCGCGCAGAAGCCGCCTGCCCTTGTTGTCGAGCAGGGCGAGGTCTTCATGGTCGAAACCGAAGACGCGTTCAACGGGACTTTCCTCGGGCCGGAGGATCTTGTGCCCGAGAAACTCGGGCGAGGTGGGGTGGGCTTCTCCAACCCGGTCACGGGGCCGGTGTTTGTGAACGGGGCGGCGCCCGGAGATGCTCTTGTCGTCAAGGTTCATGAGATGCGCTGCCCATCGCGAGGAGCTACCCGTGTAAGGCCGGGTATGGGAGTGCTGAGCACCTTCGTCGATGGACCTGTTGTCTTTCTCATCGACATAAGAGACGGGTACGCGTACCTGCCGGGAGGGTCGCGAGTCGCTCTTGCGCCGATGATCGGCACAATCGGCGTCGCGCCGCCGCATGAGGCGCTTGCGACCGGGAAACCCGGGCCGTACGGCGGGAACCTTGACGTGCGCGACATCGGACCAGGCTGCGAACTGGTGCTTCCCGTGTATGCTCCGGGCGCGCTGCTGTACCTGGGTGATGTCCACGCGACCCAGGGCGATGGGGAGTTCACGGGCGCGGCGGTTGAGATCAGGTCTGAAGTGGTGCTTTCGGCAACAGCGATCAAGCCGGCGCCGAAGACGCTGGTCGGGCCGCGGGTGAGGAGAGACGGCAAGATCACGACGATTGCCTCTGACAAGCCTCTCGATGATGCGGTGCGGGCGTCGGTCGCGGCTATGATCAACTGGCTTGTCGAGGATTACGGGTTTGACAGGATGGGCGCGTACCAGTTCATCACGAACTGCGGTTTCGGGCGCGTCTGCCAGATGGTGAACCCACTTTACACCGCGGGCTGCACGGTTGAGGAACCGGTGGCCCGGCGTTCCTGACTGCGAAAGACGCTGTGTTCCGCGGCTGTCTGCAGCGTGTTCCGCATGTGTCTCCAGCCGTCTACAGATGATGCTTTTCCGGCGCCTCCGGGCGGGGCAAACTATGCTTGGAGGTGTTTTCTTATGTCAATGGAGCGCTGGGAACCGGATGACATGGGGTTGATTCGCAACTGGGTCGGCAGGTTCATAAACGACCCAAGTTTCATGCTTCCCCCTCGCTTGTCCGGGCATCTCTGGAGATCGGGCTTTGATACGCCTGCCTTCGATGTGTATGAGACGGACACCGAGGTTGTTGTCAAGGCAGAAGCTCCGGGCTACAAGCCGGGCGATGTTGAAGTGACGGTGTATCCCGACCGTGCCACGATAAGCGGGAAGTTGAGCGGAGAGGCGGAAGAGAAGGGCGCGAATTACCTCAGGCGCGAGCGGCGAGCCGGGAACTTCACACGGACCATAGGCCTTCCCACTGAGGTTGATACAGAGCATGCGAAGGCGTCCTTCCGGCATGGGATGCTTGAACTACGCATACCCAAGGCCGGTGAGGAGACGCGAAAAGGCAGGAGAGTCCAGATCGAACCAGGCGATATCCAGCACTAGAGCGGAAGCCGGGCGCGGCGCGGTGCCAGGGCATCCCGCGCTATCGCGCGCGGAAACCGCGCCCCGGGGCTAGTCCCAGACCTTCTCGACCCGCGTGCCGGGGAAATAGTAGGTCAGGATCTGCCTATAGGTATTCCCGGCTGCGGCCCGGTCGTGCGCGCCCCACTGCGACATGCCGACGCCGTGGCCCCAGCCTTTGCCCGACATATACACGCGCCCGCCGCTCAATGCCACTCCGGTCACGAGCGTCGAGCGCATCCGGTTGGGGCCGAGTCTCAGGCGCAGATCAACGGCCTTGACCGCTTTGCCGTTGATGCTGAACATTATTGTCCTGCCAGACGGCCCCTGGCTTGCTATGGATATGGACCTGCACAAGCCGGTGCCGGCTGCGCCTCCAACTTCGGACGCCGTGAACGAGGCTCGCCAGGTTTCTTCCCCGGGCGCGGAGCACGGCCCATCCGCGACGGGCCGGAGGTAGGGAGTAGGGGCGTTGGCCAGCCCTAGCCCTTCAAGCGCTGTCGCCGTGATCCCACCCGAGCACGAGTGGAAGAAGGCATAGATCGGCTTGGCGTTATATGTGAGAATCGCGCCGCGTGTGCTGTTGACGGCTGCCCGGACGGCCGTGTTGATCGCGCTCGGCCTGTACGCCTGGTATTCTGTTGTATCTGTGCTGGCGTTCGTGCCGTAACGCGACCGCTCTTTGGCCTCGAGTTTCTGCAATATGAAGGTCCGCGCCACGACGGCCTGCGCTTTCAACGCGTCAGGTGGCCAGGTGTTGATGACCTCACCCGCGACGACGCCGGTGATGTAGTCCTCAAGCTTCAGCCATACGGTGCGCCCGCTTTCAACCACATAGAGGCTGATCGTGGGTTCTGCGAGCCTCGGGTGCCGCGGCATAACAAACGGCTTCGGCTGGGGCATGGGAGGCATGGACCGTAACACGATAACAAGAACGGCAAGCCCGACCACAGCTGCCGCAACGTACGCCCATGTCTTCTGTTGCTGGTCAAGTCTGTGCCAATACTTCAACCGGGATTCGCTCCACGCCAGATTTCGTTACGCGCCTGTCCTGAGGTGTTTCCGCAGGCACCGGTGTTCTGGAATACGCCCGCCCGTAGTATGTCCTGATTCGCGCCCCGAGTTCAGCGTCCGAGACCTTGCTACAAGCCCGCGCCGCGCCATGGGCGATTATGCGGCGGCGCTGGGCTGGTGCGGGCTGGCCGCGCGGTGGTATGATATAGAAAACAGCGGGACGGTAGCTCAGTCGGGAGAGCGCCTGCTTTGCACGCAGGAGGTAGCGGGTTCGAGCCCCGTCCGTTCCACCAGTGATCAGTTGGGGCGCGCGCAGCGCCCCTTTTTGGGTGGTTTGTTCGCCTTCGTCACAAGTCTTTGCCGGAAGTCAGAAGCCCAGGAAGTCACTCTGGGCCGGTCATGTTACGGCACAGTCCCTTTCGCCGGAACATGGGCTTCCAGAAGACCCATCTTTGCCTAACATAGCGTGGTGGGAAGTCGAGCGTGAGGAAGGCTGACTACACACCGGCGCGCCGGGCGCGCCATGGGGGAGGAGTCCTTGCATGAAGACGCTTGTCATCGGAGGCAATCGCTTTGTGGGCTTGCGCCTGGCGTGGGAGCTGTCACGGCGAGGGCACGAAATCACTGTGCTGAACAGGGGTCAGACTGAGGCCGTGCTACCTCCTGGGACCGCACGGATCAAGTGCGACCGGAAGGATCATGCCACGCTCAAGTCTTGTCTTGCGGGCCTTGAGTTCGACGCTGTGTTCGACATCATCCCCATGGTTCCGGACGACACGCGCTCGATCGTGGATATTCTTGACGGGCATGTCGGCCGGTTTGTCCACGTCAGCACCGCTAGCGCGTACAAAGCCACAAACGCTGCGCCTGTGAAGGAGGACTTTCCGAAGGTCGCGAGCATAAGCGAGGGGGAGTACGGTTTCAACAAGCAGCTGTGCGAGGAAGTGCTGTTTGAGGCGCACTCCAGGACCGGTTTTCCGGCAGTCGCCATCCGGCCCGGGTACATCTCCGGGCCGCACAACAACGTCTACCGGGAAAGCCTGTTCTTCGACCGCGTCGTGAAAGGGCGGCCCGTGCTGGTACCGGGTGACGGGACGCACCTGGCGCCTTTCGGGTATGTCGACGACCTGGCACGCCTGCTGGTACTGTGTGCGGAGAGGGAAGAGGCGGTGGGGGAGGCCTTCAACTTCTCCGGTGAGTTCTCAGTCCCCACGAATGACTATGTTGAGGCTGTTTTCGGGGCCGCCGGGCGGTGGACGGATGTCGTCCACTTTGACCCTGACCGGCTCGGCCTGTCGCCGCAAGATGTCTTCCAGGTGTTCCCGTACCTGTGGAGGAACAGCGTCGTGTTCGACATCTCCAAAGCAATGTACACACTGGCGTACAGGGAAGAGGTCCGGCTGGGCGAGGGACTGCGGCGCGCTTTCCAGTGGTTCACCGGAGCGGGCATCGAGCGAAAGAACATGGATTTCGGCCTGGAGGACCGGATACTGGACCTGGCTAGAAACAGTTAAATACGGCTGAGCGGGAGTGTTGCCCACCGCGACGTGCTGCACCCGTGTAGTCGTGACTCCTGGGCCCGGCGCTTCGTGTAGAGCAACATCTCCTCGGGATTAACGATCTGGTACTTGAGGCCGGCCGCGCGAGCGCGTGCCACACCCTTGCCGGTGGTGAGGAGTGTGCCCCCGGTGCCGTAGACCACACCATGCGCCATCACGACTGCCCCGCCAACGATGGTCATGACTGCTTTGCCCCGGCTGAGGTCAAGGACCGTCACGTCGGCATCCGCTCCCACGCCGAGATGTCCCTTGCCCGGCAGCCCCAGCATGAGAGCTCCCGCGGACGACACTTTCCAGATAAAGTCCTCAAGCGAGAGAGCGCCGTACCTGACCAGCGACAGGCCCGATTGGACCGCAACGTTTCGCGGCAGGTTTCCGCCATCGGTGGAGATGGCGTCCACGACGAATCTCCCGTGCTCGTCTTTGGTCGTGGCGAGCAGTATCGTAGACCTGGGTGAATTGACGCGGAAGCTCGCCCCCGTGTCCGTTCCCTTCGAGCGCCACAGGCTCACTCCCTCCGGCCCCGATGAAAGGACGGTCTCGCCGCCCTCCTCACCGGCGTAAACCTGTGCGTAGCCGTCCCTGATCGCCGCCTCGAACCCTTTCTCGTCCGGGGTATATCCACCGATCTTGAGGCAATTCCGGGCTACAGGGCTCTCGGGAAGGCCATCTTTTCCGATCTTCGCCCCAGTGCCATTGATGACGGCAAGGTAAGATTCCGACACGATATTCTTCTTGCCCTTGAGAACAGCCAGCCCTGCCAGGGCTTCTCCGGCCGCGTCGCGGTGCAGCCCGCGCAGGTAGCTGTTGACATGCGCTACGTGCAGGCTGTTCTCTCCAGCCAGCTCTACCGCCTCGACCATGCCGTCGAAGTCACTGCCGTGCTCCAGAGTCCCGGCATGCATGGCCACGTAGACCTTTGCGCGGTTGGCCATCTCCATCATCAAGGCCGTGGCGCGGAGGGTTGCCGGCCGGTAGGCGCCGAGGATCTTGATGCCGATCCCTCCAGCAGCCATGACGTCATCTATGAAACCGGCGATATCCTGGGCCGAAGGTTCGCCACAGGGCCAGGGAGGACCGACTATCTGCAGCCCCGCGATGTTGAGGCCGCATCCTCGCTCTGGGAATTCGTCCATGACTCCCATGACGTCGCCCATGTCGAGCGCCGTGCAAACGCCGGCCTTAGCCATCATGAGCTGGGCCGGGCCTCTCACATGGGTGTGCGTGTCGATCACGCCCGGAATCGCGGTATACCTTCCAGGTCCACTATCCGGCGGGCCATAGCACCAGACAGGGCGCACCCGGCTTCGACCACCTTGCCCGCCTCGATGCCGATGTCGAAAACCCCATCAACCAGGTTGATTGGATCCACCAGCCGCGCTCCCCGCAATAGCAGGTCGTACCTGGGCATATCCAGACCCTCCTCGCTAAGGGGTTAACCAGGCTTACAACGCACACCCAGGCTTACAACACACACCCAGGGCCGGAACGTGCCCCGGCCCTGGGCGCTTGCCGGAAATCTCAGTTTCCAGGCCCAACTTCCCCCGGTTCCCCTGCCCGGATTGACCGGACCTTACTTCACTAACCCGAACATCCTCAATATCGCGGTGACGGCGCCTGTCCCTCGGGCAACCATGCTGAACGTTGATGTCCCGAACCCAACGCCGAAGGTGATCATCATCACCCAGCGACCGATCCGGGAGAAGCCTTTTGTGACGGGATTCTGCCCGTAGATGAACAGGAAGTAGAGAATCACACCGATCGTACCCAGAATCGCAAGGAAGTCGTTGACGTTCTTGATGACCATCGATGCCTGCAACTGCGACAGGATCTGGGCAGACGGCATACCTCTGAGGCTCACGCCGGTGCCGATGCCTATTGTCACCGCTATCGCGTAGCGGCTGACCCAGATGTACTTCGTGGTGAACCTGGAGTAAAGGCAAAGGCCCAGGATAAGCGGTATGAGCATGCTGAGCTGCCCTTTGCTCACCAGCGGCGTCCAGCCCAGGTCGCGGATGTTGATGTAACCCATGGTGATCGCGTGCCCTGCCGCCGAGCCGACATACAGGTGCTCAGCGAACTTGAACAGCGCATTATCGCCGATCAGGTAACTGTAGAGCGCGATCGTCACGATACCCGCCATGTAGACTCCGAACTGTGCACTCATCCTTCCGCCCTCCCTTCACCTGGTCCTGACACGCTCTTTCTTGAGCGTGAAGTAAGTGACGTTGGCGATTATCATGTAAAGCACGATAAGCAACTGAGCGAGCGTCTGAGCGCCCATGCCTGCCAGGCTACCGGACGGACGCTTGATGAGCGTCTCGTATTCAGCTCCGCCCTTCATGTCCACAACGAGCCCGATGAGCTGCTTAGCCTGGTAGTACGGGATGTGGGCCGGTCCCATCATGCCCGTCACGCAGGCCGCGAACGGCTTCCCGTAAGGCTGCACCAGCTGCCTCACCCATCCGCCTCCAGCGTAGCCGCCCGTCGAGAACAGGATACCAAGCGATATGTCCTTGGCAGATTTGAGGTTCTGCACGATGGGGAGGTCCTTGACCGGCGTGCCCTGGAAGTCCTTGGGGAATGCGGTGGGGAAGTCCTGCAGCGCAGATGCTACAGCGCCTTCGCCTCCGGCTCTGAACCCCATATTAACGTAGTCAACCCCGTATTTCTTCCCGGCCGGTGTAGCCGATGCAATCACGTTTTCGGCCATCATGGGCCCGTCCCGCTCGAAACTGGCAAATACCACTTTCGCACCGCGTCGCATCAGGTGCACGAATATCGCTTCGCATGCACCGCCGACGGTCGGAGCATATGCAGGAGAGTAGTCCGGAGCGACTATGACTATGTCATTCGGCCCGAGCTTTTCAATGAAGTCATAGAGGCTCATGACTTCCTGCGTGATCGCCATGGGGAGCGTGAACGGTTTCACCAAGGGGTAAGCCATGGCCAGGAAGATGAGAACAAAGAGGATCCTGCGGTCTATGTTCTGCAGTTTCTCCATGAATTGGGTCATCTCTGTCTCCGCCCCCTTTCTTCCTACTCCCCACCGAAGTGGGCGCGTTCCAGGCCAAGGAGCACCCGGAGGCCGATAGCCATGGAGCCGACGGCCGACGTGATGATGATGCCACGCTGGCCGGAGAGGTTCGGGACGTCCTGGATCCACTTCGAAATCACCGGAATCTGGCTCCACAGCTGCTCACCGAGTGGAATGCTCGACAGGATGACTATGAGCGCCGTGAGGAGCAGGATGGCGGCTTCCGAGTTACGTACTGTGAACGCGCGATACGCGGCGGAACCGACGAAGAATACAGTCATGCCCTGCAGAGTCGTGTTCATCGGCGCCAGGAAGTTGTTGTAGTAAAAACTATAGGACGCTGCCTTCGGACCTATCGTCACGCCGGCAAGGGCGAACACCGCCATTGAGGCGAGCAGCGCCACACTGTTGTACCACTCCTTATTCTTCCGGGCGATGCGGACTGCGTGGAACCTGGCTAGGTTCGCCGACCCCAGGGCGAGTGCGAATCCCCCGATGATGATGCCCCAGTTCTTGATGTCTCTCGAGAGCGAAGCAACAGCGGGGATGTTCAGGAAGGTTTCCGCGATCATGACCAGCCCGACGAAGGCCAAGACGATGGCAGGAACTTCACGTCTCACTGTGCATCACTCCCCTCCTACTTACCCATCTTGCCGATCACGTCGTAGAAGTAGTTCCAGCCCAAGAGGCGGGTCACCACACCCACGGCGATGATCACGCTGGAGACAATCTTGCAGAGGTCCTGGCCGGCGAGACAACCCAGCTGGACCGGGTCCTTGCCGAGGTAAGCGCCCCCGGCGAACACCTCTTCGCCGAGCAGAGTATAGTCGCAACTCACCACCATGTACGGTAGCTGGAAAAGCCTTGCCGTACCGCCGACCTGCATGGCGCCTATCACGGCAGCGCCTTCGGCGATGAGCATCGTCTCGGCGTACCACCCGCCGATCATGAAGTTCGCCGCGGGTCTCTCACGCTGGAAGACACCGAGCACCGCCGTGCAGTACGCCATCTGGTCGTTCGACAGGTAACGCACAATCTCGGGGGTGAACTGCTCAGGCATACCCTCGGTGATATAGGCCTGCCGGACCACTTCTTCTGCAACGGGAAAGACCATCGGATCGCAAATAGTGGCAATCAACTTGGTTTTGTATTTCGCGCACTGGCGCGCTATGTAGCTGAGGAACTGGAAGGACGCAAGCACCTGGCCGGCTTCCTCGTCGATAAGACCGCCCCTGCCTGGGGAGAAATGCACGGGGGCTCCGAGTTCTGTGGCACGGCCGATAGCTTCGTCAATGGCTTCCAGCGCCGGGATGCGCCTGACCTTGGGCAGCTCCTTACCCCTTTTCGCTGTTGAGAGGCTGTAGTAAATCAGCCCACAGAAGATGATCATTACCGTAAAACTGAGGGTCTTGGTGGGAAATAACATCCGGGACATACCTCCTTCCTTACTTCCGTTCTCCTGTAACCCCGAACATGAGGTGGCCACCTGAGCCGCTGAAGGAGATGCCGGGCCTTGCCTTCGAAATCCCCCCTTTCGCTGGCGAATGAGCTGGTGTGTCTCGGGTGAGGGAATCTTGCATCTATCGTGTTGATTATTACTTAGTCAGGGCATTGCTGATTCCTTCAGAAATGGGGGATAAGGCTAATCATTTGACCAAGCGAGAAGATTTGCGCAAGACCACCGGCCCGACGCTATAGCGAGTCTAGGAAGAAGCAGCGTATGAGCGGAATATGAGAAGGGACGCAGCAAGGAATGCGCTGCGCCCCTGGCCCACTGGTTCCGAGTGCTACCTGGTCGTCCTTGTGGTAGTGCCGCCGCCCGCGAACTGGCCGGTCTGGCCCTGCGTAAAGGCCGGGATTGTGCCGCCGCCCGCGAGGCTCTGCTCGGCAAGAGCGATCATCCGCTTGACCATGTTGCCACCGACCGACCCGTTCAAGCGGGATGGAACATCGCCAAGATAGCCGCGATAGTTCTGGATACCCAGCTCAGACGCTACCTGCCACTTGAACTGCTCCATTGCCTGGCTTGCCTGCGGAATCACGTGGGTGTTGCTTCTCTGGCCTTCTGCCATCAATAATCACCTCGGTCTATATGTTCCGTTTGGGCAAGTTTCAAACATACTGGCTTCTTGCTGGTGAAATAGCCTTACCCATCCAGTGGTCGTTGAAGGAGGCACGAAAGCGGCATGCGGCGGGCACAGCCACACTGCCGCGCGTGGCAACGGCGGGCTACAAAACCTTGAGGAACGACTCGAGACGGGAAAGGCCTACCCGGAGTTTCTCCGTGTCATAACCGAAACCGAGGCGGAACCGGTTTTCCATGTCAAAGCATGCCCCGGGAATGAGGAGAACTCCATGTTCTTCGGCGAGCTGGGCGCAGAGGCGCTCGGAAGTCAAAGGCGCTGCATATCTCGGAAAGCCCACAACGCCGCCTCCGGGCAGGGCCCATGACAGGAACTCGCGATTTTGGGCCATCCAGCCGGTGACAATCTCCAGGTTTTGGCGCGCGAGTGAAGATGACCTCGCGAGAAACGCGCCACGCCTTGCCAGCACGACTGAACTGACACGCTCACTGAGACATGACGGGCAGATCGACGTGTAGTCGCGAACCACTGCGCACGCCTCAATGACCTTTCGAGGAGCGCTCACCCAGCCCAGCCTGATGCCCGACAGGCCGTAGACCTTGGACATGCCGGAGGTCACCGAGACTCTAGGGTCAAGGGCTCGTGCAGTCGGCACGGGCTCCTGGTGGAAGATGCCGTGGTACACCTCATCAACATGGACCATCGCTCCGCAACTGTCCGCTATCTTGATGACTTCGCGGAGGCCACCCTCATCCAGCACGGCGCCAGTCGGGTTATGCGGGTTGTTGAGAACGATGAGTTTGACCCGGCCGGTCGCGAGCGCCTTCAGGTCGTCAACGTCCGGCGCAAAACCGTTCTCAGGTTCGAGGCGCCAGAACCGCACTTCGGCGCCGCGGGCCCTGGCCACTTCATGGAGCTGCTGGTAGGCGGGGAACTGGCAGATGACTACGTCGCCCGGCTCCACGAGAGCGCAGTGCAACACGAAGTTGGCCTCTATCGCGCCCTGGGTGATGAGCACTTCTTCAGGGGTGCTTTGCGAGTATGTACCGGACACCAGTGCCCGGAGGCCCGGCGATCCTGCGGCGTCCACGTACCCGAGAGGCTCGTCGCCGAACAGGGAGGCCGGATCCACACCGGCTATGCTGCACAGCTCAGCAAGGGTGAGTGGCTTGATGCAGCTCTCGGCGACGTTGATCTCAGTGGTGAACTCGTATTTCGCAAACCAGCGCTCGACAGCGAAAGGCCTGATGAAAGGCATGCTTGCTCACCTCGGATTACATAAGCCGTATCGCAAAGAGAGGGCAAACCGGGGCGCAATAGCCGCATGTTATGCAGCGCGACACATCGACCGTCGCCTTGCCCTCGACCAGCGAGAGGGCATAGTTCGGGCAGGTCTTGACGCACGCGCCGCAGCCCTCGCAGACTCCCTGGATGTAGACCTTCTTCTGCCGCCTGGGCACGCTCTGCGTGACTTGACGGTCTTCGAACACCGCGAGGTTTATCTCGAGCTCGGTCATGGTGACCATGCCCACGGCTACTGAAGTGATGCCGGGGAGGGCCCTGACGTAGTTCAGGGCGCCGGGAACGTCATCCATGAGGTTGCCGCCGCCCAGCGCTTTCATGGCGTAAACGCCCTTGCCTGCCGCCGATGCGTCGCGGATGGCCGAGACCATATCATCACGTGTGCCGTGAAGGATGCCCAGTCCGGCCTGGTTGATGATCGGGAAGATCACGTCTATGTCCGGAGTCGCCGCAGCGCGCCTGACCGTGCTCATGGAGTGAGTCGAGATTCCGACCGCTTTGATGACGCCTCTGGCCCGGTAATCGCATAGGCACTCCAGGGCTCCAGCCCTTTCGTCCAGCACAGAAGGCAAATTCCGCGCGGCGTGCAGGTGAAAAATGTCTATGAAGTCGACTTTCAGCTCTTTGAGCGCCTGCCTGACGGCCTTGTCCATATCGTCGTAGGAGGAGGCGTGAGACTTGCTGGCTATGTGGATTTCGCCCCCAAAGCCTTCCAGGGCGCGCCTCACGTGCTCATAGGTGCGGTACCCCTGGGCCGTGTCGATGAAGCTGACACCGGCTTCGACCGCCCGCCGGATGATCCGGGCACCCTCGGCGATGTCTATCCCGAGCTGCAGCGGCCCCATCGGGAGTACGCCGAAACACAGTTCCGTCACTTTAATGCCTGTTTTCCCGAGTGTGTTCGTCTTCAGAGATATGCCCCCCTACGAGGAAGGATGTCCTGCTCTGCCAGCGGACCGCGCCAGACGGGAGCAGAGTGCCTACACAAGCTTGGACCTGAGATACGACGACACGAGGTCGCTGAGTGCCACCACGATGATTATCGCTGCAAGAATCAAGCCCACCCGCGGCCAGTCATGCTGGTACAGCGCGAACAGGAGAGGCGTTCCGATGCCGCCCGCTCCCACGAGGCCGAGGATGGACGCCGCACGCATGTTGATCTCGAACCGGTAGATTGCCTGCGACGCGAATTCGGGCAGCGCCTGCGGCAGCACCGAGTACTTGACCACTTGCGCGCGTGTGGCCCCGGTGGAGGCCAGCGCCTCAACGGGCGCGCTGTCTATCCCCTCAACAACTTCGGCATAGAGTTTGCCAAGCATGCCGGTCGAATGGACACCCAGTGTGAGTACGCCGGCGAACGCGCCGGGACCTACGCCTCTGATGAATACCAGGCCGAGCAAAAGCTCCGGAAACGTCCTCACGGCATCCAGGATGAACTTGGTGAAATAAGTCTGTCCTCTGACCCGGCTGAGATTTCGCGCTCCGAGGAAGCCCATGGGTACCGCGAGCAAAGATGCTATGGTGGTCCCGAGCAGAGCTATCTGGAATGTCTCGACCAGTCTCGACATGACCTCAGGGAGGTAGCTCCACGAGAACGGCCACATCAGTCCCATAATCTTGAACACCTGGGGCACGCCTGCTCTGAGCCGCGCAAGGCTGAACTCGACTCCCTGAGCGGCCCAACCCAACACAAGGCCCGCCACTGCGATCGTCAGGGCGGCCCGCAGTACCCGCGTTCTCAATAACGCCGGCCGGGCGCTCAAACCAGTCTCCCCCTGAGGTAGTTGCTGATCAGGTCCATCGCCAGCACGAAGGCGAAAATGAGCAGGATTATGGCGGATGCGTTGCGGTACATCATGAGATTCATATCGCGCTGCAGCCACATCCCGATCCCGCCCGCACCCACCAGTCCAAGGACTGTGGCAGCGCGAACATTGATCTCGAACACGTAGAGGCAATAGGCGACGAACTGGGGCAATACCTGAGGCACGACCCCGTAGTAAATCACGTTGATCCTGGGGCTTCCGGAGGCCGATAACGCTTCCATTGGACCGGGGTCGATAGATTCGACCGTTTCACTGGTGAGTTTCGCGATTATGCCGAAGGAGAATACGGCCAGCGCCATGACGCCCGGCAGCGCTCCGAAGCCGACGGCAGCAGCGAAAACGGACGCGAGCAGGATGTCCGGAAGGGTCCGTACCAGGTTCAGGAGCCCACGCACGATATGGTAGACCGCACTGTGGCGTGAGATGTTGCGCGCCGCGACCAGCACGACCGGTATGGCCAGCACCGCGCCCACCACTGTGCCGAGCATCGCCATCTGCATGGTCTCCACGAGAGGGCCGATCATCGTCCGGAGATAGGCGATGTTCGGGGGCCACATCCTGGCGAACAGGTTGGCCATATCCGGAATTCCCAGGAACAGGCTCACCGGGCGGGTCTCGGTGCCTATGCTGCTCCATATGTACAGCAGCGCTACCACGATGCAGCCCACCGTCGTCCTTGTCCTGGAAGGGGCGTGCGGCGGCATGCCGCGGCCACGCTTTCCGGCCGTCCGGCTCACCTGGTGTACACTCCTTCCGCGTCGCGCAGGTCCGCCTCACGGATGCGCCTGCCGTAGATGCTTTCGAATGTGCTTTCGGACACGTCCTGCACAGGGCCGTCGTACACCACTTCGCCCGCGCGGAGCCCCACTATCCTCTTGCCGTATTGCTGTGCCAGGTCGATGAAGTGCAGGTTCACCACCGTGGTTATGTGATCTTCCTCATTGATGCGCTTGAGGTCGCGCATGACGACATGGGAGGTCGGGGGATCGACACTTGCCACAGGTTCGTCGGCGAGGATGAGACTCGGCCGCTGGGCAAGAGCTCTCGCGATGCCGACTCTCTGCTGCTGCCCGCCCGAAAGCTGGTCCGCTCTCGCATATGCCTTGTCGCGGATACCTACCCGGTCCAGGCACGCAAGGGCGATGTCGATATCTTCAGCGGAGAACAGGCCCAGTAGACCTCTCAGAGGGCTTGTGTGGCCCAGCCGGCCGGCGAGCACATTCGTGATAACGAGGGACCGCTTGACGAGGTTGAAGTTCTGGAAGATCATGCCGATGCCGGTGCGAATCCGTCTCAGTTCCTCCGGCCTTGCGGCGGTCACGTCCACGCCGTCTATGATTACCTGCCCGGACGTGGGCTCAAGGAGACGGTTTATGCAGCGGAGCAAGGTGGACTTGCCGGCGCCCGAAAGCCCCACGACGACGAGGAATTCGCCGTCTCGTACGGTGAGGCTGACGTTTCTCAAGGCCTGGACGCCGTTGGGGAATGTCTTGGACACGTTGATGAGTTCGATCAAGACCATTCCTCCGTAGTCCTACCGGCAGGTGGGCCGGTAGAGGAGGAGAGAGGGCTCGACCCTCTCTCCCGACCCCCGCTCACTTTTGCGCTTTGAGGTCTATGTTCATGAGTTTGGCCGTCCTCCGCACAACTTCATAGTCTGCGTCGGTGGCCGCGGCAAACCCGTCTATCTCATAGATCTTCATCAGCAAGTCCTTGCCCTCGGCCGTGCCCACGATCTTGATCAGAGCGTCCTGGATTTTCTTTGCCAGGGCAGGGTCAAGGTCCTTACGGACACTGACGGTGTCGTTGGGAATGGCATCGGTGTAGGTCAGTATCTGGACTTTCTGTTTCACATCGGGAAACTCTTTTTCGAGCAGCCCGCGCGCGTCGTCGAAGCAAACCCCGGCCTGGACGTCGTTGTTGTAGACCGCCTTGACGACCGCATCGTGCCCACCCAGGAAGACGACCTTATCGAAGTCCTTTTCGATGTCGATTCCCTTCGACTTCAGGAACGCCCCGGGGAACAGGTAGCCGGAAGCGGAAGTGGGGTCGACGAAAGCGAACTTCTTGCCTTTGAGGTCCTCGATCTTGCTGATTCCTGCGCCGGCTCTGACGATGAACTGCGCCTTGTAGCTGGTTGCTCCCTTCCGGGATGTCTTGAGGATGATCTTAGCTCCGTTTTCCTGGTTGGCGAGCACGTACCCAAAGGTCGGGAGGAATCCGATGTCCACAGGATTGTTCTTGGTGCCCATGGCTTCGACAAGCGCTACATAGTTGGTGGAAACAAAAGATTTCACCGGTATCCCAATTTCCTTCGAGAGCAGCTTGGCGAGCGGCTCAGCGGATTCCGCAAGCTTGGCTGCGTCTTTGGACGGCACGAAACCAAGCATGAGCTGTTTTGGCGCCCTGCTGCAGCCCGCCAGGTGCGGAACGAGGAGAGCCAGCACGAGCAATAGAAGCGCAGTCTTCTTCATCCTGTTTCCTATCCCTCCGCCTCATGGACTGGTTACTGCTCACTGGAGCAGTGCTGGAAACAACCTCTTGTGGCCGGAACTAGGATTCTCTCGAAGGATATGTTTTCCTTCACGACATGACAAGTTTCGACGCGGGCGAGCAAGGAGTTTTTGGGCCCGAGGTTGAACCCAGAGAGTCATTCGCTGTCCTGTAGCAGGTCAGATAGGCTGGCTTCCAGTGCTAGGCCCTACGCTGGCCGGCTTCCGCGAAACCCGACAAGAGGAGGCACTTCCTTGGCGCAACTCATTCCAGGCCTCGCGGCCGCTGGCCTCATCGCGCTGGCTTCAAATATAATCCACTCGGCCATCGTCATTGGTGGGCAGAAGCCGGTTAGCGCTGTGGTGATCGCAATCATCACAGGCATGGTGCTTCGCGGGCTTCTTGGGCCCAAACCGGTGCTCGGCCCGGGCCTCGCGTTTTCCGTCAAGCGGATCCTGAAACTCGCGATCATCCTGTTGGGGTTCGACCTGCAGCTGCGGGCGGTATTCCAGACCGGTACCGGAACGCTGGGCGTGATAGTGTTCGTGGTCGCGGCGGGTATCCTCATAACCGTGTATATAGGCAGGCTATTGGGGCTGCGAGAAGAGCTGTCAATGCTTGTGGGCACGGGCACTGCCATATGCGGCGCGACTGCCATCGTGGCGGCTGCCCCGGCCGTCGGCGCAGACGACTCGGACATCTCGTACGCCATAGGCACGATAACCATTTTCGGGATACTGGCCATCTTTGTCTACCCCGCCATAGGCAAGGCTCTCGCCATGAGCGATTCACAGTTCGGCACGTGGGCGGGGACCGCCGTTCACGAGACGGCGCAGGTGCTCGCGGCGGGCTTCTCGTATAGCGAGGCCGCGGGCAAGATAGCGGCGGTCGTCAAGCTTGTGCGCACGACGCTGCTCGCACCGCTCGTGTTCATCCTCGGAGCGGTACACTACCGGAGGAAGTCCAGGTCCGCACGATTCGACTTCCGCCAGGCCATGCAGTCGTTCCCGTACTTCGTGCTGTGGTTCCTCGCAGCATCGGTGGCCAGGACCCTCGCGGAGCCCGTTCTCGGCACGAACCCCGTCTACGCATCCTTCATGGCACAGGCGAAAGAAGCATCGAAGCTCCTGATCGTGGTGGCGATGGCGGCGACAGGCCTTATGACGGACTTCTCCCGGATGAAGAAGGTGGGATTCGGGCCGGCCATTGCGGGCCTTGCTGCTTCTGTCGTGGTGGGGGCGCTATCCCTTGCGCTGATAATGCTCTAGGTTTGCTGTACGGTAAGGCGGCCCCTTGCCGCGGCGATCACCCGCTGGACGGCGAAGGCGGCCGCCACGAGCCGCATCTCCAGGAGGGCGATCCATCAAAAGATAACTGGTATCGCTCCGTCCAGTTCGTCGGGCTTGTATCCAACGATTGTGCAACCTTCGCAGACCGTGACCGGGTAGGTCACATATCCCAGCATATTACTGATCTCCTGCTCGTACTTGGGGTTGTCTCCGGAATTCCGTTCCTCAAAGGACACGCCTTTGCGTGAAAGGTGCTTTTTCACGTCGTCGCAAGGAACTCATTCGGGGCAAGTGTAAACTACCGGTGGCCGCTTGGCCGGCTTCGGAGATTCCATCGGTTCGCCTCCTCAGCTCTATGTTGCCCAGAGCGGGCGCATGGATGCGATGGCGGACGAGGGGGGTTCATCTTGAACAGGCTAGTTGAATGTGTGCCGAACTTCAGTGAGGGCAGGCGGAAAGAGGTCATTGATGAGATCATCCGGCCCTTCCAGAGCCGGGCAGGGGTGCTGCTCCTGGATGTCAAGCCCGATCCAGCGCACAACAGGACGGTTGTCACTGTGGCCGGAACGCCGGAGGAAACGAGCGACGCGGTCTTCGAGTCAATATCGACCGCCTGTCGTCTCATAAACCTCCGCGAGCACCAGGGAGCACACCCCAGGATGGGCGCGGTGGATGTCGTGCCCTTCGTGCCTGTCGAGAACATGTCGATGGGCGACTGCGTTGCTCTCTCCCGGTCGCTGGCCAAGCGGGTGGGCGACGAGCTCGGCGTGCCCGTGATCCTGTACGAGGAATCCGCCACCGCGCCTCACAGGAAGAACCTGCCGGACATCCGGGCGGGCCAGTTCGAAGGCTGGCATGAGAAGATCCAGCAAAGCGAATGGATACCGGACTTTGGCCCGCAGGTGGTGCATCCGACCGCGGGCGTTACCGTCATCGGGGCCCGTATGCCGCTCATAGCCTATAATGTCAACCTCGGCACTCGCGACGCGTCCGTTGCGCGTAGGATTGCGCGGAAGATACGCGAGAGAAGCGGCGGGCTCACAAACGTGCGTGCCATCGGCCTTCCTCTTGAGGAACGCGGGTGCACCCAGGTCAGTATAAACGTCACCGACTACACCAGGACCCCGCTCTACAGGGTGCTGGAGAGTGTGCGGACAGAAGCCCGGAGGTACGGTGTGCCGGTCATCGAGTCTGAGATAGTGGGCCTTCTACCCATGCGAGCGCTCATCGACTCCGCCTCATTCTACCTGCAACTGGCGCGATTCTCCCGGAAGCAGGTCATTGAGCGACGCGTCGGCGCGCTGGCCGGCGGCGCTGGGGGCGCAGGAGTCTCCACTCCCGTTAGCGCAGGTACGTCCACCGCCGGCGCAGGCGCCCCTGCTGCTGGCGGACAGGGCTTCGCCGGGATGACGCTGGGTGACTTCACGGACAAGTTGTCTTCTTCTGAGCCGGCGCCGGGCGGCGGCACCGCCTCAGCGCTTGCAGTGAGCTTCGCTGCATCGCTGGTCAGCATGGTCTGTCGCCTCACACTCGGCAAGCGCAAGTTCGAGCAGTATGAATCCGAGGTGAGCGCCGCGCTCCACGCTGCATCCAGCTTCTCCGCGGAAGCTCTCGGGCTCGCCACGGAGGACTCTGTGGCCTTCAACAAGGTGATGGCCGCCTTCGGAATGCCCAAAGCCACTGCGGACGAAAAGGAAAGACGCCGGCAGGCTGTCATCGAGGCCACACTCGGGGCTGCCGAGGTGCCGGCGAGAGTCGCGCAGATAGGCACGGAGATCCTGTCGCTTGCCGGTTCACTGCGTGGCAAGACGAACCCGAACGCGTCATCGGACCTGCAGGTTGCGCTGCTGCTGGCCTCCGCCGGGGGCAAGGGCGCGCTGGAGAACGTCCGGATCAACGCAAATTCCCTCGGTGGAGAGTCGTGCGACAACCTCCTCAGGAAGGCGGACGAACTTGAGCGACAGCTGGAAATCCGGCGAGAGCGGGACGGCATTTCGCAATAGTCCAGCAGGAATGTTTATGTCGAAAGTAGAAAAATGTGACAAGGGTCTGAGGCATATGTCAATAACCCTATGCCAGAAAGGAGGGACGGTTGGCCCAGGTTCCAACAGACGATAGGGAAGGAGGTAAATCGTTTGATCGCAAAGGGTAAGAGTTCTCTCCTGCTGTTCTTCATCGTCTTCTGCGTCGCCCTCTACTACTACTACCAGAGGGCAAAAGCCGGCAAAGAGATCTACATCCGGAGGATAGCGGGACTCGATGCCATCGATGAAGCGGTCGGCAGGTGCACCGAGATGGGGAAGCCTGTTCACTACACCTTCGGCACAGGTGCCCTGGACACTAACGTCCTCGCATCGTTTGACGTCCTGAAGTACACCGCCGAGAGGGCAGCCGACATGGATACGGAAATCATCGTGTCCAACTGCCTGCCTGAGACCCAACTGATGACCGAAGAGATCGTGAAGCAGGCTTTTGTCCACGAGGGAAAGGCTGACAAGTACAATATGGACAACATCCGGTTCCTTTCGGACAGCCAGAACTCCTACGTGGCGGGCATCTACGGCATTTTCATGAGAGAGCGGCCGGGGGCAAACCTCATGCTCGGCCCGTTCTACGCCGAGTCGATGCTGATCGCGGAAGTCGGCCAGATCATCGGCGCCATCCAGATCGGCGGAACAGGGCGTACCATTCAGGTCCCATTCTTCGTCGCAGCCTGCGACTACACGTTGATTGGCGAAGAGCTGTTCGCCGCAGGCGCCTACATCTCGCGCAACCCGTTCCAGCTCGCTGCGCTGATGGCGGAAGAAGTCGGCAAGTACCTGGTCGTGGTGCTGATCATCATCGGCTGCCTTATGACGACCAGCGGCATCAAGACTCTGACCAATTTCATGAAGCAATGAGGGGGTGATAGACCGTGAGACGCAATCTGCCAGTTTGGCTTGGGTTTATCGGTGGTATAGTCGTCACTCTTGAAACCTTTTTCAGCGTCAAGATAATCTCGGACATGTCGAAGGCATTCCTCGAATGGCGCGTGGTCATGGCCGCTATCGCCCTCTTCCTCGGCGGGGGGAACATGATCAGGATCCACTCCAAACACATCCAGCAGAAGAAAGCCGTAAACAGCATGATCCTGATCGCGGCGATGCTCATATTGTTCTTCCTGGGCATTCTGGATCCGAGGGGCATCAAGTCGCCAGCGTACAAGTTTATCTTTGACAACATGTACACACCACTGGGCGCGACCGTGTTCTCCATGAACGCGTTCTACATCGCGTCTGCCTGCTACAGGGCATTCCGGATGAGAAACGGGCAGGCTGCAGTTCTGCTGTTCTCGGGCGTCCTGGTTATCATGGGCACAGTCGGTATAGGCGCCGTTATGTGGAGCCAGTTCCCCGTCATAAGCCAGTGGATTCTCAAGGTCCCGAACTCTGCCGCTATGCGCGGTATGTCCATGGGTGCCGCGCTCGGGATGGTCGGCGTCAGCCTGAGAGTTGTGCTCGGGCTGGAACGCGGCCACCTCGGCGCGCAGTAGGGGGTGCGTACGGTGCTTAACAGATTAACGAACATCGACCGGCGCGTCATCTATGTGGGGTTGCTGGTCGTGCTCTTCATCCCCCTCTACAAGCCCTTGGGCCTGCCGCTCCCGATAACCCGGGAGTCCAAAGCGTGTTTCGAGTTCATCGGCAAGTTGCCTGCCGATTCCGTGGTGCTGATGATCAACTCGACCGGGCCGAGCGTCCAGGCTGAGCTCTACCCGCAGACGCTCACCATGGCGAGGCACCTGATGGACAAGAAAGTGAAGATAGTCATCTGCTCCCTGGCAGTGGAGTCGCCGGCCTACAACACCAAGCTCTTCGAGAGGTGGGCCGCAGAGTACAAGTACGAGAACGGCAAGGACTACGTCATCCTGCCGTACAAGGCGGGAGGAGAGACGGCCATGGCCGCCATCGGCCGGGACATCAAGTCTCTCTACTCGACGGACGACCGGAACGTGCCGCTCTCGCAGTTGCCGCTGTGGAGCCGTATCAACAGCGTCAAGGATTTCGCCTGCGTGATAGACATCAGCGGCGGTGAGTCCCAGCGCTGGATGCTCGGTCACATACAGGCTCCCCACAAGGTGCCCTGCATCGCCGCCATCACGGCAGTCATCCTGGCGGTCACACAGCCGTACTTCTCATCGGGCCAGCTAGTTGGTATCCTGTCGGGGCTGAACGGCGCTGCTGAGTACGAGCTGCAGTCCAAGACGCCGGGTCCAGCAGCCGCAGGAATGGACGCACAATCACTTGGACATATGTGGGTCGTGCTGCTCGTGGTCATAGGCAACATCGCCTATATCGCATCGCGATCCCAGTCCAAGAAGAAATGAGGGGGTGAGCGGATGAACTCCATTGGTGTCTGGATAGGCGCATTCCTGACGATCGCCGTCTACAGTTTCCTGTTCAAGGAGAATAAGCTGTTCACGTTCGCCGAGCACCTCTTCCTCGGGCTTGCCGTAGGGCATGCCGCCGTGCTGGGCTGGCAGAACGTGATCAACAGCGCGATCAACCCGCTGGTGCAGAAAGGCCAGCTGATCTGGCTTCTGCCGCTGCTCGGCGGCGCGCTCCTGCTGACCAGGGTCTTTCCTTCGTGGTCGTGGCTCAGCCGTGCCCCGCTCGGCTTCATGATGGGTGTGGCGGCGGGACTATCTCTCAAGCGCGCCATCGACTCCGAGTTCTGGGCCCAGGCAGCGGCAACCACGAGCCTCGGGCTGACCAGCTTTGACAACATCTTCTATGTTGTGACCGTGGTCGCCGTGCTCGTGTACTTCTTCTTCGGCGTCTCTGAGAAGAGTGCGTTTGGCGGTGTGGTTGCGAAGATCGGTGTGCTCGGGCAGTATCTCATGATGATCGCGTTCGGCGCGTCGCTCGGCTCAACGATCATGGCCCGGCTTTCACTGGTCATCGACAGGCTGCAGTACCTGTTCGGCACG
>Ga0315277_10003143_pt1 | contig 22558 bp, 27 predicted proteins | sample YL17G05_15_MG_FD_203695 | JGI IMG/M metagenome (GOLD analysis project Ga0315277, IMG submission 203695) | Sediment microbial communities from Yellowstone Lake, YNP, Wyoming, USA - YL17G05_15 | ecosystem: Environmental > Aquatic > Freshwater > Lake > Sediment | place: USA: Wyoming | collected...
GCGTTATGGAAAGCGAAGCGCTCGGCTCACTACTGGGCATAAATTTACTTGTGGTGAGTTTACTTGTGGTGAGCTTGTCGAACTACCGAACTATTTTACCAATTCGCGCGAGGGGCGGAGAGAGTGTTGAGCGCCACCTGCCGCACGCTTTTCGCGCTTGCTCCATAAAACAAACTCGCTAGAAACCACCGATGCCACTAAGTGACTGTGTTAGCTGGGTAACAAGACCGTAGGAATACCAACCAACGACAATTGTGGAAATTATTGTGAGCACGATTGCCGTCATGCCAATCGTCTTCGCTTTTTTGTCTTCAGACCGCACGTATTTCACTCCGGGCCAAAGGCCTAACGGCGGAAGAAAAACACTCAAAAGGTAAATACCCAGTTGGACAAAGACGGACGTAGATAGCGGGTTTTCCTTTAGCTTTTTTCCGCAGTAAGGGCAGAAAAAGAATTCGGGGCTTACTGTTTGGCGGCAGCTGGAGCAAAGAAGTGTTGTGTCGGACATAAGATAATTATAGAAGATTTCTCCGGAAGTGAGCAGCAATTTTCCAGAAAAGAAAACCGCCGGCGCGAGGGCTTGTCCTGCCTGCCCCGAGCCCGTCGAAGGGCCCGTCCCGACTTGTCCCGAGCTCTGTCGAGGGAGTGGTATCGAGGGAAGCAACGTCGAAGGGGCGGAGGGGGTTAGCAAAATAAAAGGCGCCGCGTCCTGTCCCAGAGAACAGAACGGGCGCCTCCGAAAATATTCCCTTCTCTTAGGGGAGAATGCACTCCGCCGACCCCGAGGAAACAATAATGTCAATCACCATCTCGACAGAGGTTTTCGTCCTTTTAGCCTTCGAGGCGACGAAGCGGAGAATCGAGACCTCCGTTGGATCCCCCGTTACGGACGAACTCATCTCTGCCACCTCACGCAGGTCGGCCGCTTCTTCCAGAGAAAGATGCTTCATCACGGCATCGGCGACGTGCCGAGCATTGTGCCGCTCCTGCGCTATGAGTTCCTCGACGCACGCGATGCATACAGTGGTGCCGTCATCAAACCCCTGATGGATCCGTCGGTGTTTCACGCAGTAAGCGGACGACTTTTCACCGCAGTCCTCGCAAACAATCGTAATGAGGGCTCCGTCCGATTTGTGTATCGGAAGCACCATAATGGATTCCGGTTCCTTCTTCCCGCAGATTTCGCAGTCCATATCCGTTCTCCTCTCCTCTCTATCTCCGAACTGTTCTGAAGTAAGCCTGCCACCTACACTATAAAGATTTGTCGTGTTTAAGTCAAGCATTTCCGGACAAGCCGGCGAACGAACGGCTCCAAAACAAAAACCCGTGCCGGCGCGGGGGCTTGTCCTGAGCAACGTCGAAGGGGCGGAGGGGATTATAACTTTGTGTTGAAACTATTCTCTAATTCGCGCGAATTAGAGAATGTGAATAATGGCGCGGGCAGCGGGTTTTTGACCGGAAGACAACTTGTAATATACCTGCAGGCTTCTCTGATCTTTCTCCAAAATATCGACTGACGACAGAATGCCGAGATGTTTTGACGTAGCCTTGAACGAAAGATGGATTTCGTTCGCAATATCTCCCACCGTGGCTTCACCATTTCTTTTAAGATAACTCAAAATCGCCAAGCGGCGACGATTAGCTAGTGCCTTCACCGTTTTTTCCAGTTCTTTTTCGTTCATTTGCTTTTATACTAACACAAACTGCCGCTTATTCCACTATTCGCGCGAATTAGACCGGGTAACTACCGCGGGCAAAAAATGAAAATCGGCGGCCTGCCTGCGCAGGCAGGCGCGAGGGGCGGAGGGGATAGGATTACCGTATCCAGAGAAGAAAAGCCACCTAACGCAATTGGCGATTTTTCTTTCCTCCAAATGCTTTTTATAGTTCGAATCATTCCATCTTCGCCCGGAGATTCTTAAGTCAGGGAAGCCGTTGGCCTTTTACCGCAGGAGCCCATAACGAGCTTCTTGAAGCCCCCAGTAACTAGGGGTACTATTATAGTATGCAAATTGTCCACACTCCGGACATCATATGTCGCAGAAAATTTGCTGAATCTGAAAAGAAAGAGAGAGATACTATCGAGATCTGCGATATGCATATAAGACCGCCCAACAATTTGCTGCGACAATGGATAGGCAGCGCCTGTCACACCGAAAGCACACTTCACCAACTCTCGCCCTATATCGGTAAAATGAAATCATCGATGGCTGCCTCGCTCATCACACAGTACACAAGGCCTAACGACGTTGTCCTTGATCCGTTTGCCGGTTCTGGAACAATAGCCCTAGAGGCATGGCTGGCTGGCCGGCATGTTATTGCGAATGACCTGAGTCCTTATGCTAGTTTGCTTACTAGAGCTAAGCTCTTCCCATATCGAAACGTTGATGAGGCTCTTCGAGACTTCGGGGCTATGGCTAAGCTGGTCAGCCGTCAGAGCAAGAAGCCGGACCTACGTAGCGTACCTAGCTGGGTTCGCGAGTTCTTCCATCCAGACACGCTGAAAGAGATTATTATCTGGGAAGAAGAACTGACGAAGCAACATCGTTGGTTTCTTCTGGCATGCCTGATGGGCATCCTCCATCACCAACGCCCAGGATTCCTTTCCTTCCCGAGTAGCCACACCGTTCCTTACCTACGAATCAAAAAGTTCCCTCGTCACCGTTTCGCAGAGTTATATAAGTATCGCTCGGTTTCTGATCGGCTCGAAGCGAAAGTTATTCGAGCTTTCAGGCGCGTACCAGTATTAAATTTCAGCCTTTCCCGACGTTATTTCTCGAAGAGTGCCGAGAAGCTCGTATTTGCGAAGCCGGTAGATGCGATCGTGACAAGCCCGCCATATATGCGACAACTCGATTATGGTCGCGATAATCGCCTCCGGCTATGGTTTCTGGGCCATAAGGAGTGGCGCGCCCTAGATGAAGTTCTCTCACCGGGCGATCAAGACTTCCTTTCGTTGATGAGTCAATGTTTTGGATCTTGGCGCTCAACCTTGAAGCCTTACGGCTATTGCGTGCTGGTAATTGGTGATGTCTGCAATCGGGGCGAGCGCCGGAATCTTGCCACTGTCGTAGCCCGTATCGCGACTAAGGAACATGGATTTTCGCTCGTATCGTCTCATACGGAGCAAATCCCCAACGAGAGACGCGTGCGTCGTGGAATTATTGGTAGCTGTTCGGAGACCATCCTAGTACTGCGCAATGTCGATGCCGGAGTGTTAAATTAATATCAATCACATAGATAACACATGCAACAACGCTTCAATAGTAGAAATTATAGTATCCGCGATTTTGCCGAATGGGGAGAACGTGGTGAACTAGTTCTTTCACCGAAATTTCAGCGACGTGATGTGTGGAATGCAAAAGCGCGCTCTTATTTGATGGACACTATTATTAGAGGGAAGCCCATTCCAAAGGTTTATATGCGCGTAGACATCAATTCACGCACGCGCCGAGCGACGCGCGAAGTCGTGGATGGCCAACAGCGTCTGCGAACTGTGCTCAATTTTTTAAAGGATGGATTCAAAATCAGCAGGGCACATAATGATGATTATGGTGATAGTTACTTTAGCGGGCTACCCGAAGATGTGCAAGCAGACATTTTAAAGTACGAATTTGTAGTCGATTTGCTACAGGATATGCCAGACAGTGAAATCTACGACGTCTTCGCACGAATCAATACTTACACTGCGACACTTAAGCCTCAGGAACTCCGAAACGCGCGGTGGTTCGGCGACTTTAAATCGTGCGTGTATGCACTGGCGAACGACCTCCTTTCATTTATTGAAAAGAATCAAATCTTTACATCAAAGCAGGTTTTACGCATGGCAGAGGCGGAGTTTATTTCTGATTTATTGCTCGCCATGCACGAAGGCATACGGGCAGGAAGCAAACCGGTTATCGATAAGGCCTATGCGGACTACGACGATCGGTTCTCGAATCGAAAGCGACACGAAAAGAGGTTCAAGGAAACAATAGACCTCATTGGCAGGATTGTCGGCGATGACCTTCCAACTATGAAATTTCGCGCGACGAGACTGTTCTATCCGCTATTCTGTGCCATATACCATATGCAATTTCGTTTGCCCAAACTAAAAGCTCCTCGCCGAACAATCAAAACCAGCAACCTGGCAAAACTTAAGACTACCCTTGAACAGATAGACAATCTCATCAATGAAGCTGTCGATGCGGAGAAGCGCCACGAAAACCCTGATTTAAATGCTGAGGAACGGAAGTTTTACGAGGCGTACGACGAGCATTGGGTCCACGCAGCTAATCGAACCGTGTTAACCCAGTATCTCTGTAAAGAATTTATAAAAGTCCTAAGGTAAGGATTATGGAGCCGTGTCACAACATCAGCTTGGCCGCGTATTGAATGGTTTCTGCCATACATTGCAAGATTGTAAACGTCTTGCCACAGATGGCTATCAATGGTCCTTGCCGGGATCACAACCACATATCTCTAAGACAAGAGCCGAGTCTATAACAGGGCTCGCATTTCTGCGTGCATGCATTGCGTGGGAAACATTTCTCGAAGAGTCATTTATTCTGTATCTCATCGGAAGAACTGCTCCTCGGGGACGTGCCCCAAGGCGTTTTGCATTTCCTCCAAGTAGAGGTATCGCAGAAGAATGGGTAATTCCGGAGGGTCGCCGTTTTGCAAACTGGGGAGAGGACAATGTAAGTAATCGCGCGGAACGGTTTTTTCGTGGGGGATATCCGTTCACTCCTGCATTACGGAACCATGCGAATACATTGAGTGAAATGAGAACAATTAGGAATGCAATTGCCCATGGATCAGGTAACTGTTGGGAAAATTTCAAAACTCTTGTACGAAATAAATTGACGATATTACCGCCACACTTGACGATTGGAAGTTTTTTCAACACCACCATTACCGGATCTACCCCACCGCAATCATTCCTTGAATACTATCTTGACATACTCGAATCCGTCGCACGACAAATCATCCCGGTCTAAATAATCTCATTTCGGCCGAGGCGCTAGTGTGACCGAAGCGCTTCAAAAAATCACCAGCTGAATGCGGTGATTTCTTGCTTAAATTGATAACCACGCCTACGCCAAATGTAAACACGGTTCTACCACTCGAATATATTTACAATGTCTTCAATCGCCCCTCTGATTGGTTATTTGATCCTTCAAAATTATTTTATTCTTTACGTACCCTAACATCTCCCGCTTCTCCTCAATTTTCTTCAATAATTTTAATTTCCTCCGGGGTGCCTGCACACCGACTTGTCCGCCGAAGCTTCGACGTGGGCGGAAAGTTTACTGAAGGAGGGAGGATTTTTTGGAGGGAGGGAAAGAGCATCAAAAAGTGGCACAAAATCCTATTTGTCCCACTTTTGTTTTTAGAGGTAAATACGATTACCGCCAAATCTTTTTACCACATGTTTCGCTGACATTCGCAGGGACGAGTGTTGTATAAACCTCCAAAGATTTCCCCGTCTGATTGTTGTGTGTTTTGCACAGAGGGATTATGTACCAATTGCTATCGCTGGAATCGTCCTTCTGAACATGTGCACCTACTTCTGGTGTCTCCTTGCAACTGGCTTCGGGGCACTGAGCAGGAAGTGATTTACCACTGAAATTTTTCCAGTGATCTAACCAACTCCCACAGCTACAAATGTTTTGACTTGTACCGTTGATATTTTTTACTTTCATATTTTTCTTGAGTAATTAACCCTCGACCTTTATATAAAATGTTATTTATGCTGTATATTGGATCGTGGCTGCTCCTTTTTAATAATTAACTTCTCAATCGCGCGTGCCCTATCTTTGGTTTTTACTTGTGCATACTGAAAGCATGTGCCCTCGGGGATTCGGTCTTTCTTGAAGTCTTTATGTTCAGTGAGCCTTTCTTGCGATCGGCCACGGCCAGTGGTACCTGTATATAGATTTTCGCCAGCAGTATTTTTGATTTTATAGATAATCGCCTTATTTTGCGGAAATTTTGCGATATTCGCTTTTGTGAATTTTTGTGTGCGGCTAAATTTAGGCATTTTATTTCTCAATCATTTCTTCGACCTTTCGCTTGGCTTCTTCTAATAATTCTTCTGCTTTTTTGCGGGCTTCGTGGGATTTTTGAACTAAATCCGCAATTTTTTGAGCAATTGGTTTAAGGAATCAACGTGGTATTTGTCTAAAAGCGTCCCAAGGTGGGTATTTCCGTTGAACCTGTTAAGTTCGTGGTAATCCTCGCGAAGGTTGCTCACCTTGGAATCACTGCGTTCCTTCCTGAACCTACCCTCATTTGTCCTTTCGTGTTCTCCTAATGGCATGTTTTTGTATTGATTTTCCGGCCTTTTGGCGCTAGGGATAACTATTGCTTTTCCTAATTATACCATACATACCGAAAATAAACCGAAAGTTATCCACAGGTAGCCGGCTGGGGTGCTGGTATAATTAAACTATGCTCACTAAACGCCAAAAACAAATTTTGGATTTTATAAAAAGCTATACCAAGAAAAAGGGATTTGCCCCCTCGCTTGAAGAAATCAGAAAGAAGCTCCGATTAAATTCAGTTGCTACTATTCACCAGCACGTTGAAGCTCTTAAAAGTAAGGGCTATTTAGATAAACAAAAAAATCAACGCAGAAGCATAGAAATCACAAAATCAGAAAAGTTGGTCCGAATTCCTTTGCTCGGCACCATTGCCGCCGGACAACCAATCGAAGCTATAATTTCTCACGAACAAATTTCTGTTCCGAAAAATATGCTCTCTCAATCGGGTAATCATTATGCCCTAAAAGTATCCGGGGATAGCATGATTAATGAAGGAATTTTCGATGGAGATACGATAATAATACGAAAACAAGAAATCGTAGAAAATGGCGAGACGGCCGTTGCTCTAATTGACGGCGATCAAGCGACGGTGAAAAAAATTTACCTAGAGAAAAACCGCTTCAGACTTCAGCCAGCAAATCCCGCATTCAAACCCATATTTGTTAGAAGTCTTACCATACAGGGAAGGGTTGTGGGCGTTCTGCGAAATTATAACAATGGATAATCTCTCTAAAAAAGCGCGGAGTTGGAATATGTCCAGAATACGAAGCAAGAATACTTTGCCAGAAAAAATCACAAGAACGCTTCTAAATGAATTTGGATACAAATATAAACTTCACAATAAGAAACTGCCGGGAAAACCTGATATAGTTATAAAAGAAGGGCGCGAGCTAATTTTTATCAACGGATGTTTCTGGCACCAGCACAAAGGATGCAAACGCCAAGCTCTGCCCAAAACAAACAGGGGCTATTGGTTGCCTAAATTGAAACGCAATATCGAAAGACAGAAAGATGATTTAAAGAAACTGAAAAGGCTCGGATGGAAAACAGTAATTATCTGGGAATGTGAAGCAAAAAATAAAAGCAAATTATCCTCAAAACTCAAGAGATTTCTATATGAAAAATAATACATTAAAATTAGCCGAATTATTTTGCGGCCCCGGGGGTCTTTCGCTAGGTTTAACCTCGGCTCAAATTAAAGATGGGTCAGGAAAAAGCTACACGATCAAATCGGTCTGGGCAAATGATATTGATGAAGATACATGCAATACCTATACACGCAACCTTCACGACGGCGACAGAACAAATATCGTGTGCGCTCCAGTAGAAACAATAGACTTTGAAAAAGTTCCGCATTTTGATGTCTTGGCTTTTGGATTTCCGTGCAATGATTTCAGCGTAGTCGGCGAACAAAGGGGTTTTAATGGAAAATACGGCCCGCTTTATACATACGGCGTAAGGGCGATAAATATACACAATCCTAAATGGTTTATTGCAGAAAATGTCAGCGGTCTGCAAAGCACTAACAACGGAAAAGCGTTCCAAAAAATACTTCAGGATTTAGAAAACGCCGGCAGGGGGTATAACATTACTACCCATCTTTATAAGTTTGAGGACTATGGAGTACCGCAAACACGGCATAGGATAGTTATGATCGGTATCCGCAAAGATTTAAGTTTAGAGTTTAAAGTTCCTGCGCCAGTCACTTCGGGAAGACACATAACAGCACGCGAAGCAATTGAGAATCCGCCTATCCCCCAAAATGCTCCCAACCACGAAATTACTAATCAATCAAAAATAGTTATAGAAAGGCTAAAATATATCCCGCCGGGAGAAAATGTTTGGTATGCAGGCATCCCCGAGCACCTCAGGCTTAATGTAGCAAAAGCTCGAATGAGCCAAATCTATAAACGTCTTCATCCAGATAAACCGGCGTATACGATTACAGGTAGCGGAGGGGGTGGGACGCATGCCTATCATTGGAAAGAAAACAGGGCTCTAACAAACAGAGAGCGTGCAAGAATACAAACATTCCCCGACGCTTTTATCTTTGAGGGATCTAAAGAAAGCGTCAGAAAACAGATTGGAATGGCAGTACCGCCAAAAGCGGCGCAAATTATAGGAGAAGCGGTCTTAAAGACTTTTGCGGGAATTCCATACAATTGGATTCCGCCGAAAATTACAAACGGCAACGGAAACGGGATTACTCAAACCGCGCTTTTCGAAGCAAAAATTTTACAATCGGCTTAGCAACTCCTCCCAGCTCTTTTTATCTTTGTGAAGCTGGCCAGTCTTTTTGACATACCGAAAGCCTATAGCGCCCTCTAAACCCGGTATCTTTCTTGCTTCTGTTTTTTCCAATTCCTCTACACTGCTCCAGCCCGCAACCTCACATGGGATATTCGTGAATTCAGGAATGTCGTCTTTGTAGCTTGGAAAATGAGGCTGGTTTTTAACTACATCAATTATTTTGTCCCTCGTAATTCTCAGCAAATGATCATCTGCAATGTCCGGCCTGCAGAGAATATAAGCGTCTGAACGCCGTTCTTTCAGAACAACCTCGTTTTCACTCAAAATAAGGAAGGCGCTTTTAGGCTTCGATGATTTAATGCCTATGCCTATTTTAGGATCGCGTTTCTTGCCATTTTCAACAATGCTGATAATATCCTGCGGGACTATTTCTTCGTAAATACTAAAATCTAATTCGACATCTGCACTAAATTCTTTTTTGAAAAACCCTTGAACCGCAACTTCTGCAAGTTGCCCTTTTACCCAATTAGTAATTTTCTGTCCGAACTCCCTTTGCCGCGCTGTTCCCCAATCAGAGAGAACGTATCCGCGAAAATGCTGGGCTAAAGCAAAATCAAGACATAGGGCATAGTCAGCCTGAGTCAGCTCAATAGTTCTCCACTTGTAGCTTTCCAGCCATTTGCTTAATTCTTTTTGGTCGAAAAGATAACGGCCGCGCCCATTATTGCGTTCCAAACATTTAAATTCGTCGGCATTTAAGAAGTAGTTTTCAAATGTTTTTTCTTCTAGGCCGAGGAATTTAACAGCTTCTCTTTTCGTTAAAATTTTTTCCATATTTCTACTTGGCTAAATCCTCAATCAGCACGCCAAGCACATCAGCGATTTTTTAATATTATTACACCTCCATTCTCCCACCCACGCACAACAAGGTCAAATTTGACCTTGTATGCGGGATTTCGCCACATTCAATTCTTTGACAAACACTCCATAATTGATACCGTTAAATCAATGGACAATAAAACAGTTGAACATGCGATGGTCACAACGGCTTTTGAGCTTGATAACTACCGCATCGTAAAGAATCTGGGGGTTGCGAGGGGTATTATAGTCCGTTCCCGTTCTATTTTTGGATTAATCGGCGCAGGACTGCAGACTCTCGTTGGAGGTAATATTTCTCTGTTTACTAAACTTTGCGAGAGAACTCGCTCCGATGCCTTTGATCTCATGTTAAAGCACGCGGCAGATATGGGAGCTAATGCGGTTATTGGTGCCCGTTATGACGCAACGGAAATCACCAGAGGCGTGACTGAGGTCTTGGCGTATGGAACTGCCGTTGTTGTAAAACCAAAGCAATAACAAAACTTATTTTTGCTCCGCATAGTGAACGACCTGCCTGCAGGCAGGTTCCCGACCCCTATCCCTTCTGCGGGGTTATTCAAATAAAAAAGCGCTCTTCCGGTTTGCCAACTTCGACTAAGAAGAGCGCTTGTGACTGCCTTGAGTTAGGTCGTCACTTTAAGATGGAGCCCCAACTATGGCCTCCCCCGAGGTTGTCACTGGAAGTCTAGTCCAGGGCCAGCTCATGGTAGCTAGGGCCCACAACCAATCGCCCAAAGCATCTCCTGGTACGCCATCCCGCAGCCGCCACAGATAGTTGAAGTAGGCTGCTTCGCGGACATAGGGCTTGAATAGTGGAAACAGCCCAATTGTTTTTTCTCTCTCTACCATTTCTTCTTCTGCTTTGAGCCAATCTTCCTCCGGTGTGCCTGATTCCCCAGCTATTAACCGTTGCCGGTAAATCAGGAATGCTTCTTGTCTTATTTCTTCAGTCAAAGCTTTGGTGATTGCGGATATATCCATGGTTGTTGAACCTCCTTCCTCCCAAAGAACTAGGAATTTCATTGTAGGACGAGTTATAGAAAGAGTCAATACTGACGCCTAAGCTTTCTATCTCGTTCCTTTTGCGGGGTTATTCAAATAAACTCCCACTTTTCCGAGAATTTTTCCATCCTTCGGCAAGCTCAGGACGGGCCCCTTCGGCAAGCTCAGGACGGGCCCCTTCGGCGGTTTTACGGCCCATACAAAAAGTAATACCCCTATCACTTAAGACAGGGGTATTCGTAGGGATACGAATCTTCAATGATGCCGCAGAGTTCAGTCGCGGCGGAGATATAGCCGTGGACGGCTGGCAAACTCAACTTGTCTTCTTCGTCACGCAGGTTGTTTTCCGCGTCAATGCTCAAATAGGAAAGACCGAAAAGGAGCGGCTCTATATTTGGAAGCGTGTTCCCGTCGAGACCGCCGGCAACGCCCAGGCCGCGATCCAGTCCCCTCTCGGAAATCGCACGGAGATATCTCCTCGCCTGTTCAACGTCCAAGAGCTCTCCTCTTCCGCCGCTCATATCAAAGAGAACATCGGAAATTAGGTTGCCGAAAGAGACAACTTGTTTGGCAAGTTCCCGGGGAGCTTCTTTGCCGAAAAAAGCTTCGGTTTCCGCTACCACCCTCCGGCCGATTTGAAGCACCATGCGGACGTTTGGATAGCGTTTGTGGTATTTCACGAGTTCTCTTATCACGAGTTTCCGAATGACGGGCCAGTTGCTATTGAGCTGGAAGCCGTGAAGATACTGGCCGCCAAGGGCGGTTAACTTCAGAAGCTGGTCGGCCAAAGTATCAGGGTCATCCGTGTTGTAGTGAATAAGGTTCACGACGTCCGTGACGCTCCAGCTGGGAAAAATATCGGCAATGCGGTCCACTGGAGGGTACCTATTGGGATACTTATTCTTCATACCGGCGAGCGTCTTTGAACTGGCCAGAACACCGACCATGAAAGGTCGCCATGATGGACCCATGCTCAGGAAATTGCCTCTCGGCCGCCAATCAAGCACTGTTTCAACTTCCATTCTATACATAAAACCGGTAATGCCTATGTACGGCGCAAAACGCATCGGATTTCTCCTTTCAATACAAGCTGAGACTATATTAGATACAGACGTTATGCTGTGTCAATAGCGCACAAAACCAAATTCGTAATTGCTGACGGCACAAAAAAGTAACCGCACGGCGAACCGTGCGGTATAAATCCTCGGGGGATTTCTGTTCTCAGTACAGCGGATATCGCAGCGGCTGGACGATGACCGAAAAGCTTTCGAGATCAAAGTCCTGAGCGGGCCTCTCCGGAACCCACGTACCTTCCGGTCCAACCCAGGCGATCTTTTTGGCTCCCTCGCTGCCCTTGTCGTAGCCAAATGATTTGTGAGTTAGAACGCCTTCGCATTCCGAGCACTTCCATTCCGCACCAATGGAATCGGCCGGCATGCCTTCCATGGTTAAAAGCGTCCCGCAATACTCGCAGAGGCCGAGCGAAGCAACCGACACAAGCTTTTTCGCTGGCATTCAACACCTCCTGTGGATTTTAGGTTTACCTCTATATATTTTATATTCCGGTTTTACCTCTGTTGTCAATGATATTCCACTATTACCGCGCCTTCACGCAAAACTTTCAGGCGCCCGTCCTTAATCGTGAGGAGCGTTGAGGGTCTGGAAACGCGCCGGCCGCCGTCAACATAAAAGTCAACCCCGTAGTGAAATTTCCGACGCAGTGTAGATTTTCGCGGCTTTGCCGCCATCGGAAATTCTACTACGGGGTCAACTTTCTCACCGAAATATTTTCTCGCTTCACTAACTGTCCGCGCCGGCTTCTCCCCTTCCCAATTGGCGCTCGGAGCAACAAGCGGCCCTGTTTTTTGAAGCAGGCGGTGAAGCCGCGCGGGCTTTGGCAAACGGAAGGCGATGGATTTCGTTCCTCGATGAAGATAGGCGAATTTCCGCGACGGGCACGGCAGAATTACACTCACTTTATTAGGCCAAATCCGGTTCAAAATCCTCTTTTCTTGAACTCCGATTTTCACACCGAATTTTTTCAAATCTGACATGGAGCCAATCAAAACAATCATCGGCTTGCGCAGGTTCCGCCGCCGCAATTTATAAATCCGCTCAACTGTTTTTTTATTCAAAGCCGAGCCCACAAGGCCGTATATCGTATCTGTCGGAATTATTCCGACACCGCCACGAGAAAGAAAACCCGCTATCTTATTGTTCAGCTCCCTCAAAACAAGCGGCTCTTCCATCTATTCACCGGGGTCGTCCGATTCCGGAGTAAATTTTTGCCCCAGCTTGTCAAGCTCTTTCTTTATGGTCCTTCTTAACTTGGCCAGGTCCATTTTTCCGCCGGGTTCACCTTTGTCGTTTTTGTGTCCGGCGGTGAACTTGTCCAGTTCTTCGAAAACAAATCTTCCCCATTTCTCCGGCGTCATCGAGCCGTACTTTTCATTGAGTCTTGTCAAAATCTCATCTACTTCTTCATAAGCAAGACCGGCTTCAAGAAGCGCCTGGACCCACCCGCTAGCGTCTTCGTCCGGTATTTTCAGCTTCTCTATATGACCTACGTCAGGATTGAACTCCTCGCCCATTTTAGGATTTATAACACGAGGGTGTATTTATTGTAAGCCCGTGGTTTAAAAACCCAATTTGCTCTATAATAATCCGATGACCAACAAAAATCTTATCATCATAATAATCGCGGTGGCCGTGATTGTTTTTGCCGTCGTTTGGGGATATTTTGGCGCCGGCGTGCGGCAACCCGCAGGCACCGCGCCAGAAGCGGGGCAGCCGCCCTCGGCGGCGCCGACCCAAGCGCCCCCCAGCGCGCCGTCGCCAACCACGACCCCTCCGCCAACGCCTGCGACAAAGCCTGCGACAAAGTCGTCGATCTCCATAATTTCCCCCGCCGCGTCAGATAAATGGGTTCTTGGCCAAAGCCACACGATTCAGTGGAGCAAAGAAGCCGGCGTGACCGGCAGTATATATCTCGTAAACGCGGCTGACGGCACCACGGTCGGCTGGATCAATTCCGAAATCAACGTTCATCAAACCTATTACTCCTGGAACTCGGGCGAGGTTTCTCTAGCAAGATACAGTCCGGCAAAGAAAAACATACCGCCGGGCCAGTACGTCATAAAAATCAAATTTGACAACAAAGTCCAACCCGAAATCAAGAGTGCCGCTTTCTCCATTATCGCCGCCAGTACGGAACAAATCCCGGTTTATAACATAACGATAAAAAACTTCGCCTTCTCGCCGAATACCCTGACGGTAAAGAAGGGCGATAAGGTCGTATTTACGAACAACGACAGCGTGACCCACCGCGTGCTCCTCGGCAACATTCCTCCCTACACGCTTGCGCCCGGCGCCTCAACGACCGTTGATACGTCAATCCTCTTCGCCTCGACCTACGCTTATTATTGCGACATTTACCCCTCGATGACGGGGACGCTCATAGTCCAATAAGCCCCGATTTGTTTTCCAAAAATCCTCTGCCGCGCAGTTTTTTGTGGTAGGAAATCGCGAAACGGTGGGCTTCGTTCCTGACGCTTATCAGCGTTTTTTTATCCACGCCGGCCGGAATTTTGCCGACAAAATCGTTTTTCTTCCTGGCCGCCCCCTTGGCGATGCCGACGACGGGAATCCTCAAGCCGAATCCTTCCGCGACGCGCCTCGCGGCGTTGACTTGCGCCTTGCCGCCGTCAACCAAAATCAAATCAGGCAGCGGCCAGTCGTTCTTGAACCGCCGTGCGAGCACTTCTCTAAGCATGCCGACGTCGTCGGATTGAGTTATGGTTCTAATTCTGAACTTCCGATATTCATTCTTGTCCGGCTCGCTGCCGCGGAAAACAACCATTGAACCGACAGCCGAGGTGCCGGAAATGTTTGAGATGTCATAACCCTCAATACGTAAAGAATTTAGAATATAGAATTTAGAATCTAGAAACGGTTCTTCGCTGATTAGAGCAATATCTCGAATGTGCTGTAGAGCAAATAGTTGGCGCCGGAGTTTCGCTGCTTTTTCAAATTCAAGGTTTTTACTCGCCGCCGCCATTTCTTTTTCCAAATTCTTCAAAATGCGCCATTTTTTGCCGGCGAAAAACAGCGAGAGATTTTTAATGTTTTTCATGTAACCCGGCCTGCTTATCGCGCCGACGCAAGTTCCGGGGCAAAGACCGAGCTCATAGTCAAAACACGGTCGCCTACGGCTTTCGCGACCCCAATCTACGAATACATCCGAATGACCAGAAGAACCTCTTCGGATAATTCGGGTGAGATTCGGATTTTTCGGATCGCTTGCGTAAGCATGGGTGCTCCACGGGAAAATTCGACGCAGAATCCGCAGCGCTTCGCGGATATTTGATGCCGAAGTGAACGGACCATACCGACTAATGACTCCTGACTCATGACTTTTGACTTCTTTTCCTCTAGCAAGAAGGACGCGCGGGAATTTTTCTCTCGTAATCTCCACATAAAGAAAGCTTTTGTCGTCTTTTTCGCGGACATTGAACGGCGGCTTGTATTTTTTTATAAGCTCGGCTTCCAAAATGAGGGCCTCCAGCGCGGTATCCGTTCTTTCATAATCAATCTTTTTTATTCCGCTCACCAGCTTTTGAATGCGGGCATCGTGCGGGCGGGCAAAATAACTTGACACCCGGCGCCTTAAATTGCCGGCTTTGCCGACGTAAAGCACGCCGCCTTTTTCATCTTTAAACAAATATACGCCGGGCGAATCGGGCAATTCGTTATTTTCAATTTTTATATGCTTGGGTGTCATCGTATAAGTTATACAAAACTTGAGAATAAAAGAAAAAGCCCGTTCGCATTTCGCTACTTGGGCCCGAATTTGAAACTCGTTTGGCTTCTTTGAGCCTTGTGCTTGGCCGCCATCTCCCCGCCCCGGCTGCCAAGGATACGGCAAATCGTGCGGAACATCTCCTGCCTCTCCGCGCCTCTGAAATGATAGGCATCAAGAGCGGCGGAGACAGCATTCCGCAACTCGTACTTCTCCTCGCGGTATAATTTGGCGGCGTAACTTGCAACCTCGTCCAGTAAGCTCAAGCACCACCTCCTCAGTAGATTTCTTATTCCTCCATACCATATAAATTATAAAAAGTCAAGCAGAGGCGTAATCCTCGCCGTAGGACAAAAGTCGTCGGAGCTGGACGCTTTTACTCAGTCGCCCAAAAGCAATCTTATGGCGGCGCGGCAGGTGTCGGAAGCCTCGCCGCCAGAAACGTGTTCGTGGTTGTCCTCGATGTGGATCACGCGCTCATCGGTTGTTGAACGAATTTCGTTGCCTTCAATATAACCGATCTTGTAACCATCGGCGTTAAAAATATGACCGCCTTCAAAATAGCCCAGTTTTTTGCCGTCATGGCTGAAAATTTTCTCATCCTGAATCCAGCCGATTTTATCGGAGCCGCGCCAGATGTCGTTGCCGACTATTTTAATCATAATTAAAGAATAACAATTTTTATTATTCACTTGCAAGAATACCCGCCCGCTTGGCCTACTCTCCATCCTCCGAAGTAGAAGTTCTACTTCTACGGAGGACGGGCGCCGAAGTCCGCCTCAGGCGGACGAAGGCTGGACGGGCGGGGTGACCTGCCTGCCCTGTCGGCAGACAGGGCAGGCAGGATTGCGACGTGTGAATAATAAACCGAGCACATAAAGGCTTTATGTGCTCGGTGAATAACCGCAACCCTTGTGAGCGGTGCGGTTATTCATTAAAAACAAAAGGGGCCGCCGAAGAGCGGGCGGCGGCCTGATTGCAAACGCTAAGCTGTCAGATATTTTTGAACAAGCTCGTCCGGGACATCGAAGAGTCCCAGCTGTCCCTTGAACGGCACCGGCTCAGAAAATCTTCTTCGGTTCTCAAAAAACCACAACCTCGTCTTGTCGCCGTACGGCCTTCCGTTCGCTTCAAGGTGTTCCAACCATAGTTTCCGCCACTCGGCAGCCGACGGCCTAGTCACCCTGACAAAATCCACCATCCCCAGGACAGCCCCGGTCACACCCGGCGGCAGCATCCCAAGGCGCCTGCAAGCAGCCCAGTCAATCTCCAACGAAGCATGGATAAGAAGCGGGAACGGCAGCGCCGCGCAGCGCGGCTCAAAATCTTTGGTTTCGAAAGGCCTAACCCCGCCGACAACGAGATCCGCCCACGGCTGACGAGTGCTGATGCATTTCACGGCGTTCCCTCCTCGTCTATTTCAAAAATTAACTAAACACAGCGTAAACCATCTTGGCGCGCTTTACAAGTAATTATTACAGAACTTTTCTCAAGTACTCCCCGGTATAATTCCCTGCTTTTCTCGCAATCTGCTCCGGCGTCCCCGCGGCAACAACATGGCCGCCTTTTTCTCCGCCCTCCGGACCCAAATCAATCACCCAATCGGCGGTTTTGATGACATCCAGATTGTGTTCTATCACAACTACGGTGTTTCCCCTGTCTACGAGTTTTTGTAGAACTTTGAGCAGCTGGTCAACGTCGGCGAAATGAAGTCCGGTTGTCGGCTCGTCCAATAAGTAAAGAGTTCGCCGAGTGTCTCGCTTGCCTAATTCTGCCGAAAGCTTCACTCTTTGCGCTTCGCCGCCCGAGAGTGTTGTTGCCGACTGGCCGAGCTGCAGATATCCAAGTCCAACTTCTTCCAAAATACCGAGGCGGTCGTCAAGCCAAGGGATATCTTTAAAAAACTTCGCGGCTTCCTCAATGGTCATTTGCAATACTTCGTAAATATTCTTGCTTGCCCTCCTATCTTTCGAAGAAAGATTGGAGGGTGAATACTCAACTTCCAGGGTTTCTCTGTCAAAACGCTTGCCTTTACAAACATCGCAGGTAACATAAACCGTCGGCAAAAAGTGCATTTCAATGGCAATCGTACCGTGACCTGCGCAATTTTCGCAGCGCCCGCCAGCCACATTAAAACTAAAACGACCAGGTTTGTAGCCGCGAACCCGGGCGTCTTCGGTCGCCGCAAACAAATCCCTGATATAAGTCCAGGCGCCGACATAGGTCGCGGGATTCGAACGCGGCGTGCGTCCTATCGATGATTGGTCGATATTTATAACGCGGCTCACGTATTCCAAACCCAAAATGGCTTTATGGCTCCCAGCCCTGTAATTCGCCGCGTTAAATTTATCCGCCAGAGATTTATAAATCACATCATAAACCAAGCTGCTTTTACCGGAACCGGAAACGCCGGTTATCACCGTAAACCGCCGCAGGGGTATGTCGACGTCAATATTTTTCAAATTGTTGGCCGTTGCTCCGCGTATCTTGAGGAAATCCTGACGTCCGGGCACGGCAACATTCCTCCGTTTTGAAGGCACGTCGATAAACCTCTTGCCTCTAAGATACTGGAGGGTCAGCGAATCTTTGGTTTTGTCCTTAATGACTCCGGGCAGCGGCCCTGCAGCGATAATTTTTCCGCCATGGATGCCGGCGCCGGGGCCGATATCAACCAAATAATCGGACGAACGGATTGTTTCTTCGTCATGTTCAACAATGATTATCGTATTGCCCAAATCGCGCAAATCGTGGAGCGTTTTGATGAGTTTGGCGTTGTCCCGCTGATGAAGTCCTATCGTCGGCTCGTCCAAAATATAAAGCGTGCCCACGAGGCGCGAGCCGATCTGCGAGGCAAGGCGGATCCTTTGCGATTCTCCTCCGGAAAGCGTCCCGGCGCGCCTTTCGAGGGTCAAATAATTCAAACCGACGTCAATCATAAATTTGAGGCGGTTTTTTATCTCTCTGAGCGGCGCTTCGGCCACAGCCCTCATACTTTCGTCTTTTAAAACAAGTTCGTCGAAAAATTTATAGGCCTCGTCTATGGAAAATGCGGCGACAGTCGCGATATTTTTATTTTTAACCAGAACATTCAAACTCTCTTCTTTGAGGCGCTTCCCCAAGCATAGCGGACAGATTTCTTCCGACCAAATTTCTTTCGTGCCTAAACCATTGCACTGCGGGCAGGCGCCGTAGGGACTGTTGAACGAGAAAAGGCGCGGCTCGATTTCCGGGAAAGAGAATCCGTCATGCGGACAGGTGAACTTGGCGGAAAGAGAAACCTCTTTGTCGGTGATGATCGTTACAACGTCGTTGCCGTATTTCAATGCCGCCTCTACCGCCTCGGCCAACCGCAAGCGATTGTCTTTAAAGTCTTTTCCGCCGGAGGTGGAAAAATTCAAACCGGCCGGCAATCTGTCAACGATCAATTCTATCGTGTGCTGTTTATAGCGGCTCAATTCTATGCGATTGCGCAAGGAATAGAATTTCCCGTCAACCCTCACTTCGGAAAACCCGGCGTTCAAAAAGTCGTAAAGCATCTGATAGTATTCCCCTTTCCTCCCCCTCACGACCGGAGCCAAAATCACTATATTTTTCTCCGCTTTGTTGTTTTTGGAAATATCGACGATAATATCGACAATTTCCTCGTTCGTAAGCTTTTGAATTTCCCTGCCGCAGCGCGGACAGTAGGGCTTACCCACGCGAGCAAAAAGCACGCGGAGATAATCGTAAATCTCGGTGATAGTCGCCACGGTTGAACGCGGGTTGGCCGAATGGCTTTTTTGATCTATGGAAATCGCAGGCGACAGCCCCTCGATTTCGTCCACGTCCGGCTTATCCAAACGCCCCAAAAACTGCCGCGCATAGGCGGAAAGCGATTCTATGTAGCGCCGCTGTCCTTCGGCGAAAATCGTGTCAAAAGCCAAACTGGACTTGCCGGAACCGGAGAGCCCCGTAAAAACAATCATTTTATCCCGCGGCAGCTCAAGGTTTATATTCTTGAGGTTGTGTTCCCGCGCGCCTTTGATGATGATTTTGTCCCGCATGTTCTCTATAAATACGAAAATTGCCCCCGCCGAAGGTGCATAGGGGTATGTCAGACAGATTCTACTGCCGAAATATTGGAAAGTCAATCGGAATTGCAGCGCGCGGCAAGGCGAGCCCGCACTATTTCAACTCCAGTGCAACCAAGCCAAATTTCTTTATTTTCCCGCGGTAGCCGGGATAGCCGAAATAAATTTTCTCCGCTGCGGCAACGGAAGTAAAAAGCGGATTCACTTTTTTATAAGGAACGGCTCTGAGCATAGAGCCAATGCTTTTGAAATATCTGACTTTTCTTATTTTTTTCTCTATCCGGCGCTTACCGCAAACCACGACAAGAGTATCGCCCACCCCAAGATTACGATACTTTTTGGTTGCCGCCCTTGTTTCAATGGTTTTAATCCCATTTTTGATTAAATTGAAGCTTTTTACATCAACAGTCCTGAAATGGACGGTGAATTTATGGTTTGTTGGGTTTCCCATAAGATTTTATTTTTGAGATTTTCAGATATTTCCGATACCTAAACGCGGCAGGCGTCCTGTAGGCCGGCTTGCCTTTTCTGTTCCCGACTTTGGCGTAATTTTTCATCTCTATATTATAAGTTTAGACCCCACCCTTGGCTCTTTCGGGCGTTGCGGATCTCTTGGGCAATTTCTTGGACAATTCCTTGATCTCATCGCGCAAAATCGCCGCCAGTTCAAAGTCCAGGCGTTTCGCCGAGTCCTTCATTTCGCGCTCTTTTTCGCCAATCAGTTTCTGAATCGCAGTCTTCGACCGCGGCAGCGGCTTCATTTCCAATTTGAGAACTTCATCAATATCGGGAAGAATGTCGGAAATTTTCTTTATAATTGTCTTCGGAGTAATGTTGTGAGCTTTGTTGTGTTTGAGCTGCAATTCCCTTCTGCGCTCCGTCTCTGCAACGGCCCGTTTTATCGAACCGGTAATCTGGTCGGCGTATATCAAAACCTCGCCGCGGACGTTTCTTGAGGCGCGGCCGATGGTCTGAATCAATGACGTTTCACTCCGCAAAAACCCTTCCTTGTCGGCATCCAAAATCGCCACAAGTGAAACCTCCGGCAAGTCCAGGCCTTCGCGCAGGAGATTTACGCCAACCAATACGTCGAAATTCCCCTTTCGCAAATTGGTGAGGATACGAATTCTTTCCAGCGTTTTCACGTCGCTGTGCAGATAGGTAACCTTTATTTTCTGTTCTTCCAAGTATGCAGACAGATCCTCCGCCATTTTCTTGGTAAGGGTCGTAACCAAAACCCTCTCTTTTTTATCAACCCTTTCCCCTATTCGAGGCAACAAATCTTCCACTTGTCCGCGCGCCGGACGCATGGTAATTTTCGGGTCAACGAGCCCGGTTGGGCGGATTATCTGCTCTACTATCTGTTCACTCTTCTTGCGCTCGTACAGACTCGGCGTAGCCGAAGTATAAATAACCTGGCCAATCTTCTTTTCAAATTCGGTAAATCTGAGCGGCCGGTTGTCTATCGCCGAAGGTAACCTAAAACCGTATTCCACGAGGGTTCTCTTGCGCGAAGCATCTCCTTCGTACATACCCCGTATTTGGGGAACTGTCATGTGCGATTCGTCTATAACCGTAAGAAAATCTTCAGGAAAATAATCCAAAAGGGTGTCCGGCGGCTCGCCCGGGGCGCGCCCCGAGAGGTGCCGCGAGTAGTTTTCTATGCCGTGGCAGTAACCGACCTCGCGCATCATGGCAATGTCAAATTTCGTCCGCCGCTCAAGACGCTCGGCTTCCAAAAACTTTTTATGTTTTTCAAAATATCCGAGGCGCTCTTTAAGTTCGTCCTGGATCGCCCCAATCGCCCTTTCGCGTTCCGAAACCATGGTAATGAAGTGTTTCGCCGGCGCGATGAAAATTTCCGGCAGGCTCGGGGTCTTGTCGGGACTGAATCCCAAAACAGGGTCAATCTCGTAAATTTTTCTAATAATCCCGTCTCTAAGTTCAAAGTTGTAGATTACCTCCTTGTCCGGCGGCATGATTTCCCAATTGTCGCCGCGCAGCCTGTACGTTCCCCTCTTCAAGTCGGAATTGGTGCGGCTAAACTGCAGCTGTACCAATTTGCGGGCGAATTCTCTCCTGTTTATATTGTCGCCGACCTTAAAATGGAAAATATTTTCGGCATAAACCTCGGGGGCGCCCAAGCCGTAAATGCAGGAAACCGATGCCACCACGATGACGTCGCGGCGCGTGAGTAGCGCCGTCGTCGCCGCGTGCCGAAGTTTGTCAATTTCATCGTTGATCAGCGCTTCTTTGTCGATGTAGGTGTCGCTTGAAGGAATATACGCTTCCGGCTGGTAATAATCGTAATAGGAAACGAAATAATTCACCGAGTTTTTCGGGAAAAGTTCGCGGAATTCGTTCGTAAGCTGGGCCGCCAGGGTCTTGTTATGAGCAATAACGAGTGTCGGCCTTTGGATTTCGGCGATAACATTAGCCACCGTGAATGTTTTTCCGCTCCCGGTAACGCCCAAAAGAGTCTGGTCGGCGTAGCCTTTCTTCAAGCCTTCGACGAGCGCCTTGATCGCTTTCGGTTGATCCCCGGCCGGTTTGTTTTTTGAAATGAGTTGGAACATGGCACAAACGTGAAACTCCCGTCACCTTGCGATCACAGATGGGTATCTCCCTGTTCTAAAAATAAATTCAAACCAACGCCGCGTCAAACTGGGCGGGAGACTCATGAGTGCACCGCAAGCTCAAGTTTCTCTATTTACAACTCCTTAATAATAAACGGCCGAGGCGTAGTTGTTTTGGCTAAATAATCCTCCACGCTCCAGCCGTCAGGCGCGTTGTCGTAATTGATGTTCCACCACCAGTAACCGTCTGCATAGGTTGGACCGCCGATAACTGTGCCCAATGAGCCGCTAGGTTGGGTTCCGAGAAGCGTGCCGGAAGTTGTTGGAGAGCTGTGGACGTTCAGGTTTGCGGTGGTTTGGACGCGGTCGTTGATGGCGAATTTAGTGCTGGAAGTAGGAGAAGATGCCGCTGTTTTTGTAAGGTAGTCCTCCACGCTCCAGCCGTCAGGCGCGTTGTCGTAATTGATGTTCCACCACCAGTAACCGTCTGCATAGGTGGGGCCGCCAATCACGGTACCGAGGGCGCCAGATGATTGAGTGCCAAGGAGTGTGCCTGAAGTTGAAGGGGTTACACGGACGTTCAGGTTTGCGGTGGTTTGGACGCGGTCGTTGATGGCGAATTTAGTGCTGGAAGTAGGAGTTGAAGGAGTACTAGGAGTTGAAGGAGTACTAGGAGTT
>Ga0315277_10003144_pt1 | contig 22551 bp, 23 predicted proteins | sample YL17G05_15_MG_FD_203695 | JGI IMG/M metagenome (GOLD analysis project Ga0315277, IMG submission 203695) | Sediment microbial communities from Yellowstone Lake, YNP, Wyoming, USA - YL17G05_15 | ecosystem: Environmental > Aquatic > Freshwater > Lake > Sediment | place: USA: Wyoming | collected...
TTTCGACTGGTGAGTTTCCTCCTGGCAAGAATGTGATGACCATCTCACCAAAGGCCACTACTACTGTTAGCAAGGCAGCCATTCCGCCAATTTTATAAATCGTCTTCCTGTTGGACTCGGTCAGTTTCATATCTCTAGAATTCTGGGTATTCATGGGGATTCCTCCTCGATTTATTTTGCATTCATGTCACTCTGGCTTTCGCCCAACGGTTTGCATATGCGGTGGAACTCCTATGTATTATCGCGCTAATTCTGGGAAAACGCGAACTATTCGCGAGCAGCGGAGCCGCTGTCCGCTGGAGGCGGTGATAGACGACTCAGAATAACGACTTGACTTTTCTACTCTCTGCCTTCATTCTCTCTCTGCCCGTTCCTTGATGCCCCGGAGCATTTTCTGCTCCATGATAAAGTGCATCGGTTCGAGAACACGCATGAAGAGCTTACTCAGCCATACTGGCTGGAATTTCGCTACCCGCGACCGGACGATCATTCTGGTACCTTGGGTTTTGGATTCCTCCAGCGTAAACACCCACGTACCTCCGGCTTCACCATCACCAACCGTCTGCTCTTTTGGTTTGATTATGCTTCCTGCGAGCACTAAAAAACGCCGCGGCTCGGCTACCACTACATTGACTCCGGCTCCACGCCAGAAGGGGATTAGGTCTCCTGGCTTGAGATTCTGTAGGCTGGGAACGATTTGGTTGTAGTTGTGAATACCAAGTCCCATGAGATTTTCAAGCCAATCGTAGCTATAAAACCCTCCCCGCCCCTGTCCTATCTGAGCAAGCCAAGGCCACACCCTCTCAGGACCGACATTGATGCTGATGGCGCGGGTAGTAACCAGTATCGCATCGGAGATTAGATTATCACCAGCCATAGCACGGCTTGCTTCAAGTGAAGTTGCTCCCCAATGGAGGATACGCGGACGGACGATAAAATAGCCAGCCACTGCGAGCATTGCCAGGAGGGTGATGAGTATTACTAAAGCAAAGGTCAGAGTTATGTGCATTGATTTCTCTTTCTTCAGAGCTGCCCAACTATTGATTCTACTGACTCCTACTGGATTGTAAACTCCCTGTCAAGATGGAAATCGAGAATAAGATATAGAATATCAGTAAAAATGGTATCCGAATCACGATCCCCTCCTTTTGGTTTGGGAATCCCCCAAATCATTCATATAAAAATACTATAGCACTTCTTAGGGTCGATTTCAAGCGGTTGGGAAAAGTGAGTTCACCCAGTAAAGCTCCGCGATAGTATTATTTTCTACATTAGGTGGTTTGGTATATCTTTCTGCCTTTATGGGTAATCCTTTAGACGTGGTCCATAAAACCCTCTCACCTTGATTTATGAATTTATCTTACCAAGCTTTCCAAATGTATTGATTTACTCTATTTCTTTTCCAAGAACTCTCGTATCTGAGTTACCTCCGTGCAGATAATTAGAATGAGAGCCAGACCAGCTATCAGAAACCAGATGATAGGAGTGAAACCAGCAAACGTCGCGTTTAACGCCGCTGTAACAACACCGACAATAAACATAATAGATACCAACCACTCCATAATATTCCGCAAGGTTTTGTAACTCATGGATATACCTCCTGATATTGATTTGGGATCATGGTTTCTTATAGTACTATTATCATAGGTGAAATTATTATTACGTAGATGTACTTAATTTTCAATAGGAGAAGTGTGATATTTCGGAATCCCTATCCATCTTGGGGTTTTATTCAAGTATTCCTGGTATTCGACCCTGTAAGTCTCAAGGCAACCCCGTTCTTCAGCAATTACCATGTAAGTCTGCACGATCATGATTACAACGGTAAGTAACAAGAAAACCCATGAAGCTGAGGCTACACTCACCCCCACAAAGGTTATCAAACCAGAGAATAACATAGGATTTCTTGAATAGCGATACATCCCTTGGGTAAAGGGATGTCCCAGTGGCGTTGTGGCGATGTTAATGATAGCTGTTAGGAACATCACCAACCCCACCAGGTAGATCGTAAGTCCTGCATAGAACCACACCGTGTTCAACTTTAGCGGAAGAAATATAGAATAAGCAACCATGACAAAAAGACCTACCATATATATTACGACAGCTCTTTTTTCCCCTGTCTCATAAGGCACATCACCCATCTTCTTGAAGATCTCACCAGTACCAACAGCTTTATCTATAACGATCATGATGAGAGGATGGAATGGCAAGTAAAGCATAAGAATCCAAGCGTTCCAAACGCCTATCTCAAAAGCTGGTAACCATGACATGATTCTGCTCCTTTCGTTAGGTGAGCCTAGATATTGATCCTACAGACTCCTACAATATCGTGCCACCTATAACGTGGATTATCTTAAAAATATCCTGGTCTCAAAGCTACGGTTCAACCACGCGCATACCATCAGCAGCAAAGCCATCGTCTGCTGGAAAAGCTTGTTAGGCGTCACTCTATCCAGACTCCGAGGCTCAAGCGCATTATGGTGTGAGATGGTTATGGGGTTGCCGAAGCTGCTAAGCATGTGGTGTATTCAAATCAGCAACCCCAGGTGCAGCATTGTCTTCGCCTCACAAACACCCGCACTGCCAGTTGGCGTGGGGAAAACCAGCCCCCTATTATGTTGGAGTCATTTGCTTGAGCAACTCAAGCCCTTCCTCAGCCGTAGTCGCAGGATATATGGAGATTTCAAATAAGTCATCCCATCCAATGAATATTGCCCAGAGCTGACTTATCTTATCTGCTGTGAAGACTGCGACACACGCTGGGTCGGGAGTTTCGAGCCAGTATTCCCCAACAACTTTCGCCCCTACATCAGGTGTCTGCCATTCCATTCGGCGAGCGATTCTTTGTTGTTGGGTTCCTGGTCTTGCTTTGAGTAACGCTACGAACAAAATATTTACCTCCTCACATAAAATATATCAAGATTGAGTCATCAGTTTGTCAGCACTTGACAAACATCATGTTTCTGTCATCCTAATAGCTTACTCAGGGAGGAAAGCAGTTTTCCTTGTTGCACCCTTGTAAGTGACTTCTGAATAAGTATGCGTTCCTCATCTTTGTAGGTATTTTTCATTTGAAGATGTCTTGATAGGCGGGTTGTAGTTCACCTCCTTTCAGCACAACTTTGCCTAACTCTAAAACCATGCCAACTGGCACTGCTGCCCAACGATTTATCTCAACAATATCGGTGGGACTGGCGAGCCTCCTTATCTATTATTGCGCTTTCCTAGTAAAGCCCGCTTATTTTTCCTCCTCCTATTATTTTAGGTAACCGTTACTGACAGTATAACAAAAAAGCCGTTGACAAATCGTCAGCGGTCCGCAATGCAGCTTCAATGTCGTCTAAATAATATTTATTGATGTAGAAAGCCCACCTACAACGACATGTACATTTACATTATATAGTAGTATCGAGTATATACAATAACCAATTTGTTACGTTTCATGGTTTTCACCCAAATCCCCCCTTGTCCAGTCGTCACCTGGTTATGTAAGGGGGTAGTGTGCCTCTAAAGTGAACACGGGGGTACATACAACTAAATATTCTTTCCTCTTGGTGTCGATGACTACATAGTGCATCGCCTGGGCACCAGAGGAACGGGAAATAGATACCCGTGCAACCTGCCCTTTCGTTTCTTGCTTATTCGTTTGCGGGTTGATACTATGTCTATGTGTACTTATATCCCCTGACTTATTGCGTAAGGTCGATGATAGCTGTACATATCTACTTCTCCCACAATTTGTCGAAGGGTTATATATAGTGTATTGGTGATAGTAAAAGTGAGCATAGGGGGGATCAAAGACAACTAAATATCTTTCCCTGGTGTCGATGACCCTATAGGGCATCATCCGGACACTTAGGGAGCGAGCATCAGGCTACCATGCAGCCAGATCCCTCGTGTCATTAAGCATGGCCTATCAACCCGCCTTGGACTCAACGCTACGAGTCTGGGGCGGGATTTTTTGTTTAAAGCCCCTGAAAGGAGCCAATGATGATTAAAGTTCAAATCCTTATCCAATGCAAGCACTGCAATGGCGAAGCCTACGTGCCCATCGAAGAATCCGAGGACTGCCAGGGTCACAAATACACTCGCTACATCCCCTGCCCAATATGCGAAGGCAGCGGGAACGAGCCAAAGTGGATCGATCTGGATGCCTTCGCCAAACTCCTGCACCAGGCTGAATGTCCGCATAAGCACACATCCTACCAAGGTGGAATGCACTTCAATGCTGGTGATGTATGGGATGACATCAAGGAAGTCTGCAATGACTGCGATGCATCCCTTGATAACCACTAAAACGATTTATACTATTCAACTGAGCGCTTCCCTATTGGCAGGGAGGCGCACTTTTTTTTGTCTCTAGAAAGGAGATAAGCAATGGACGCCAATAATAATCACAATACAAAGGTCAATGATTTTCCTGAAGCACCCGCAAGTTGGAATACCCGCTATATCGACCCACATGGCTTCGACTGCCAGATAACCCTGCGTGGTGAGACAGGATCGGATCTATTAGAGAAAGCTACCAATGCCATCAACTACCTACTCAAGAATGGCTGCACACCCTATGTGTACTATCGCAATGGTTCACGGCAGACGGAGAGCAAGGTGGGAGTAAGCAAGAATGAAGAAGTGAAGAACGATGGCAAAGACAATCCTGCCTGGTGCCCGATCCATCAATGCGAGATGAAGCGTTGGGATAAGAATGGGCGTGTGTGGTATTCACACAAGGTAGATGGCGAATGGTGCAGCGGGAAGTAACCTTATAACTCCATCCATCCTTTGATCACAATGATTAATAGTTTAGATATGGGGCAGCATTTTGGTTATTGCTGACCCTTCTTGATTCTATAGGAGGTTATTTCAATGAATAATATATCTCTAACTGACGAGCAGTTAGCCGTCATCCATCACCCAATCGGCAAGCATGCGCGGGTCCTGGCTGTCGCTGGATCAGGAAAGAGCTTCACGATGGCTTGTCGTATCCAGCATCTAGTTCAGGAGTGCCATGTCGCACCCCATGCCATACGGGTGCTGATGTTCAATCGCCTAGCCCGTCAACAGTTCCGCACACACCTGGATCACACTGGACTACCCGATACCATGCAGCCTGAAGTACACACCTTTCATAGCTTTAGCTTTCAGGTCATCAACACCATGGTACGCATTGGTGTATTGCCAGGATTGACCCAGTTCTGGACAGGCGAGAAGGAAGAGTTGGTTTGGCTGACAACCAAGCGTGCTATCGAAAGCCTGGAACGAAAAGGCTGCATTTCTCCCAATACCATTGAAGCAGAAGATGCGCTCAATGCCATAAGCTTATGGAAAGGGGCATTACTTCCGCCCGAAAGGGCTGGTTCCTGGTCATCCCCCAACATGCAGCATGTGTATGCCGAGTTTGAGTGCATGAGATTGGAAAAATCAGCCTTGACCTTTGATGACTTCATTCCAATTGCTATAGATATCCTGGAGACTAATGCAGAAGCCAGAAGGCGCTGGTGTGGGCCAGTCGATTATCTGATTATAGATGAGTATCAGGATGTCAACTTTGGTCAGCAGCGTTTGCTTGAGCTTCTTTCAGATGGCAAAGCAGATGTCATGGCTGTCGGTGATGACGACCAGTGCATCTACGAGTGGCGTGGTGCAAGGCCTAACTACATCGTGCATGATTTTGAGAAGGTGTTCAATCACAAACCCCATTCGATGTATCAGCTTTCCCATTCCTTCCGTTTTGGGCCAACCATCGCTCATTCTGCCGCGTCATTGATCCATCAGAATATCAAACGAGTGAACAAGGAGGTGATTGCCTTCCAGAAAGATAAGCCAGGCTTCATCCAGGTCTATAACGGCGGATATGCCTCGAACAAAGCCCTGATGGAACAGGTCGAAGCCTTGATAAAGGCAGATGGCGTCCTACCTAAAGTGATTGCAGTACTGTCCAGGCTTTATGCTCAAATGGATCATCTTGAAGCAGAGTTCCTCAATCGGCATATGCCCTATCGAGTAGAGGGTCATGAACCGTTCTTCAAACGGTCTGAGATCAAAACCTTGCTGGATTACATCCGCCTGGGTAAAGATTTCCATGAATCACTGAATGACCCTATCATCAAGCTCTTCCTGGCATTAGCTAATAAACCTAATCGCATGCTTTCTCGCGCAGTGTTGGAACGTCTCGTATATGAGAGTCGATACTTACATCTGTCCCTGGATCGCTTGCTGCACAACATCCTATTCGTTTACACCTTCAATCTGAGTAGGTGGCAGCAGGACAAGCTTGAGGAGGTGTGGCAGCTACTTACCCGCATCCACTCAGGGATAGTTGCAGACGAAAGTGCACATGATTTACTACAAGACTTGGTTGATCAAACAGGGTATCTGGATTCATTCCAAAACTACTATGGCGACGGCGAGCATGCGGATGGCAAGATCATGGCAGTGCTGAACTTCCTGGAATATGTCGGTTATACCCGTCTGACCCCATTGAGCTTGCTGGATCACATTGCCCGTCTGGATACCACCCAGGGAGCTCCCATCGAAGAACAAGTGGTCTTTACTACCATTTTCCGCACCAAGGGTCTGGAGTTTGACTATGTGTTCCTGCCAGAAACTAATGAGGGTGTCCTGCCTTATCTCAAAGGAGCATCCATTGACATCTATGATACTCAGAAGCGATTTCTGGAAGACCCCCTGAGTGATAAGTTGGAAAGTGAGAGACGTCTGTTTTATGTAGCCATCACCAGGGCTCGCAAAGGAGTGTTCATCGGCACAGGCAGCCATCCATCCAGGTTCATATCAGAAATCCAGCTTGAGGAGGTGCATGCATAATAGATCAATACACGCTATTCTGCTTTAGATAAATCCCAACCAATCAATCACAAAAATAGGAGAATATATTATGAACCACACTACACTATCAGTGGAGGCAATAAATTTTGCCTTCACAAAGTTCACAAATTCAATATCACCTGAACTGAAGCAGCGTATAAATGGACGCTTGGAACGTGGTCTGGAAATCGCTCTGTCAAGTGGAGTAATTCCATACGATCCAACCACCCTAGTTCAATTCAAGGTCATGAGCTCTGATCCTGCCAAGCTGCCATACATGGTTGATCTGCGTGCTCGAACTTGCACTTGCCCTGATCATCTAAAAGGTCATTACTGCAAACATCGTGTGGCTGCCCAGGTTTACAGGCTGGCATGTACGCAAATGCCAACGCAAGTCGCTCGAACTGAAGAGCTTCCTCAGCCCGAGCCTTGCAAGCCAGGACATGCTATCATCTGGGCTTGTATCCGTAAGAATGGAAAAACAATCGGGGTAGAAGTCTTGGGTATCGAAAATGACCAAGTTTGGGTTCAGGCTTTACCAATCGTGAAGGAGGGCGGTAAGCTAGAACCTCAATTCCCGTTCCCAGATGGTCAATGTAGCCAGCAGGTACAAGCTAGCGATTTAGAACACATCCATATTTATCGCGATGTCTAGACCCAATACACCCACAAGGGCGATCTGTCACATGGCAGGTCGCTCTTTTTTGTTTTCGGAGACTGATATGAACGATTACAACCTAATTAATCCACAACATAAAGGAAACACCAATGTAATCCAACTTGTGCTGGCTGGTTTGGACAACTCCACTAACCAAGACGATGATCAGCACCTGGTAGTACCACGTGCTTGTATCTCACCACGCATCTTGAAAGTCGTGGAGATCGGCGACTTCTGGGCAAAGCGTACTATGCCATCCATCCGCTTGCAAGGTAAGTGGATGCTGAAAGCTGGTGTACTCCCCAACCATCATGTCCAGATCATCAACCCAAGCCCTGGTGTTTTGCTGATCCGGCTTTTAGAGGACACTCCTCAAACTGCCGAGATTGGGCATCAAACATCTAGTCCAAATCCACTCAAGAATCAAACCATAAAAAGGAGACACAAATGAACGAGAACACGATTTTTCATCTACGCGCTTATAACTCAGAGACAAACCACAATGAAGATACTGGCGAGGCTTTGAACACATATCAGGTAGCAAAGTCGCTTACTCTGGAGAACTTTGCTGAACTACTGGACGAGTTCCTCAACCTGGGTGGCAAGGGTTATCGGGAAGGCAAAGAAGTCGGGCTGCAACTGCGCTTTACTCACCGAACCCTTCAACGTTTGGTGATCTGCTTTGCTTTCGGGATGATTACAGGCCTTTCTGAGCAGAAATATACCGACCCACGCAACGAAACTGCGATTCAAACCGCCAAGAAGATCGCCAAGATGCTGGAAAAGGACGAGTTGCCTTTTGGCTTCTATTTGTGAGACTGTTTTTCCAGCGCTGGAAACTGTAAATATTGGAATAAAGATTGAATGGTATCAATATTTACTGCGCCGGAACAATGTTGTCTCCCCATAGATCTCTACTTATACATAATACTCACATCAACAAGGAACGCAGGAAAACCCCTACGTTCCTTCTAATTTTGGAGGAAAATATGAACACTCAAACTCAACCTATTCACTCATCGAAAGATCTGCAAACCAAAATCACAGATCGCATCCAAGAACTGGCTCAAGCGACCGATGCAGCACGTGTCAGCGAAGAAATGCTTCGCTATCTCGATATGTGTGCCCGTTTCCACCAATACAGCTTTTGCAACCTGTGGCTGATATTGATGGCAAAACCCGAGGCCACTTTTGTGGCAGGGTTCAAGAAGTGGCAGACATTCAAACGTTTTGTACGCATGGGCGAGAATGGCATTCCCATCCTGGCACCCGTCATGACCGCCATAATTAATGATAAGGGCGAAGAAGAGCAGCGCTTGGTGGGTTTCAAGGTGGTGTATGTCTTTGATATCTGCCAGACGGATGGCGATCCCCTACCCGATCTACCTGAGTGGAAAAGCCCCGAAAAGAATGTTGAGCTGATGAACAGGTTGACACAATTTGCTCTTGATAAAGGCATCCAGATTCAAGTGAAATGCATTGGACATGATATCCAGGGTGTGAGTCTGGGTGGTAAGATCATATTGGACTACGAGGCTGGCACCAAGACCCTCATCCATGAGATTGCTCACGAAATGCTACACCATGTGGATTGTGTTCTCACTAATAGTACTATCCGTGAGCTTGAGGCAGAAAGCGTCGCATATGTGGTTGCCAGGCATTTTGGTTTAGGAGGTTTATCGAGTCCAAACTACAATGCTCTTCATGGTGCCACATCAGAGCTCATTCTGGAACACCTTGAGCGCATCAGGAATACCGCTGTAGAGATGATCAAAGCGATGAAAGATAATCCAGATCCTGTTTATTGATGGACAAATGGGGGATATGATCCATGTCTCCCCTTGAGCATATATTGATCATTATCTTGAAGAAAGATATTGTTGGACGATTTACGGAGTGAGTCGCATTGTTTTGCCGACATGCAATGTTATCTCCAATTATGGTCAAAATATCTGGGTAGTATGGGGAGTCGTTGTAACTCCCCATACTTCCTTCATCTGTTGGGGTTATAACGTATAATAAATATCAATACAATCTTTGCCTGGTAGCATCTCTTCGGCCTGTTTCTTCCCAGAATGTTGATTTCTAATGTTTTATTCGGAGATGCAGTAAGTGAACCTAAGAAACCTTAGTCTGAAGAAAGCATATTCCTCAGATTTCGACGATATCTTGGAAGATTTCTATATTCCAGCACTTACTCTATCTTTAGAATATCAAAGATTAGCGGGTTATTTTTCTTCCACCAGTCTAGCTGTAGCAGCAAGAGGAATAATGGGCATTATCAAAAATGGGGGAGCCATGAAACTCATTGTTTCACCACGATTAAGTAAAGATGACCTCGATGCAATCCTAAGCTCGCGCAAAGATTATGAAGAAATTATTGAGAATAGACTGATACTAGAACTAGATCAATTAGAAGATGAGTTCATTAAAGATCACGTTGCAGCTCTGGGTTGGATGGTTGCTAACAAGAGATTGCATATTAAGGTAGCTGTAGTATATGATGACAATGGAGAACCCCTACCCTGTGAGGATGTTGAACAAACTACCTTATTCCACCAAAAGGTTGGAATCCTACGAGATACCGATGGCAATACCCTTAGTTTTAGTGGTTCTATTAACGAAACAGCAGCAGGATGGTTGGAAAACATTGAAGAGTTCAAGGTATTTCGGGACTGGGAATCTTCGGAGAAGGAATATGTGCAAGCGGATATTATAAAGTTTAATCGGTTTTGGGCTAATCAGTCTAAGAGGATTAGGGTTATTGACATTCCCCGTGCAATTGAAGAAAAGCTCATCGATATTGCCCCATCAGATATTGAAAATATAGATCTTGAAAAGTATTATAAGAAATCTAAAAATATTAACCGAGTAGAACTCTTCAGTCACCAGAAAGATGCGGTTAATGCTTGGTTGAGTAATGACATGAAGGGTATCTTTGCGATGGCAACAGGAACAGGAAAAACATATGCTGCTCTTGGATGTTTGGAAAAAGCATCCAAGATCTTTAACCGTCTCTTAGTAGTTATTTCATGTCCATACCAACACCTGATACAGCAATGGAGAAGGGAGATCACAAATTTCGGTGTCAAGTATGATGAATTAATAATAGCAGATAGTACTAACCGTCGCTGGAGAGATGTATTAGTAAATAGCATCTTAGATATATCATTAGGGCACAAGGAAAAAGTTTTGGTGTTGACGACCCATAGTACATTCGCTTCAGATGACTTTGTCAGTATTATCCAGGGGTATAAGAGTGAGTTTACAATTCTAATAATAGCTGATGAGGTTCACGGTTTAGGTGCAAAGGAAAGTAGAAAAGGGTTGATAGATGAGTATGATCTAAGATTAGGTTTAAGTGCTACACCAAGAAGATGGTTTGACTTTCCAGGTACAAACCTGATCTATGATTTCTTTAAGGGAGAGGTATTTCAATTTAGTCTCGAAGATGCTATTAATACGATTAACCCAGCCACTGGTAAAACATACCTCGTTCCATATAGATATTTACCACGATTCGCTTACTTATCTACTGATGAAATTGAACAGTATGCTGCCAAGACAAAACGTATAGCAAAAATAGCACGTAAAGCATCTGTTGACGAAGAAATGAATAAATGTTTAGAATTGTTGTTGTATGCTAGAGCAGATATTATTAAAAATGCTTATGAGAAGTACATAGTCCTGGAAAGAATACTTGATGAGATACCTAATCCAATCAAATGGACGATTATATATAGCAGTCCACAGCAAATAGACACAATAATGAAAATTGTTAATACTAGAAGGATTATTGCCCATCGATTTACAATGGAAGAAGGTACAACGCCTATTCGTGAATACAATAATCTTTCAGAAAGAGATTTTCTATTAAAGGAATTTGGAGAAGGTAATTATCAGGTTTTGGTTGCTATGAAATGTTTAGATGAGGGGGTAGATGTTCCTCCTGCTAGAATATCTGTATTAATGGCAAGTAGCGGAAATCCACGTGAACATATTCAACGCATTGGACGCATACTTAGAAGATACCCTGGTAAGAATGAGGCATCCATATTTGATATCATAGTTTTACCGCAAGTAAATGATGTTCCTCCTGATCTTAGAGAAATTGAACGCAGAATTATCAGAAAAGAATTAAGCCGATATGAAGAGATTGCTCGAGTGGCGATAAATAATGCCGAAGCATTAGCAATAATTTCTGAGAATTTATATAGTATCGTGGAGTGAAAAATGAGTAATCTTAAAATCAACGAAAGAATTATCGAGGGTATCAGAGAAAATAGCAAAGACAATAAAGTAATGCAGGACTTTTTAATAGATCTAATTTATGAAGAGGCGGAGCATCTAGGTACATGGTGGTATAAAGATATTTATAAGAAACGGATTGACAAATGCTCTGAGGACTGGGAGGAAAATAATGAGAATTGAGAAAATTATCCTGAAGAATTACCGTCAATTTCGGCAAGCAAAAATCTCTTTCTTGAGAAGAAATGATAGCGATCTGCACTATGTGATTGGAACGAATGGTACAGGAAAGACAAACATATTGAATGCGATCAATTGGTGTCTTTACAACGACGAGCCTCATCTATCGAAAGATTCACAAAGACTTCCTGTTGTAAACCTCCAAACAATAGACAAGATAGGCATTGGAAAAGATATAGAAGTTGCAGTAGAAGTATGGGCAGAAACAGATGATGACGCTAAAGTTACTTTTAAGAGACAAGCTAAGTTCATCAAAAGTGATGATGGACAAATCATACATCAGGGAACTAAATTTGAATTGATGACCGACGATGAAAGAGGAAACACAAAAATAATAACGGGCGAAGAAGCAGATGGTTGGGTTGAGCGGTTTGTTCCTAAAAGTATTCGAGAGTTTTTCTTCTTTGATGGAGAGCAATTGGATAATTACTTCAAGGAAGCCACTGGTCAGAATATCCAGCACGCCGTTTTTCAGGTATCTCAAATCGATTTGTTAGAGAATCGTGTAGAACGTAAGCTCCAAGAGATCCTTGATGATTACACTAAAGACGCTGGGAAGATGAATCCAAAAATAGAGATTGCAAGGGCTAAGTTAGAACAAGCGCAAAGCCAATTGAACGAGGTTCAGAAGAGAATTGAAGAGTGTAAAAAACAAATAGAAATTTCACGGATAAAGATTGTTGAGTTCGCAGATAAACTAAAGGGTGTTCCAGATATAGAAGCTCTTGATCAAGAAAAGCAACTACTCTTAGAAAATTTTAAAAACACAAAAGATCTCTTGAAGGCAAAGAAAATTGAGAAAGAGGGTTTACTTATTGAATGCGGTAGTATCCTGATGTTATGGCCTGCCATCGAAATGGCTACTAAGGTCATTGAAGAGAAGAAAACAAAACGCGAGCTTCCTCCCCCAGTTGATAAAGGATTCCTTGAGGATATTCTTCGTAATGAATCTTGCAGTGTATGTGGCAGGTCATTAGATGAAAGATCGAATAAACGTGTACATGAACTACTAGGGGAGGTAGAGTTTTCCTCTGAAACTTCGCAACGACTAGTACAAATGGAAAATCCTTTGTGGCAATTTAAGGAAAAAGCAGAGAGTTTCGATAAACAAAGGAAAAGCACAGAGGGTGAGATTACAAGTCTAGATAAGGTTCTTAATGGAATAACACAAAAAATAAGCCAGATTGATAGTCAAATGGCAGGTTATAAAGACGAGCAGATACGTGATTGGTATCGTGAAAGGAAGAAGTTTGAAGACATTCGAGATAATAATCAACTACTTTTAGGAGGTTTATTAGAGAATCGTAAAGTGGCAGAGTCAACTGTCGAAGAAGCAAAATCAGAATTGGATAATGAGCTAAAGAAGGAGAAGAAAGCAAAAGGTTTAGCGAAGAAAGTTGCCTTCTGCACTCGAGCACTCGAAATAGTAAGAAGTACACGTGAAGCGATGATGGCAGAAGCACGAGAGAGAATAGAAATTGAGACTAGGAAATGCTTTTTTGGATTGGTATGGAAGACAGCCACCTTTAAAGATATAAAAATATTGCCAGATTATAGTATAAGCCTTATCCATAAGATGGGATATGAATGCATGGGCTCATTAAGTGCAGGCGAGCGAGAACTTCTAGCGTTATCTTTTACTCTCGCTCTCCACCAGGCTTCTGGATTTGATTCTCCAATTCTGATAGATACACCAGTCGCAAGGATATCTGGTTTGAATCGAGAGAATGTAGCAAAGGTGCTTTGTGAAGTCAGTACCTATAAACAGATTGTCCTATTATTGACACCCGATGAACACTCAAAAGATGTTAGTAAAATCATAGATGGAAGGGCATGTGGGAGATACTTATTAACATTATCTAGTGACGAAAATCAGGCGATTCTTGAGGTGTTATAATGGCGAATTTACCCGATAGACTTTACATCGACAAAGCAGATAGAGTGTTATACGATAACGATATTATCAATAATGAAATACTCTATGGAAAAACGAGAAAAGACCAATTTCTATTTACTATGGCCATTGGGTTCAAGAATAAAGTGAAGCGATCTTTAGAGTCAAGGGAAGGCTTTTTCTTAGCTAAGGACTTACACACTAAAGATGAAGCATTAATAGATATAGTAGCAGTATATGATAATGGTTCTGTGGATTTATTACATAAAAGGGAAGATGTATATAGGATTGCTGAGGAATATGCCCACGCAGGTATACGATTGCTATACGACGAAGTTTCATCTGGTCAACCAGGATCCTACTTTAAAAAGCTTGAGTTGGAATTGACTAAATTGGTTGAATCTATAAATAAATAGTAAAGTCAAAATTCTATATACTATACCTATTGGGAATTAAATTATTGGTATTTGGATAATCAAGATTATTACAAATGACTAACATTATATTTGTTGAACCCGACTTCCCGATACATAGAAAGAGTAAGAACCATAAAGACTTTATGCCAATTGGTCTTCTCAAAATAGCAACCTATATGAGAGACCAAGGTCACAAAGTTAAACTTCTCCGAGGCCAACCAAAGAATCTAAATGATATAAAAGAACTAAAGAGTTTTAAACCTAAGGAGGTATGGGTCACATCGCTCTTTACATATTGGGCAAGATACGTACGAGATTCTGTGCAATATTACAGAAAATTGTTCCCTCGTGCTCATATTATTGTCGGTGGTATCTACGCATCACTACTGCCATCGAATGAAGTAATAGAATATACTGGTTGTGATGAAGTTCATCAGGGTGTGATTCCAGAGGTTGAAGAATATACAAAATTGCATCTTCCTGACTATGACCTGTTAGGGAAAGTAAATTCCCATCCGATCGATTTTCAGATAGTTCACGCTTCACGCGGATGTTCTAGAAAATGTCAATTTTGTGGAACCTGGGAAATCGAACCTGAGTTTAAACCTAAAGAAAGTATTATTAACGAGATAAAGTATCCACATATAGTTTTCTATGATAATAACTTCTTGATGAATCCATTTATTGAGAATATTTTAAATGAGATTATCGGATTAAAAAGAGAAGGAAAGGTTAAGTGGATTGAGAGCCAATCAGGCTTAGATGGGAGAGTTTTAGTCAAGAAACCCTACTTAGCAAATATGATGAAAGAAGCAGGGTTAAGATATCCAAGGATAGCTTGGGACTGGGGGTATGGTCAAAGTTGCTATATTGCAAAGCAGATTGAGGTTTTAATAAAAGCAGGCTTTGACTCACGCGAAATTTCCATATTTATGCTCTATAATCACGATATTTCCTTTGAGGAAATGGAAAGAAAGCGTATTAGTTGTTGGAACTGGAAAACCCAGATTGCAGATTGTAGATATCGTCCATTAAACCAGATTATTGATGAATATAAACCGCAGGCGAAAGGACAAACTTCTTCAGACTACTTCATTAGCGAGAAGTGGAGCGATGCCCTCGTGAAACAGTTCCGTAGGAATGTAAGACGACAGAATATCTGTGTACGCATGAGATATCCAATATATTCATACAATGCTGAACAAAAGAGGATGGGGAAAGATTCTCTGAGTTTATTGCGTGATCTTATAACTTTGGAAGAAAAGAAAACTTACTGGGAAATTTTAGGTGCTGATCCATGGTTGCCAGAACAAATAACATATCCTGAGGGATATAATAATAATTAGGGGAAAGTCATAAGTAAACAGCTTCAAGTACATGATGATGATAATTTTGAAGTACCCATTGGAAGCCATTACGTGACGAACTAAACCAGTCTCCATTAGGCCATGTGACTTGGGATTATTGATAATTATCGACAAGGTAACAAAGATAAATCGATTATCTCGACTGCGGGAATAAATCTAATCCTTGATTTCTAGCATTCATTGATGTGATTTATATTCTCATGATTTATTGACGTTGTCTAACGCGTTGAGTGAGTCGCACTATTTCTTTGCCATAGGCTGTTATATTTATTGATTACATGAACGAAGAGGTAGTTCGCTATTCTACAAATAAATGGGTCATATCCTGTAACCGCTGTTCACGCGTGTGAGCGGTTGAAGTCCTTGTGCATGAACCTAAGCGTATGTTCCTGCGAAATAACATACATCTACTTTCCAACGTTGGAAAGCTATACGCAGCGCTTTGGCTCCCTTTATTAGGGAATTGCAGATTTCCAGCGCTAGAAAAACTAAATGCAATCCTTTGGCTCTTATTCATTGGAGAAAGGTATTGTAACAATATTGGGAAAACGCAAGGTGCCCTTTGACTCCAGGTTAATCCTTTGTGAGTCATCCTATCAGCCTGCCATCGAATATTATCGAGCTCGCTATTAATCTGTCTTGGTAATTTAGTGGGTCTTTTTTTATATCCTAAACTTCCAGCCTCAAACGAGATTCTCTCGTATAATAAAACAAATAAAAAAACCTCGCCTTGTTGCTGTTAGCGAGGTTGTGGCTTCTGCGTGATCAGGACGCATCGGCAAGTTGATTATACCAAGCACCTGGTCTACACAATAGTAGCGATAATAACAGGCTCTTGAATTTGAGTATTTCTAATACTTGAAATTATGAATACATCCAAAATAGAAGAAATCGAAGTCTTTGAAGGTCGCTTCCAAGCAACTAAAGAACAACTTTCTAATATTTGCGATAACTATGTCAAGAATCGCTATTTTGATGGTATTAAATTCCTTGAGATTTCCATCCAATGGGAAGAAAATCGACGTGTTTACTATGGAATGCGTGAATATGATGACTTTCAAGCTGTTTACACCCGTACATTGGGTTATGTAGAGGTTACACAATTGCTCCGATTTGATTCGTTGGGAGTAAGGGTTAGGATAGTATGCCTTTGGCCTCCGCTCCTCAAATATTGGGAAGAGTTACCCGAAATATTGGGGGGATTTTTCCCAAAAGTTGAGAGAATAGCTAGAGTTCAAGGGGAACACGGAAAAGAGTTAATTGACCTCACTTCAAAAAAACCTGGTAGGAAAGGTGACTCATTATATGACGATGCCTTTCGTCGTCTCCAAGATGGTGAAGACAATTTATCCGTATTCCAGTGGTTCTGTACTCAAGGCAATATTATTAATCCTGATAAGCACTTACGAGATAGCTTTAAGGCTGCGATGAAAAGGCGACAAAATAAATCGTAAACCTATTTAATCGCACGTTAACGCGATAAAGTTTGAACTGTAGCAATCACAAGCTACAGTTTCTTTTTTTACTATGAGGTCTGATATGAATACGCGATTGGTTATCAATTTATCTGCTGAAGAGCGAATGGCTTTGCTTCAATTAGCTCAACAAGAGTTTCGCTCACCTCGTGATCAATTACGGGTTATTCTCCGTCAAGCCCTTTTTGACCACGGATTACTAGTCGATGCTCAATTCCCAGATTGTAAAGAAATCGCCGCCCCTGGTGACCTTGGAGAGGAGTCAGGGTCGGCGGTAAAAGATATGCCATCCTTATCGGAGGACACTCAATGATTATACCACCCCAATCCCAAGAATTATTGCAGCAGATTATAAGCAAGCTAGAACGCGGTTCATCACCTGATAGTAAATGGCCAGATTTGCAAGGTGAGTTCTGGGCACAATGCCCATTTCACCCAGACAATCACTCAAGTAACTTTTCGGTCAGCACAGAGGGTTTCAATTGCTATACGTGTGGTGAGAAAGGTAGCTTGGCTGAACTAAGCGAAAGATTGAATTGGGAGGAACCAAAAGTGCAAGCCGCTAATTCAGCCAGTGGCTTATCTCTGAAAGACTATTCACAGGCAAAAAAACTTCCCATCGAATTTCTAAAAGAATTAGGGATTCACCAGCGTAATCAAGGAGGCATTCCTGGCTTGGTCATCCCGTACTTCGATGTACAAGGAGATGAATCTGCAAAACGCTACCGATTTACTCTCAATGGAAACCGACATTATCGTTGGGCAAAGGGGAGCAAGATTATCCCCTACGGCCTTTGGAGGTTGAAGAATGTGTTGCAGTGTTGCGCTGAAAATGGGCGGGTACAGAGGGAAATATTTTTAGTTAGGGATGAGTCTGATTGCCACATGCTATGGTTTCACAATATAAATGCATTGGGCATACCAGGAGCTACTATTTGGAAGAGTGAATGGAGCAAGTATTTGGAAGGATATGATGTTTATATCTGGTGGCAGCCTGACGAAGGCGGTGGGATGTTAGTCGAGTCCATCGGGAAAGATTTCCTTGAAGCAAAAGTTCTGATGCCTCCCCCTAATCGCAAGGATATATCCGAGTGTCATACCCGAGGTGATGATATTACTACCTTACTCCATGACATGAAGGCGGTAGCCAAAACAATTCGAGAAATTCAAAACGAGCAGAGGCAAGTAAATGTTGAGGAAATTGAAAAGGCTGCGGAATCCTTGCTGAAAGGTCAACACATCCTAGATGATATGGTGGGTTTGTGCCGTGAATTTGGGCTTGTGGGCGAGGAACGTAATGCCAAGCTGATTTACTTGGCATTGACCAGCAGATTATTGGAAAAACCAATAAATCTGGTTATAAAGGGGCAATCCTCAGGGGGAAAATCCTTCACATTGGAAACCGTCTTGAAGATTTTTCCAGAGACTGCCTATTATGCTTTGACCAGCATGAGCGAGCATGCACTAATTTACTTTGAAGAGCCAATGAGCCATCGTTATCTCATAATTTTTGAGGCGTCGGGTGTGGCGTCTGATCTGACAGATTATTTCATCCGCTCACTAATTAGTGAAGGGCGAATACGTTATTTGGTTGCGGGAAAAACAGCCGATGGGAATATCAAGGATCGTGAGATTGTTATACCTGGACCTACAGGTCTTATCCAGACAACCACTCGTGCAAACTTGCACTCCGAGAATGAGACGCGTATGATGTCATTAGCAATAATAGACGATCCAAATCAGACGCGAAATATTCTCCTTGCACTTGCTGATCGTGCAAATGGTAGTCAGCAAAGAAAACCCGATATTCGTCCATGGCACGCTTTACAGATATGGCTTGAAATGACAGGAAAACGGGATGTCTTGATCCCTTATGCAACTTTCCTTGCACAGCACACAAATCCTTCTGCGGTGCGGATGCGGAGGGACTTTGAAACAGTATTAGATTACATCCGTGCTCATGCCATATTACATCAACGGCACCGTGAAACCGATGAGCGAGGATGCATTATTGCCACAACAGAAGATTATCGGGTTGTGTATGATCTAATGTTTGATCTGGTTAGTGAAGGTGTGGGGTTATCAGTAAAGAAGACAATCAGGGAGACGGTAGAAGTAATTCGTAAATTAGTTGCTTCAAAGACGATCAAGGAAATCTCATATGAAGAGCTTAAAAAAGCTCTGAAATTACATAAATCGACAGTTAGTCGTAGAGTGTGTGAAGCGATCGAATTGGGATACCTGGTGAATAATGAAGATGGAAGAGGAAAACTGGCACGCGTTTCACTGGGAATTTCCCTTCCTGATGACGATACAGCATTACCCACCCCGCAGGAATTAGAAATATATTTATCTCATATCCCCCCAGATAACGCTGCAACAGCGCAACACTTGTTTACCCCCTCTTCTGAGTGGCAAGAAATACCCGCTGATGTACCAATACCACCAGGTGGAGAATTTAGGATGGATATGGCTACTGGTAAGAACTACGGTAGGTGGCCGAACCTAAATTCTAGGTTCGCTGAAGAGCAATCTCCAACCTCTGGATATAAAGAACAATCCCCTAAGCAGACGTCCTGGGAAGAAATGGTGAGGTCGTCTCCTTATCCAGATACCAGCAAGCCATGCTATGCCTGCGGGGACACAAATTGGAAATTACACGAAGACGGCAAAACCATCTTTTGTGGTACTTGCCACCCAACAAGAAAGGAAGAGGAAAAATGAACGATGACAGTAAATCAAATAGCTTAGCTGGTGAAATCTATTTCGGAGATAATTTGGATGTATTGAGAAATATTCCTACATCCTCGGTCAATTTGATATATATCGACCCTCCGTTCAATACTGGTATTGTTCAAGCCCGTACACGAACAGCAACAGTCCAATCAGAAGATGGGTGTAGGATTGGGTTTCAAGGGAAGCGTTATGAAACGAAGTTGTTAGGGAGCATGGGCTTTAATGATAGCTTCGATGACTACTTGGGGGTTTTGGAGCCCAGGCTCCGCGAAGCATATCGGGTTCTCACCACTAATGGGGCGCTCTACTTACATCTCGATTATCGGGAGGTGCACTACTGCAAAATACTCCTTGACTCAATCTTTGGTCGGGAATGCTTCATCAACGAGATTATCTGGGCCTACGACTACGGTGGGAAGCCAAAAATCCACTGGCCGGCTAAACACGACAATATCCTCTTCTATGTAAAGGATCCGGAGAGGTATATATTCAATGTGGACGATATCGAGCGGGAGCCGTATATGGCGCCTGGTCTAGTGACACCTGAAAAAGTAGCTCGTGGAAAGTTGCCCACCGATACATGGTGGCATACGATCGTCCCAACCAATGGAAGTGAAAGAACCGGCTATCCAACCCAGAAACCTCTAGGGATTTTGAAACGGATCATTACGGCATCTTCCAATCCTGGTGATGTTGTCCTGGATTTCTTTGCTGGAAGTGGAACCACTGGTGAGGCAGCTATATTATTAGGCAGGCGGTTCATTCTGGTGGACAAAAATCCTGAAGCACTTGATGTGATGGATAGAAGGCTCAGCCGCTTTCCCAACATCAAGTTTATCGGATATGAACCCAAGTACATCCCTCAGCAAAAGCATTTGTTCTAGGAGTCTATGTTGTCCGCTGTTTTGTTTTAGTAATCTTATAAAGGAGCATGTTTATGGAAAACCAAGATAAATCATATCAAGGAAACCCCCAAATTCCTCAACTTCTGTCAGCACTAGATGTTGCGGCTATTCTTAATGTCAGTAGAAGTTATACGTACATTCTTATGCAATCGGGTGATATTCCCACTGTCCGCCTGGGTAAAGCCTGTCGGGTTAGGCAACAAGACCTGGAAGACTATATCGAGAAGAATATTCATTCCAGGGAAAAGAACCCTTAGTCTACTCGTATACGAGTGTGCTATGACCATCGCCTTTCCACCCTATCCAACTTGTTCAGGTGTTCCATTGAGTGCTACAATATGGGAGCAATTCTGCACCTTAACAACTGAAACAAGACAGGGTTTGCCACTTTACCTTTCCTATCCAAGAAAGGAATAAGGAAAGGTTATGGCTAAGCGACGTAATAACCATGAAGGCACTATCTGCAAACTCCCCAGTGGTCGTTGGCGGGCACAGATCGTTATTAGTGGTCAACGACTTGGCTTTACTGCGGATACGCGTCAAGCTTGCTCAATCTGGTTGAGAAATATCCGCCATCAATTACCACAGAATCCTATCTTAGCTGGCGAGAGTAAGAGTTTGGGTGTATTTCTGGAAGATTGGCTCGCTATCGCGAAATCATCACTCCGTTTGACAACTTGGACTCAATACCACCACCTCGTAGAGAACCATATCATCCCAGTTTTGGGTGCAATCCCATTGAAAAACCTACGGCCAGATCATATCCAGAGCTTTTATGATGCTAAACTAAAAGCAGGTTTAGGTGCTCGTACGGTTCAAGTAATGCACGCTGTGATCCATCGAAGTTTATCCCAGGCAGTAAAACTTGAGCTCTTGGGGAAAAATCCCGATGATGCAACCACACCTCCCAAGGCAATTCACCCCGAGATGCAGTTTTACGATGAAGCCCAGGTCATACAATTCCTAATCACCGCTAAAGGCGATCGCAACGAAGCCTTGTACTACATCGCTCTTTATTCTGGAATGAGGCAAGCTGAATTGTTAGGTCTGCGTTGGGCGGATGTTGATTGGCAGAAGAAGACCATCCGAGTGCAGCGACAGCTCCGCCGTGATTTCCGAAAGGGGGATTTCTTCACATCGCCAAAAACTAAGGCTGGAAAGCGAACGATATTATTGGGCGTAAATGGGATCGCCAAACTACGTGAGCATTGGCAACTTCAAAACCAGGAGCGGGCAATTGTAGGTAACCGCAGACAGGAGTACGACCTGATCTTTCCGTCAAGTATAGGCACGCCTATGGATCATAGTAATCTGGTAAAGAACTTCAAGCGATTGATTAGGCTTGCCGGACTACCCGAGATCAGATTTCACGATTTGCGGCATACTGCTGCGAGCTTGATGTTGAATCACGGGGTACCTGCGATTATCGTTTCCCGAAGATTGGGCCATTCCAGAGTATCGATAACCTTAGATACTTATGGGCACCTAATGCCTGAACTCCAAAGTGAAGCAGCAGACTTAATGGATGAGTTGATCACACCCATTCAAATAGAACTGCACACAACTGCACACGAACCGATTATTACCCCTTATTAACTATTTTATAGCCCCCCATATATAGACAAAAAAGGACTTCCAACAAGGAATCTCCCATATTTGGTGGGGTGCCTGACGGGGGTCGAACCCGCAACCACTTGATCCACAGTCAAGTGCTCTGCCATTGAGCTACAGGCACCATGCTATATTTTGAGCTCGTTTTCCGGCGGGCTGATTATATCAGAGTACAA
>Ga0315277_10003147_pt1 | contig 22542 bp, 24 predicted proteins | sample YL17G05_15_MG_FD_203695 | JGI IMG/M metagenome (GOLD analysis project Ga0315277, IMG submission 203695) | Sediment microbial communities from Yellowstone Lake, YNP, Wyoming, USA - YL17G05_15 | ecosystem: Environmental > Aquatic > Freshwater > Lake > Sediment | place: USA: Wyoming | collected...
GCAGTAGCACCTGTTGCCGGTTTTCCGCGCCTTTCGCGTGCCATCGCTGCCGCAATCTCGTGCTGCGTCCCGACCTGTCGGGACTTCGCAGAGCAGCAATGGCCGCGTCACCATGCATCAGCGAAACTGGTGATGAGTCAGGAGTTCTCTCCCTTGACCCGCCACGCTTCTTTGCCGATAATACCTTTGCCATGAGACTTGACCCCAATAAAACTCTCTCGCTTTTCACCCCCCGCGAGGTGCACGCCCGCCGTGCGTCGGCCTCCCGCGCCGCCGCCCGGGCGGGTATCATTGCCGGCCGAATCGCTTAACGGCTTGCCAAAAAGCCGGCGGTCCTTTATCCTTTCCTGTTCCTAAGGCCTTTGCCCGTTTATAAATAAGGGTGGCGATATGTCTGGCAAGGAAGCGCCCAACTATAAATCGACCCTGAATCTCCCCGCAACCTCCTTCCCGATGCAGGCCCGCATGCGCGAGCGCGAGAGGGGCTTTCAAAAGGCCTGGGACGACATGGGTCTCTACAGCCTCATTCGCCATGCGCGAAAAGGCGCCCGCAAGTTCATCCTCCACGACGGCCCTCCGTACCCGACCGGCGACATCCACATCGGCACCGGCATGAACAAGGTCTTGAAGGACATAGTCGTGAAGTACAAGACCATGCGCGGCCTCGACGCCCCTTACGTCCCCGGCTGGGACTGCCACGGCCTGCCCATCGAATACAAGGTCCTGACCGAACTCGGCCCCAAGGCGGCGACCACGCCCAAGCCCGTCATCCGCCGCAAATGCCACGACTACGCCTTAAAGTACGTCGACCGCAACCGCGAGCAGTTCAAGGCCCTCGGCGTCTTTGGCCGCTGGGAAAAGCCGTATCTCACCTTGAACCCCGAATACGAGGGCGCGGTCATCGAGACCTTCGCCGACATCGTCGAGGGCGGCTACGTCACCCAGGCGTTGAAGTCAGTGCACTGGTGCATCAACTGCGAAACGGTCCTCGCCGAGGCGGAGCTCGAGTACTCCGACGAAACAAGCCCCTCGATCTACGTCAAGTTCCCGGTCGAGGGCGACTGGACGGACGTCTTTCCCGCGACGAAAGGCCTCCCCACGTCGGTCCTCATCTGGACGACGACGCCATGGACGCTTCCGGCGAACCTCGCCATCGCCGTCCACCCCGAGGCCAAGTACACGGCCGTCCTCTACGACGACCCCAATTCCGGCCGCCGCGAGGCCGTAATCCTCGCCGAGGCCCTCGTCGACGCGGTCTTCGCCAGGGTCGGCGTCAAGAACTACACGCGCACCGGCAGCGTCGCCACCGGCCGGCAACTTGAATCGCGCAAGTACCGGCACAGCTTCGTTGACCGCGTCTCTCCGATACTCCTGGCCAACTACGTAAGCCTCACCGAGGGTACCGGCGCCGTCCACACAGCGCCCGGCCACGGCCATGACGATTTCGTCACCGCCCGCCAGTACGGCATTGACCCCTATTGCCCCGTGGATGAAAAGGGGCGCTTCACAGCTGACGCCGGCAAGTTCGCCGGAAAGAACATCTTTGATGCGAACCCCCTTATCGTTCAGGAGTTGCGCAACTCCAACTCGCTTTTGTACTCCGAGCATTTCTCGCATTCGTACCCGCACTGCTGGCGCTGCAAAAAGCCCGTCATTTTCCGCGCCACCAAGCAGTGGTTCGTCGAGATCGACACCAAGGACCTCCGCGGCCGCCTCCTCTCGGAGATAGAGAAGGTCGAGTGGGTGCCCGATTGGGGCAAGACCCGCATCACGAGCATGGTCGCCGAGCGCCCCGACTGGTGCATCTCGCGCCAGAAGTCGTGGGGCCTGCCGATCCCCGCGTTTTTCTGCGAATCCTGCGGCGCCGTGCACATCGAGCCGCATACCATCCGCCACGTGGCGAAGGTCTTTCGTCAGAAAGGATCGACCTCGTGGTTTGAACTGCCCGCGGCGGAGTTTCTGCCCCCCGGCACGAAGTGCGCCAAGTGCGGCGCCGCCTCGTTCCGCAAGGAAACCGACATATTCGACGTCTGGTTCGAGAGCGGTTCTAGCCACCGCGCCGTCTGCCGCCAGGAGCCCGAACTCCTCTGGCCCGCGGACCTTTACCTCGAAGGCACCGACCAGCACCGCGGCTGGTTCCAGCTGTCCCTTATCGTCGGCGTAACCGCCGAAAACGCCGCGCCTTACCGCACGGTCCTCACGCACGGCTTCGTCATCGACGACAAGGGGCAGAAGATGTCGAAGTCCCTCGGCAATTTCATCAGCGTCGAGGACGCCCTGAAAGAATTCGGCGCCGAGATCGTTCGCCTCTGGGTGAGTTCCGTCAACTTCCGTGACGACATCGGCGTCTCCCGCGAACTCATCGGCAAGATGTCCGACGCCTACCGCCGCATAAGAAATACCTTCAGGTACCTCTTGGGCAACTTGAGCGACTTCGACCCCGCCGGGGACGCCGTCAGCGACGACGCGCTCCTCGAGATCGACCGGTGGGCGCTGGCCGAACTCGCGAAACTCGTCGCCGAGGTGACGCGCGCGTACGAAAACTACCAGTTCCACCGCGTCTATCACGTCGTCCACAACTTCTGCGTCGTCGAGATGTCGAGTTTTTACCTCGACATCCTGAAGGACCGCCTCTACTGCGAGGGAAACGCCTCGCCTGAGCGCCGCGCCGCCCAGACGGTGCTCTACCGCGTCCTTTCGAGCCTCGTAAGGATCCTGGCGCCCGTCCTCGTCCACACCTGCGAAGAGGTCTGGTCCATGATGCCGGGCGGCAAGGACACCCCGAGCGTCCACCTCGCGCTCTGGCCGGCCGTCGACGAGGCGCACGTCGACGAGGCGCTTGCTGCGCGATGGGAAAGGATGATTCAGGTTCGCGACGAGGTACTGAAATCCCTCGAGGCGCTGCGCGCGGCGAAGATCATCGGGGGGTCGCTGGAGGCCGGCGTCACTCTCTACACAGAGGACGAAGAGCTTTACAACTTCATCACGTCCTTCGAAGCCGACCTGCCGATGATTTTCATCACCAGTGCCGCGAAGGTTGTTCTCGGCCGGAGCGCTTCGGCCGTGCAGTCCGCCGTGATGCCCGCGCTCCACGTCGAGGCGGCGCCGTCGACATTTGCCAAGTGCAAGCGGTGCTGGAACTTCCGTGAAACTGTGGGCAAGATGGACGGGCACAGGGACCTGTGCGACCGGTGTGCAAAAGTTGTGGATAACTTGTAACCGCTTGCGAGGTTCCCGGAAAACCTTTATTTTCGCGGGTTTCGGAGGGGGCCATTTGTCAAATGGCGTATTATCAAGGTTTCCGGCGAGTCTCGTTTGCGCAGGCACTTAACTCCTTGCGGGCACGAGCTGTTGCGTCCACAAAGCAGCCGCGCGGTATCCATGCGCCGACGACGCCGTTTGCCGCAAGCCTTGAAACTTTGGCATTTTCCGTCAAACGCTTGTCACCATGACACGCATTCGGAATAATGTGGATAACCTGTCAATAGTCCTTCGTTTTCTGGCGCCGTCACTGACGGCCTGTTGCGTACTCGCGCGCGAGTCTGCCGCCGGGAGGGGCCGTGGCTAAGAGGTTGAAACTCGCCGTGCTTCTCTCGGGCTCGGGCACTACGCTGCAGAACATCCTCGACAGGTCTGCTTCCGGCGCGCTGCCGGCTGACGTCGCCGTCGTCGTGAGCTCCCGCAAGGACGCGTACGGCCTCGTCCGCGCCGAAAAAGCCAACGTCCCCGCGTTCGCCGTCCCCTCGCGCACGCACCCCGACCGGCAGGCGCACAGCGCCGCCGTCACCGAGGTTCTCGACCGATACGGACCGGATCTCATCGCTATGGCCGGTTACATGTGCTTCTATCACATTCCGCGCCAATACGAGGGGCGAGTGATGAATATCCACCCCGCGCTCATCCCCGCTTTCTGCGGCAAGGGCCTCTACGGCCACGTCGTGCATGAGAAGGTGCTCGAATACGGCGCGCGGGTCGCCGGCTGTACGGTTCACTTCGTTGACAACCAGTACGACCACGGCCCGATCATCCTCCAACGGGTTGTGCCCGTCCTCTTCTCGGACACGCCCGAGAGCCTCGCCGAGCGCGTCCAGGCCGAGGAGCGCATCGGCTACCCGGAGGCCATCCGCCTCTTTGCCGAAGGGCGGCTCGTCATCGAAGGCCGGAAGGTCCGCGTCCTCCCCGGCGCCTGGACCCCCACAAGCCTCTGCGGCCTCGCGTAGCCGCGTCCGCCGTTCGACCTTCTCCGTCCGCATGCTTCTTCCGTCCGCATGCTTCTTGTCACTCGGCGTCCGGCGCATTATCATTACCCCCGAAAGGAGGCCGGCTCCATGCGGCGAATCGGCGGCATACTCGGAAGGTCACCCTTCGGCCCCACTCACGAACACCTCCTGAAGGTGATCGACGCGCTTGGGCTTGTCGTTACGCTCATTGACGCGGCCGTCAAGGGGGACCTCGCCGGCGTCCGCGCCGCCGCCTCGGATATCTCGAAACTCGAAACCGAAGCCGACGCCGTCAAGAAGGCTATACGCGTCCAGTTCACCACCTCGCTCTTGGCCGCCGTCTCCCGCAGCGAGGTCCTCGCCCTTGTCAAAGCGCAGGACGACGTGATTGACGAGTGCGAACGGCTTGCCTACGAGCTCTCGCTCCGCGCGACTCGCTTTCCGGCGTTTCTCGCCGACGGCGCGAAGGCCATAGCCGCCGGCATAGCCGAGGCCCGCGGCCCCTTGAGCGAGGTCTCGCGGATGCTCGACGCCTCCGGCGGCCAGGTCTCCGGCGAAAACACGAAAAAGATCACCGCGCTCATCGACGACATTGAGACGCTGGCGACGAAAGTGGGGGCGCTCGAGGACTCTTTCCTGAAACGCCTCTTCGAAAGGGAAGGGGAGGTGGAGCCGCTCGACGCCGTCTTCATGCTGCGCTTTGCCGAACGCTCCGAGAAAGTCGCCGGCAAAATCGAGAACGTGGCCGACGTAGTGAGCCGGCTCGTGATGGAGAACGGCTGATGCGCTTCGCCGCGGGGCTCTGCCTGACGGTTATCGCGGCCGCCGGCGCCTGCGCCGCGGAGATAAGACTGCAGGCGGCCGGCCTTCCGGGCGGCTCCCGGGCGTTCGCGATATCCGCCGAAAGGCCCGATGTCGTCGTGAAGGGCGCGCCCGTCGAAGCGGGTTTCACCTTCGCGGGCCTCGCCGCGGGCGCGTACTGCATCGAGATCGCCGCCCCCGGCAGGCGCGTCATAGGTGTCGACCTGCGGCCGCGTGACGCCGAAGGCCGGCCGCTCGAAGCCGGCCCCGTGACGGCCCAGGTCGAAAAGATCGTGCGCGACTTCTTCGATCACACGCAGGACTTTTTCGACCGGCGCAGGATCGCGATGATGGCGGGGACCGCCGACAGGGTCGTCGCCCTCGTCGAAAGCAGTCTTTCCGGAGACAAGACGACCTACGGCGAGGCGCGCGGCAAGGTAATCTATCGCCTCGACCTCTGGGATTTCGAGAAATCCTACGGCTCCTGGCGCAAGGTCCGCTCGCGCGCCTTCATAAGGCGCACGATGGACGCAGCCGAGTTTCACGCGACGGAGTTTGTCTACGCCCGGGAACTGGGCGGAATTGACTTGTCGCAAAATGACGTTCGCTCGGTAGAATATCGCTTCCCCGCGAAAGCCGAGGGCGGCAAGGAGGAGAAATGAAGCGCTTTGCTGTATTCGCACTGGCGGTTTCCGCGGCGCTGTCCGGCTGCACGACGGCCGCGAGGATCTTCCCCGCCTCCAGGGAGCGCACCCCTCTCGAGCGCGCTCTAGACGAGAACAAACGCCTCAAGGAGCAGATCGCCACCGAGAATCAGGTCAACCACGACCTCGCATACCAGCTCGAGATCGCCCGCATCGACCTCCAGAAGGCCCAGGCGGCCCTCGCCGCCAAGGAGATCGCGCCCGCCGAAACCGTGCCGGCCTTCCAGGACTTCGAGGTGGCTCGCATCCAGCTCGGAATGCTTACCGGCCCCGCGCATTGGAGCGGCGGTCAGGTTTCCGACGGCATCGCGGCCTACCTTTTGCCCAAGGACTCAAACGACGACACTATCAAGCGCAAGGGCAACTGCCTCTTCGAACTCATCGATGTCTCCAACCGCAGCGAGAAGGTCATCATGTCGTGGCCCATGCCGGCCGATGCCCTGGGCTCCCATTGGGAGAGCATCCCTCCGGGCTACCGCGTGCGGCTGCCCTGGCAGGGCGAAGTCCCCTGGGGCGACGACTGCGTCTTCCGCGCGACGTTCACCGACGCTTACGGGCGCGCGTTCACGGCGACGCGCCTCTTTCGCCTCCCAAAGCCGCCGGCGCCCGCGCCGCCAAAGGAATCCGGCAGTCCCGCGGGCGGTGCCGAATGAAACTCGCCCTCGGCATCGACGTCGGCACGAGCGGCAGCCGGGCATTGCTCGTCGACGCGTCGGGCAAACTCGTCGCCCAGGCGACGCGCCCGCACGCGAGTTCCCACCCGAGACCCGCCTGGAGCGAGCAGGACCCGGCCGAGTGGTGGACCGCCGCTTCCGCCGCCGCTAAGGCCTCCCTCAACGCCGCCCGCGCGAAGCCTTCAGACGTCGCCGCCGTCGGCCTGTCCGGCCAGATGCACGGGCTCGTCCTTCTCGACGACAAGTGCGAGATCGTCCGCCCCGCCATTCTCTGGAACGACCAGAGAAGCGCCGTCGAGTGCACCGAGCTTGAGGACGCAATCGGCCGCAAGCAGCTCCTCGGCGTCGGCTGCAACCCCATGCTTCCCGGGTTCACCGCGCCGAAGATCGCCTGGGTCGCAAAGCACGAGCCCGAGAACCTGCGCCGCGCGCGCCACGTCCTCTTGCCGAAAGATTACGTGCGCTGGAAACTCACCGGCGAATTCGCCACCGACGTCTCAGACGCCTCGGGTATGCTGCTTATGGATATCGCCAGGCGCAATTACTCGCCGATGCTCCTCTCTGCGGTTGGCATAACGGAGTCTCTTCTTCCAAAGGTCTATGAAAGCCCCGAGGTCACCGGCCGCGTGACGCTCGAAGCGGCACGGGCTACGGGCCTCGCCGAGGGCACCCCCGTGGTCGGCGGCGCGGGAGACCAGGCCGCGGCCGCCGTCGGAAACGGCATCGTCACCGGCGGCGCGGTTTCAGCCACGATCGGCACCTCGGGCGTCGTCTTTGCGGCGACCGACGCGCCGCTCGTAGATTCTCCTCTCGGCCGCGTCCACACCTTTTGCCACGCCGTCCCCGGCAAATGGCACATCATGGGAGTCGTGCTTGCCGCCGGAGGGTCCCTCCAGTGGGTGCGCAACAACCTCGCCGAGGCGGAAAAGGCGGAGGCCGAAAAACGTGGGCTGGATGTCTACGAAATCCTTTCCGAAAAGGCCCTTGCCGTCCCGGCGGGTTCGGAGGGTCTCATATTCCTGCCGTACCTGACGGGCGAGCGTTCGCCGATAAACGACCCCTACGCGCGCGCCGCATTTGTCGGCCTTACTGCCCGGCACACCAAGGCCCACCTCACCCGCGCCGCGGTTGAGGGCGCGACCTTCGCCATGCGCGACTGCCTCGAAGTCGTGCGCGAACTCGGCGGCGACGTGAAGGAAATCCGCCTCTCCGGCGGAGGCGCGGTAAGCCCCCTGTGGCGAAGCGTCCAGGCGGGCGTCTACGGCACGGCGGTCTCGACCCTGGCGGTTTCAGAGGGCAGCGCCTACGGCGCGGCCATCCTCGCGATGGTCGGCGGCAAGATGTACGACTCCGTCGAAAACGCCTGTGCCTCCGTCGTCAAGGTCACCGGCTCCACGGAGCCCGACCCCAAGGAGAAGGCGCTCTACGAAAAGGCCTTCCCCGTGTACCGCCGCCTCTACAGGCACCTCGCCGGCGAGTTCAGAATCCTTCACGACCTCGCGTGATAAGGCCGGGCGGCGGATTGCCTGTTGTGCCGGGGACCCTGCGGGGCGGGTTGCCCGCTCCCGGGAGATGACGTGAAGTACCTCATCGCGGTGCTTGCCTTTGTGTTTGCCGCAGTGGTAACCTTCTTCGTTGCGCACTTCCTTCTCTACGCTGCCTTCGTGGCCTTCTGCGGCGGCGGCGGGTTCACTGGCGGGAGGCCTTACATCCCGGACGACCGCTGGGTCCGTTTAGCGGACTGGGTAATCGCCATCGCGTCGGGCACTGCCTCGTTTGGCGTAGGGGCACTCGCCGCCTTCGGCGGCTACGAGCGCTTCTCTACGAGGAAGGGTCACAGCGCATAGCAGCCGGCCGACGGTCTCGCCCGAGCTGGGACGCCTATGCGCGCACGATCGTCCTCCGGCGCTTGCCGGCGCTTTCGACCGCCGCGTGCACCATCGCGAGGCTCTTTATGTTGTCCGTGCATGTGGTCTCGGGCACGCCGCCCTCCTGCACGCATCTCACGAACTCGCCGATAACGCCGTCGTGTCCGCCGGTCTTTTCCTTCGGGCATTCAAGGGGCACGTCGATGCTTCTTACCTTCCTGATGAACGCGGCCTCTTTCTCCGACGCCTCGGCTCGGAAGGCATTGCCGCCGTCCCAAAGGACGCTGCCGCCCTGGCCGACGATGCGCCAGTCGGCCTCCCACGTCGTCGCGCGCCCCTCGGCGCACCAGCTGCCCTGGTACGTGTAAACGATGCCGCCCGTCATCTCGAATATCGCCGCTGCCGACGCGTCGTGGTCGTACCACGAGCCGGCGGGATTCCACTCGTGGCAGTAAACGGCCTTCGCGTCTGCGCCCGTCAAAAAGCGCGCGGCGTCGAACGTGTGGATCGCCATGTCGAGCAAGAGCACGTGCTTCATCCTGTCGCGAAACCCGCCGAAGTGTGCCCCGATGAAGAAGTTGCTCTGCACCGTCGTCACCTTGCCGATGGCGCCCGAGTCGATGAAACTCTTGAGCGCCCTTATCTCGCATTGGTAGCGGCGGTTCTGGATGACGGCGTAAATCCTCCTCGCCTTCCTGGCGGCGGCGACCATCTTGTGCGCGTTTGCCATCGTGTCGGCAAGCGGCTTTTCCCCGAGTACGTGGCAGCCGTGCGCGAGCGCCGTAAGCGTCACGGCGCAGTGCGCTTCGGGGACGGTGCAATCGAACACGGCGTCGGGCTTCGTCGCCGAGAGGACCTCTTTGAGGTCTGTCCCGATGACGGCGCCTGTGAGCCCAAACTCCTTGGCTTTGTTTTCGGCGGCCTCTTTCCGGATATCGACGAGCCCGGCGATCTCGACCTTCTCCTTCACCGTCGGCGCCGACAGCCACGCCCCGCTTATGCCCCCACAGCCCACCAGAATCGCCTTCATCTCTCGCCCTCAAAACCAGGGACAGATATATATTTCAGGCCTTCGAGGCCCTTTTCGGCCGTCCCACGGACTTAGCCGCAAGTACTCGTCCCAGCTGACCTTCGAGCCCGTCCACAAACTCTCGGTCGCCGCATGGACGCCCGGTGTGCGTGCTCGAGCGGATCTCACGCAGCAGTTCAGGCGTCTCCTCTTCGGCAAGCCACACGCTCCAGTCTGCTACTGCCCCAGCCGGTGGGAAATCCCCCGACAGTACCGGGTCAGCTCGCAGTCCGCAATGCGCCGCAGCGCTTGACCACCGATACTCCTCTGCGCGGCCGGCTTCTCCGGCGCGCACCGGATTGGTCTCGGCGTAACGCACTGCTGCCCACGTATGCCGTTCGTCCAATGCAGAGGAGTAGAATCTGCCCTGCCAGAGGTGGCCCCGCTGGCCGGTCCGGCGGTTGAGCCGCTGCGAATGTCTCATGTGCAGTTGGGCCAGGCAACGCGCAAGCGAACTCGGCCGCTCGGGCACCGCGACCAGGTGGACATGGTTCCTCATCAGACAGTACGCCCACACTCGTACACCGTGGCGGTTAGCGCACTCGGCCAGCCACTCGAGGTAGACCATGTGGTCGCCGTCGGTGACGAAGACATCGTGCCCGTAGTTCCCGCGCTGGGTGACGTGGTGTGGCTGTCCTACGGCAATCACTCTGGCAAATCTCATGCCCGATTACGCTACGAACCTTCATCCGCAGTGTCAACGAAAAACTATATCTGTCCCTGGTTTTGCACCTTATGTTTCCTATCTAGAAACCAGGGACAGATATATATTTCTGACCCGCGTTGGCCTGTACACGTTGGGGTACCGTACTATGTGGTTCTTGTGTGGCTGGTTTCTTCTGTTGCCTGACTGGAACCAGTCGAGCTCGGGGGGTTAGTCGAGTTCCATCGGCATTTGGGGACGGGACGGCGAGGGGCCGGGGGCGGGCTTGCCGCTCGGGTCAACGCGCACCCCCACGCTTTCCCAGGACTCGCGCGCGAGCCACGCGTCGATGATGCTTTTCTTGAAGCGGATCGTCGTCCCCATCCGCGCGACGGGGACCTTTCCCTCGCGGACGTACCGGTAGAGGACCTGCTCGTTTACCTGCAAGTATGCGGCCGCCTGCTTAACGGTCATAACCTCGGGAGACTCTTCACCGCCGGCGGCATCCGCGGCGGTTTCGCCCGTCGCGTTATCTGATTTTTCTTCGTTCGGCATCATCCGCCTGCGGTGTCAAACGTCTCACACGATCCCCTGAGCCTTGAGCTCCTCGGCGACCGCACTCGCTATCGTCTCCCTTTCGATGTTTCTCGGGCAGTCCGCGCACCTCTGGCAGGCGGCCGTGTCCAACCTGTAGCCGAGTGCCGCCGAGGCCTTTGCCAGCCTATCGAGTTCGTCCGCCGAAAGCGTCCTCACCGCGCCCAATTGCCGGGCCGCCAGCACCACCTCTGCGAAGTGCTCGAGTTTCTCCATTCGCTGCCAGGCCTCTTCGACGGTCGCGCCGACCGTCACCGCTCCATGCCTGTCCAGAAGCAGCGCGTCGTGCTTCACGATGAACTCCTCGATGACCCGCGGCCCCTCCTCGGACGACGGAGTCGCATACCGCGTCGTCGGCACCGTCCCCATGTACATGAGGACCTCCGGCATCACGCACTGTTCGAGCGAAACCCCGGCCACGGTGAACGCCACCGCCTTCGGCGGGTGCGCGTGGATGACGGATTGGACGTCCTCGCGCTTGCGGTAGACCGCGAGGTGGAGCCGCAATTCGCTCGAAGGTTTTCCGCCGCCCATGGGCCGCCCCTCGAGGTCCGTGATGACGAGCTCCTCCGGCCTCATGAACCCCTTGGAACGACCCGACGGCGTCGTAAGAAGTCTCCCCCTCGGCAGGCGAACGCTGATATTGCCGTCGGCGCCCGCTATAAGCCCCCTGGCATACAGGCGCCGCCCCGCCTCGCACACTTCAAGCCTCAACTCCCGCTCGCTCACCGCGCCACCTCGTCAACGATCCCCACGACCGCCGCGTGTATCGGCGCCGTCGCGTCGCCCAGGAGGTCCCTCACGCTCGACCCCTCGCGGATGAGGAGCACCCTGTCGCCCTCGCCCGCGTCGACGAGGTCGACCGCGATGAAGCTTCTCGCCTCGAGCGTCCCGTCCGCCTTCTCCGGCCTCACGAGAAGTAGCCTGTGCGCCTTGTAGTGCGGCTCCTTCACCGACGAGACGACGTTGCCGATTACGCGCCCGAGAAGCATTAGCGCCGCCTCCGCCTCGCCCGCGGCCTGCCCGCCTTGCGTCTTGCCGGCCGCCTTTCGGGTTTCGTGGCCTTGAGTTCGCTCTCGCTCGGGACGTGCGCGACGACGTCGTCCACGTGCCCGACGACTGCCAGGTCCACCGGTACGAACGTGTCCGAGAGCGAAAGCGCCGCTTCGCGTCCCGTGACGACGTAGACGAGTTCGCCTTCGCCGGACTGGACCGCGTCCGCGGCCGTCTGCGCCGCCCCGACGGCCTTGCCGCCTTCGTCGACCGGCGTAACGAGCAGCAGTTTCACGCCCTCGAGGCCCTCGGCCTTCTGTGTCGCAACGACCGTCCCGATTACCTTCGCAAGATACATTTGCGCCTCACGCGAGAAACTCTTCAAGCACCGCGTCCGGATTGGCAAGGACCGTCGTCTCGAGAAGCCTTCCGTGCTCCGTCGCAACGCCGGCGCCCGCCGCCACCGACGCCTCGACGTCCGAAAGCGCGCCCGAGAAAATCACGAACGACTTTCCGGCCATGCCGATTGAGAGTTTCACAACCACTAGGTCCACCGGCGCCGCCTTGCAGCCGGCGTCGGCCGCCAAAAGCGCGCTTGCGGCGGCGGTCGTCTCTATGACGCCGACCGGCGAAAAGACCTGTGCCTTTGCCGACTGCCTCAGGCTCGCGGGAAGCGCCGGATGCGGGTTTGCGAGAAAAAGGCTGTCGACGAGGTTGTCGCCGGCCGCGGCAAGACCCGCCTTAAGCGACTCCTCGACGGCCGCCACCTCGCCTTCTATGAGCACGATGTAGCGGCCGGGGCATACGTGCTTGGCCAAAAGCACCTTCACCGGCGCGCGCTTGGCCATTTCGTCCAGGCATCGTATGCCGCGGGCGATCGACGCAGTCTCGATAAGTCCGATGCTTTTCACAGCCGCCTCTAATGCGCCGCGCCCTCGCCCGCCGCGCTACACGATCCTGAACGCGTCCACTAAGACGCACCGCCGCCGCCTCACGAAGCTCCTCGCGCTTGTGAGCCCCTCGCCGGTGGGGCTCGCGATCGTAAACGACGTATGCCCCTCGCCGCCTTCGCCCAGGCCGGAGTAAGCCGGGCCGTTCTTGACGAAGACCGAGCAGTCCATCGCCCGCGCCATCGCCGAGAGTTTCTCGACGTTTCTCGAATGCATCACCGCAGTGTGCCGGCGTCCGCCTTCGACGCGCCGCGCAAGCTCGATCGCCTCATCGACGTTCTTCACCCGCACAAGCGGCACCGCAGGCATCAGTTGTTCCGTCCACACGAACGGGTCCTCTGCCGGCACGTCCGCAAAGATAATCCTCGCCTTCGACGCCCCCTCCATCCCGACGGCCGTCAGAAGCACCGACGCGTCCTTCCCGACGTAGGTCTTGTTCGGCGCGCCGTCCTTGCCCGGCCCGCCCGGCGTCGCAAGCACGGTTTCGGCAAGCCTCGCCCAGTCCTTTGCCGAGATCTCGAAGCCTCCCGCCTCGACGAGCGCCGCCTTCAAGTCCTTCGCCGCCGCCTCGACGCAGATGATCTCCTTCTCGTCGATGCAGACGATGTTGTTGTCGAAGGCCGCGCCGGCAACTATCGCCCGCGCCGCCTTCACGATGTCCGCCGTCTCGTCGACGACGACTGGAGGGTTTCCAGGCCCCGCGGCGATTACCTTCCTGCCGCTGGCGAACGCTGCCTTCACGACCGCGGGACCGCCCGTGACGACGAGTACCGCCACGCCGGGGTGCCGCATGAGCATCTGCGCCGTCTCGATGGTCGAGCTCCTCACGGTGGAAATGAGGTTAGCGGGGCCCCCGGCCGCAACGACCGCCGCGTTCAAATGCTTCACGCAATCTATGGTCACTTTCGCCGCCGACGGATGGGCGTTAAAGACCACGCCGTTGCCGGCGGCAAGCATCGAGATAGAGTTGTTAATCACGGTGGCTACAGGGTTTGTGGAAGGGGTGATGGCGCCGATAACTCCCCATGGTGCCAGTTCCTCCAGGGTCAGTCCCCTATCTCCGCTCCATGCCGCAGGCGCAAGATCTTCTATGCCTGGGGTCTTTCGCGCGGCAAGGCGGTTCTTTACAATCTTGTCCTCGACGCGCCCGAGGCCGGTCTCCTCGACTGCCTCGCGCGCCCAGCGCTCGTTTTCGCTCAGCGAACGTTGGCGAATGGCCGATATTATGCCGCGCCTGAGTTCGAGCGGCTGGCTTCTATATTCGGCAAATGCCTTACGCGCGGCCTCGACGGCCGCGTCGACGCTGTCAAATGCCCCGGAGAGGCTATCGGGCAGTTGTAGGGGTGTAGCCTCCCCGGAGCGTGGTGGGGTGATACTACCTGCGGCTGGTTTGCCCCTCTCCAGCCGGTCCAAAACCTTCTCCACGATTGCCCGCACCGTGTCGCTGTCCACGGGCATCGAAATCCTCCGCGCCGGTCAGTCGCTACTTCTGGTACGTGACCTTTCCGGCGACCTCTACCGTGTCGACGATCGCGACAATGGTGGCGTCAGTCGGCCGCTTGTCGGTCACCGTCGTCTGACGTGCCGACGAGCCCGTGGCATAAAGGACTATTTCGCCAGTGCCCGCGCCGACCGCGTCCACAGCCACCGTATAGCCGGAAGCCGCCTTGCCGTCAGGACTTACGTTCTCGACAATGAGAAGCTTGAAGTCCCTTAACCTCTCGTCCTTGGCCGACGCGACGACGGTCCCGGTAACCTTGCCTAATAGCACGGCGTGCCTCCCGCGCCCTTACTCGCGGCTCGAGCCGCTTTCCTGTGCTTCCTTCGTGCGGCCAAGCGGCAGCACCATGTCGACGTTCGTGTGAGGCCTCGGGATGACGTGCACGGCGACTATCTCGCCGAGCTTCTCGGCCCCGCGCTGCCCGGCCTCGACCGCAGCCTTGACCGCTGCAACGTCGCCGCGCACGATGGCCGTCACGTACCCGCCGCCGGTCTTCTCGTATCCGACCAGCTCCACGCGTGCCGCCTTGACCATCGCGTCCGACGCCTCGACCATCGCCGCGAACCCCTTGGTCTCGATCATTCCCAATGCTTCCGCCATCTCTTCTCCTCCTGCCTTCAAGGGCAAACAGGCCCTTAGAACTCGCTCACCAGTCCTTGCGCCCCGGGATGTTTTCAAGCGCCGCAGACGCAGCTGCCGCGCCTTCCACCACGTCGCGCTCCTCGCCGCCGAGGTAGACGCGTCCGTAGGCGCCGAACGCACGCACCTCGAGGATGTTCACGTCCGCCGCCTTCTCCGCTTCGTTTGCGGCAAGGGCCGCCCACCCAGCCGGCTCCGTTTCCAGAATGTAAAGCGTCTGCCCGCCGAGAAGCATCTGGCCGTGCCGCATCCGGTTGATGAGCTGCGTGTGATAGTCGTCGACCTTGCGGATGATCTCGTCGGTGACCTTCCGTGGGCTGTAACGGTCCGATTCCTTGACGCCCACCGCCTTGAGCACCGACTGCCCCGCTTGGCGGACGTCGGCCTGGCTTGAGCCGTGAATCTCCAGGAGCCCAAACGCCCTCTCCACGATGAGCATCCCCGGGTATACCCCAACGGCTTTGAGCGCTATGTCGGTAAGGCGGTTCACCTGCATCCCCGGCGCCACCTCGAGGTAAAGTGCCGCCTGCCCCGCGACAGGCAAGAAACCTTGCGCGACGGTAGCCATAAAGGATGCAAACTGCGGCTGCATCGTGTCGAGAAACGCATACGTCCTGAGCTCAACCATCTACACATCCTGTAAAAATTACATAAGGCCCGCCTGTAATCCGTCGCTGCTCAGATCCAAGATCTTGCCTGTCAGCCCGCCTTATAAAAAATCCCTTAAACCGATTAGCCGTTTCTTCCGACAGCCATAAGCTTGTATGTGCAGTTTGCCCGGAGACGCGAAGGTAGTATACAGCTCTCGACCGTAGCGACAGTATAAACCGGGTATTTGGTCGACTGCAAGCATAAAATGCAAAAATATTATAAAAAAGTAGCATTGTTCCCTTTCAGGGCTCAAAACCGGTCGTCGCCTCCGTAAGTGGCGACAAAAATAGCTTAAAATCCGCCTGCGAGCCATCGGAAGGCAGAGGTTCGCGGCTAAATGGATGTGGCCCCCTGCAAAAGGTTGAATACAGGGTGATAGCCCGGTAGTGCTGAGTGTTCGGAGGGGCGGTTTTGGGTGTAGGAATGCGCCGGCGACGTCGCCCTGCGTCGCATTTCGGCGGGGGTTGCCCGGACTCAAGGCGAAGGCTTATAGTATTTTTCGGGACGCCGGCAGCGTACGAGAGGGGCCCAACGGCACGGGTTACTTCTGTTTCGACTTATCGCGAAGGGCGCGCGACTTGTTTGCCTGCTTGTTGTCGTACATCATCTTGTCGGCCTGCGCGACAAGCGCCTCGGCGTCGCTCGTCGCGTCGGTCGCCCATCCGACGGAGAGGCTGATCTGCAGTCCCTGGATGACCTCGCCCGCGGCGTGTTCGATGAGGAGGTTCTCGTTTATGCGGCGCGCGACCGCCTGGCACTCGGCTACCCCCGCCTGCGGCAGAAGGAGTATGAACTCGTCGCCTCCCCAGCGCGCGACGCTGTCCGTGGCCCGGACGGACTTGGCCAGTATCGTCGAGACATACTTCAGGACCTCGTCGCCCGTCTGGTGTCCGAGCCGGTCGTTTACCTGTTTGAAATCGTCGACGTCGACCATGAGCAGGCCCGTCGAATGCTTGTACCGGTTCGCGCGCTGCAATTCGACGCGCAGTATCTCCTCGAAAGTACGCCGGTTCGGAAGCCCCGTGAGCGCGTCCGTGCGCGCGAGGATTTCGAGTTTTGCGTTTGCGTCCTGGAGCTCGCGCGTCTTGTCCCTCACCATCCGCTCGAGGGTTTCCGCCTGGGAGGCAAGTTTCCGCCGCAGGAGTTCCTCGTTGGTGATGTCCTCCAGGACCACCATCGTGCCGAGCCGCGACCGGTCGTGCCCGAATATCGGCGAGAAGCGCGTCAGGTAGATGTTGTGGATGTTGGCCCCGTCGGCGTTTTCGATGACGGCGCTGCCTTCCCACTTGCCGAGTTCCTGGATGGCCTTGACCGCGAGGTCTCCTATCCTCCCGAAAATCCCGCCCACCTCGAACGCCGCCCCGATCGACTCTCCCGCCGGCACGCCGAATACGCCGCACGCGCGCGGGTTCATGTATGAGACCTTCCCCTCGTTGTCGATCACGACGATGGCGTCGCCTATCGTCTCAAGGAGCAGTTGGTACATCGCCTCGAGCCGCGAGAGCTCGTCCTTGCGCGCCGACTCTTTCCCGCGCGTGCCCCGGCGGCCGCGGCCCTCTGCGCCCGCCTTCCGAAGCGACGCGGACCCGGCGGGGACGATTTCGAACGTGCATTCTCCCGACTGGAAGAGCGAAACGACGGCGTTCGCCAGTTCCTGCTCGGCCAACGCCGCCGCGACCTGCTCCATGTAGAACCTGCGGGGGCATACGCAGTAGGAATTCCTTGCCATGAGCAGTTCGCACTGCGGCCGGTAGATGCAGTCCGCCGTGTTCACCGTTACGCGCACGCCGCCGTGGGGCGCGGCCTCGGCCCGCGCGGACTCGCGGTTTATGACGCCGCTGCGGATGTGAAGGCCCAGGTAGTAGTGGACCGCCTCGAGCGGGCTGGTTATCTTCTCGGCCGAAGGGTACTCGACCTTGATTCGCTCCGCGGTGATCCGCGCGGCCGCCCGCAGCACGTCGTCAACCCAGACGGACCCTCCGGGCATCCTCTCGCCCGCGGTCACCAGGCCCACGAAGGCGTCGTTGAAGACCTTCGTCAGCCCTTCCATGTTGGCCTTGTACCAGGCCTTGTCTTTCGGGCCCGCCATCGGCCACCTCTCCCCCAAAACCCTCTGAAAAGCTGCCCGGTCGGCCGCAAAATATCCGCTGAAAATGGGGGTTCCCGTACCTGAAATATACCCCAGGATTCGATATCGTGCAAACGGCCGGTCCGCCCTCGGCGCCCCGCGAAAGCTCGTAAATCCGCACCCCGCGGGCTGCTCTTCCGGCGGCCCTGCGGCAACCGCACGCGCCGCGACCATCAAAAGGAAAAGGGAAATGTGCGTCAGAGCACATTTCCCTTTTGACTCATTTCACAAGCGTGCCGCGCCCTGAGGCGCCGCGTCCGGCTGCCTGCGATCCCACGATTGCCGAAAAGAAAAGGGAAACGTGCTTTGACGCACATTTCCCTTTTGCCTCCCGCAAAAAGACGCTTTTCTACATCGCGTCCTTTAGGGCCTTGCCGGCCTTGAAGCCGACGGACTTGGAGGCCTTAATATTGATCTTTTCCCCTGTGCGCGGATTCCTTCCGGTGCGGGCTTTTCTGTTGCGAACCTCGAAGGTCCCGAATCCTACCAATGATACCTTTCGCTCCTTTTTCAACCCCTTCTTGATGGAGTCGAACACGGCGTCGATTGCCTTGGTCGCCCCCGACTTGGACATCTCTGCCGCAGCGGCTACCGCATCGACCAGATCTCCCTTGTTCACAATATCACCCCCTCTCAACTGACTCTCTGGGTCCCCTTCACGAACAAAAAAAGCGCCTCGATATATAGGTGGCAGGCCGAAACCTGTCAAGCGAATTCACCGAAAAACCCGAGAAAACGCGCCTCCGCGTCGGTGCCTCCACTTGCCCGGCGCCGCCGGCTCCTTAAGATATTTTCCTCGAGGAAAATCGTGACGCGTTTGCCCGGAGCCTCTCGCGTAACGCGCACACAGGCGGCTGACGATGGATGTCGTGTACCACATCTTTCATGGCCTCTGCCACCAGATGCCGGAGCGCGCGCTTTCGGCCGGCGGTTTCTCGATGCCCTTGTGCGCGAGGTGCGCCGGTCTTTACATCGGGCTTCTTGTCGCCCTGCCGTACCTGCTTTACCGCGCGCTGACCGAGCCCCTTGCGGTGACGAAGCCTGTAATTGCAGCCGCCGCGGCTGCGGCGGTCCTCTTCGCCGCTGACGGCGTCGCAAATGCCGTCGGCCTCTGGGATACGCCGAAAGCCCTTCGCTTCGGCACCGGGATCGCCCTTGGCGCGGCGCTGTCGCCGCTTGTGTCCGTGCTCTTCGCCACCACGGCGGGCATTGCCCGCGCAAGGCCGGCGGGCGCGCCGCTCTTCGCCGCGCTCGCCGTCGCGTCGGCGGCGCTGACCGCGGCAAACCTCGCCGGCTCCCCCTCGCTTCTCATCGTCGAGTCTTACGCGGCCGCGGCCGGCGCCCTCCTCTTCCTTGGCGTAATTCACACGGCCCTGCTTGTCCTTGTGCTTACCCCGCGAAGGATGCTCGTGGCGGCAGTGGTGGCCGTCTTTACCGTCTCGGGGCAGTTGGCGCTTCTATCAGGTGTAAGGACCCTTTTCGGGTTTTGACGCCGGCGGCCGGTCGCTCTGCGAGTGTCCGGTCGCGCCCGGCTTGTGTTTCGAAAGGAGGCGGCTATGGCTGAAACGCTCGTCGAGAAGCGCCGCCGCGCAGCAAAGATCTACTCGATACTCCTCAAGCGTTACCCGGACGCCCGCTGCACCCTCGACTACGAAAACCCCTTTCAACTCCTCGTCGCCACCATCCTCGCCGCTCAGTGTACCGACGAGCGCGTCAACATGGTGACGCCCGCGCTCTTCAGGAAGTATCCGACGCCAGAGAAACTCGCCGGCGCCAAGCCCGCCGAACTCGAAAAGATGATCGCCTCGACCGGCTTCTTCCGCAACAAGACCAAAAGCCTCCTCGGCATGTCGGCGGCCCTCATCGAGCATTACGGCGGCCGCGTCCCCGAAACGATCGGCGACCTCGTCAAACTCCCCGGCGTCGGACGCAAAACCGCCAACGTCGTCCTCGGCAACTGCTTCGCCAGGCCCGCCGTCATCGTCGACACCCACGCCCGCCGCGTCTCCCAGCGCCTCGGCCTCACCTCCAACGACGACCCTGACAAGATCGAAGCCGACATGGTGAAAATCATCCCCGAAGACAGGCAGACGATGTGGTCGCACTTGCTGGTCTTCCACGGCCGCAACATCTGCAAGGCCCCCAAGCCCCTCTGCCCCCGGTGCCCCGTTATCCTCCTCTGCCCCTATCCGGACAAGACCACATGACTTCTCGCATTCTGGAGGCGCGCGCCTGGCTGCGGGACGCTATAATTGCGTCGCGAGACTCGTCTCACACGGCATACGAGGGTAACCCATGACCCGACGCGAAAGAGTTGCGAAGGCAGTCGACTTCATCGAGCCTGACCGCGTGCCTTGGCAGATAGGCCTCACGATTCCGGCCCACAGGAAACTCGCCGAGCACTTCGGCGCCGAGGACCTGGAGCCGATCCTCGGAAACCACATCGTCGGTGTCTCTCCTAAGCCGCCGGATGCGTGGGTCGAGGTTCGCCCCGGTTTCTGGCGCGACGAGTTCGGCGTCCTGTGGGACCGCACCATCGACCAGGACATCGGCAACCCGTGCAAGTTCGTCATCCCGGAGCCCACTCTCAAGAACTACGTCTGGCCCGACCCGACCGACCACCGCCGCTTCGAGTCCGCCAGGCAGCTCTTCGCGAAAGACACCGGGATGTACACCGTCGCCAACTTCGGCTTCTCGCTTTTCGAACGCGCCTGGACGATGCGCGGCATGGAACGAATCCTCATGGACATGGTTGAAAACGAGATGTTCCTCGACGACTTCCTCGACGCCATCGCCGACTGGAACCTCCAGGCCGTCAAAAAAATGCTCGAATTCCCCTTCGACGCCGTCGAGTTCGGCGACGATTGGGGCTCCCAGCGCGGCCTCATCATGGGCCCCGCGCTCTGGCGCCGCTTCATCCTGCCCCGTATCAAGCGCCTTTACGGAGCCGTGCGAAATGCAGGCAAGAAGGTCTTTATCCATTCCTGCGGCGACGTCGACGAATTGTTCGACGACCTGGTCGACGCTGGTCTCAACGTCTTCAACCCCTTCCAGCCCGAGGTCATGGATACGTTTGCCCTCGCTAAGAAATACAAGGGGCGCCTTGCCTTCTTCGGCGGCATTTCGACGCAGCGCCTCCTGCCGTACGGCACGCCCGACGAAGTGCGCCGCGAAGTGCGCCGCATCCTCAAGACCATCGGCGCGGGCGGCGGTTACATTGCCGCTCCCGCCCACGATACGCCGAAGGACGTCCCGCTCGAAAACCTCCTTGCCCTCATCGAGACGCTCCAGAACCAGTAGAAGGCTTCTCGGCCGGAGGCGGACAAGTGCGCGCAATGGTGCTTCGGGGAGTCGGCCGCCCGCTTGTGCTCGAAAACCTTCCCGTCCCGCGGCCCGGCCCGGGACAGATCCTCATTCGCGTCAGCGCCTGCGGCGTCTGCAGGACCGACCTCCATATCACTGACGGCGAGCTCGACCGCCCGAAACTGCCCGTTGTCCTCGGCCACCAGATCGCGGGCGTGGTCGCCGCGGCAGGGGAGGGGGCCAAGCGCTTTCCCGTCGGCGCGCGCGTCGGCGTCGGCTGGCTCGGATGGAGCTGCGGCAAGTGCGCGTATTGCACGGCCGGCAGGGAAAACCTTTGCGCCGATGCGCGCTACACCGGCTACGACGTCGACGGCGGGTTCGCCGAAATGGCCGTCGCCGACGAGCGGTTCGTCTTTCCCGTGCCTGAAGGCTACTCGGCCCTCGAAGCGGCGCCGCTTCTCTGCGGGGGTCTTATCGGCTACAGGGCATACAGGTTCGCCGGTGACGCGAAGCGGATCGGCCTTTACGGTTTCGGCTCCGCCGCGCACATGATCGCGCAGGTCGCGCGCTTCGAGGGCCGCGAGGTTTACGCCTTCGTGCGCCCCGGCGACCCGGAAGGCGAAGCGTTCGCGCGCGAGTTCGGCGCCGCCTGGGCCGGAGCGTCCGACGAAGCGCCTCCCGTCGAGCTTGACGCCGCGATCATCTTCGCGCCGGTCGGCGCCCTCGTCCCCGCGGCGCTCAGGGCCGTGGCGCGCGGCGGCACGGTGGTCTGCGCCGGCATTCACATGAGCGATATCCCGTCGTTTCCCTATTCGATACTCTGGGGCGAAAGGTCCGTCAAATCCGTCGCAAACCTCACGCGCCGCGACGGCGAGGAGTTTCTCGCGCTCGCCGTCAAGGCGCGCGTGCGCACCGAGGTCCGCCCTTATCCCCTGGACAAGGCAAACGCCGCGCTCGACGACCTGCGGGAAGGCCGCGTCAAGGGTACGGCCGTCATCGTCGTTCGAGAGCCGCGAGCAGGTTAGGGCGCGTACGTCGGCCGCACCCGCGGTTACTCGCCCCCCCCACGGGAACCCATTCCGCGGACGCATACAATTGACACCGCGCCTTGCCCGCCCGATAATTCCCCTTTGCAGCCCATTGCCCGGCGGGTGAAAGGAGACGGCGATGAAGGTCATGGGACTTGGTCTCGCGATACTCCTTGTCGGTTCGGCCGCGGCTTTCGCCGCGGAGCAGGACTGGCGAAACACCATCGAGGCGGCCCTCACGCGCAAGGCCACGTACGATTTCAAGAACGTCGCCCTCGGCGACATCACGAGCACCATCGCCCAGGACGCCGAAGTCAATATCGTCCTCGATTCGCCCGCCCACGGCGTCGACCCGACGTTGAAAATGACACTGCGCTTCAGGGACATGTCCCGCGCCTCCATCCTTACCTGGGTCACGCGCCTGGCCGGCCTGGAATGGTGCACCCAGAAGGAAGCCGTCTTCGTCACCCCCTACAGGGAGCTCTCCGAGGCGGCCAAGCTCGAAATCGAGCGGCGCAACGGCGAAAAGCGCGTCACCTCCGCGTCGTGGCTGCCCCCGCTCCAGAAGGCCCTCGACCAGAAGGTGACCGTCCGCTTCGCCCAGAAGCCCCTCGCCGACTGCGTCGCCTCGCTCGAAACTCTCCTCGCCCTAAACATCGTCCTTTCTCCGAGGGCCGATACCGGCGCGCCCATCGCCCTTGACGTTTCAAAGATGACGGCCGAGAACGCCGTATCGTGGCTCGCGCAAAAAGCCGGGCTCGACTATGCGATCCTGG
>Ga0315277_10003148_pt1 | contig 22540 bp, 19 predicted proteins | sample YL17G05_15_MG_FD_203695 | JGI IMG/M metagenome (GOLD analysis project Ga0315277, IMG submission 203695) | Sediment microbial communities from Yellowstone Lake, YNP, Wyoming, USA - YL17G05_15 | ecosystem: Environmental > Aquatic > Freshwater > Lake > Sediment | place: USA: Wyoming | collected...
GAGGAAATCGAGGCTCGAAAAACCCGCATGAATATGGCTAGGCCTTCGGCCGCCATGGCGGCCCGCCTATGGCGGGCCTAGCCACTGCATTCTCTACCTTCGGACGGATTGGCGGTCGTCCGAAGGATTCAGAGAAAGAGAGGCCCGGAGGGCCGTTTTGGGGTGTCAAACGGGGCGAAAAAGGGGTGAGCCGTCCGAAGGTCTGCGAACGGGAAGGGGGCCGAGAATGAGGCTATTACACGCCAGAACCCGCCTGTTGGTGAGGCGGGTTTTGGGCGACAGGGAATGTTTCGATAAACAGAAGTGGTGGCCGAGACTGCACTCAGGATCGAACCCTCTCCGGATGTGGACGAGGTGCCGGAGTTTGTGGATGGGTGCGTGTGGTCGCGACTGTCGCCCGCACGGTGGCCATCATCAGGTCACGGCATCGCTCTTGGCGGCGTGACAAGTGTCCCAACTCGACTTGACATAGGCAGTCTCCCCGGGCTTGCTGATCTCCCACAGCTGATTATTCTTCCCGCGGTCCACGCCCGAGGGCTACGCGCTCCCACATGCTGTAGATGCCGCGGAGAATGATAAGCGACAGGAAGGCGCTGCCGGCGGCGATGAAGGTATCAGCGATGAAAGCGGCCGGCGTGTGTACCATGCCCATCAGCGTCAGCACCACCGGAACCTCCACCGCGATGATCAGTATGACCAGCCAGGACGTTGACCATTTCCCTCCGTACGGCGCCACTCCGCTCGCCGTCATCCCGATGGCGACATATAGCGTGGTCGCCATCCAGATCAACCCAATGTCCAGATATTGCCGGGGCTCCTGTTTCAGGATCAGGGTGCGTACGACCAGGTCGATGGCCAGCGCAGCGCTTAACATCGCCAGGCCGCGCGCCCCCCAACGGTGTGCTGTAGCGGTAATGCGTTCATCACGATGCTTGCTCATGCGAGTTCCTCCGTCCAGAAAAGGTCGGTCAGTGATTTTCCCAGCGCCTGCGCCAAGCGCAGGCACAAGGCAATCGTCGGGTTGTACCGTTCCGCCTCGATCAACCCGATGGTCTGCCGGGTCACCCCGATCAGATCCGCCAATTCCAGCTGCGTGTAGCCGCGTTCCACCCGCGCCAACTTGACCCGGTTGCGAACGCGCAAATCCGCCTTCCTCATCCCGATGCTCCACTTCTTAGGGTTTGACACCCCAAGTGCAACATATAATTGCCACAATGTCAAGTATACATTCCAAAATGTCAGACATATTTTGCAATGCCCATGCCTCACTGGACACCGGACGGAGGTTCGAAGTGTCGGAGTGGTCAGCGTGTCCGAATCGAACTGGCTAAGCCCCGACTCGTCGGGGCCGCCATCCCGGCCCGCCAGAGGCGAGCTTAGGGACCCGAGAAAATCGAGGCTCGAAAAACCCGCATAAGTGCCGGATTCTCTACCTTCGGACGGATTGGCGGTCGTCCGAAGGATTCAGAGAAAGAGAGGCCCGAAGGGCCGTTTTGGGGTGTCAAACGGGGCGAAAAAGGGGTGAGCCGTCCGAAGGTCTGGGCGGCGCAAACAGGCGAGAATGAGGCTACTACACGCCAAAACCCGCCTCTCGGTGAGGCGGGTTCTCAGCGACAGAGAATGTCTCGACAAACAGAAATGGTCGAGGAAACCGTACTCATCTACAAGCAGTCATTCTCTGCGGACGACGTTCGGGTCTCGGGGATGAGTGCTGTTTCCTCTAGCAGTGGTCCATGCCGGAACGCGGTCTGCCGCGCGGCGGCTGACGTGATCCCCAGCGGTCAGCAACAGCAGAAGCCCGAAAAGTCACCACAGACACTACCAACCAGTCTCGAGCGGAGCGTCTTCCCCGAGACCGGCATCACCGCCTACCGACTCGCCGCCTGACTCACTCGCTGATCGAAGCTGACCTCGGCTTCGTACCTAGTGCGCACAACTGCGCCTCAACGACCTCTTCGGCGCGGCCGGATGCCCCAATGACTCAGCCATGTCCCACTTGTCACGCTCACACGCACGATCGTACTGCTGTTCACGAGGTGATGCCACTGACCTAGGCGCTCGAACCGGTGTCCCAAACCCACTTAACACACGCAGAGACCTCCTGCCTACCAACCTATCTGTGGCAGACTAAGTGGCTAATCGCAGAGTTCCGTTGACGCGGGCCACGTCGCGGCCTAAGATGCGAGTGAGAGTCGCCCAACCTTACACTACGGGCGGGACATAGTCGGGAGGAGAGACCAGATGGACATGCCGACCGCTTACCTTGCCTACGATTACGCGCGGTTCTACGACTGGAGTTGCCAGGGGATGGAGGATCTACCGTGCTACGTCACACTGGCGCGGCGGTACGGGCCGCGGTTGCTCGAATTGGCCTGCGGCACGGGAAGGCTGACGCTCCCGTTGGCGCGAGATGGCTTTACGATCACCGGTCTCGATCTGTCGCCGGAGATGCTGCGAATCGCGCGGGAGAAACTGCAGCGCGAGCCGCCGGAGGTCCAGGCGCGGGTCCGCCTGGTGCAGGGCGACATGAGCGATTTCGCGCTGGGGGAACCGGCCGATCTGGCGCTCCTTCCTGTCTCCTCCATCTTCCATCTGCACACGCGCGCCCAGCAAGTAGGGTGTCTCGCCTGCATGCGTCGTCACCTGGCCCCTGGCGGAGCGGCCGTCATCGATGTGACGCCTGCCGAGATGATGGCGAACCAGGCCGTGGGGGAGGAGCGTGAGTACAGGTCAGGGGTGAACCCGGAGACCGGGAAACTGACGCGAGAGCTAGGCCGGAAGCTGTCGCTGGACAAGCGCACGCAACGCGTCACGGTGGAGCATACCTATGTCGAGGAGGATCCCGAGGGCGAGACTCGCCGCTCCGTGTTTGTGGACAACTACACCTGGGTGCGCGAAGAGGAGATGCGCGAGTTGCTCGCGGAGGCAGGCCTACCCAAGGTCGCCGTGTTCGGCAGTTACGATTTCCAGTTCTTTGAGAAGGAGTCCCGGCGGATGATCTTCGTGGCGCAGCACTAGCCGAGCGAGTTCCACAGCAATCGAGCGTCACAGGGAGTCCCGATTCCAGCAGGTTAGTGCCCTCGCCCCTGGTGGAGGAAGCGTTACCCAGGATCGAACCGTCTCCAGATGTGGACGAGGTCTGGGGTTTCGATCCTGGGTAACGTTTGCATACGATATGCTGATCTCGGAACACGTGCTTTCGTCCGATGGGTGGCGTGAACCACCGCGGCGAGCAGTCGAGCAAACTGACCTGGCATCGAGACTGCGAGAACGTTGATGGGGTCGCGGGTTTCGATGCCATAGCGTTTTGGTCAGGAGAACCACCCGGGATCGAAACTGCGGAGATGCGGACGGAGTCGCTGGTTTCGATCCCAGAGCGTCTTGGTCCGCCGACTGCAAATCCAGTCTGCGCTCCGCCAAAGTGCGCAGCTAGCGCATCGGCCACTGCGCGAGGATCGGCGCCTATCGTCCGCAGCTTCGTTGCTCTGCCGACCACGGCCTGCGTCAATTCCTCACCCGGCGCGCCCCCCCGTGCCTGCTGCCCTGGCTTCCCGTGTCTCTGAAGGTCCAGACCGAGATCGCCTGCATCCCATCCTCGCGGCCCCTTACACCGCCCGGGGGCATGCCGGCAGGTTGCAGAGATCGCTCTGGCTCGCTATACTCTGCTGAGGGCTTGGCGGAGCGTGTCGAGCTGCGAGGTATCTGGGTGGTCAACTGCCCGGAGACAAGTCTCCTCGGGGGCCGCCGAGCCAGGACCACGGCAAGCTGAGCGCAGAGAGCAGGGGGCATGCGCGAGAAGCGGCAGCTTCCCCTCCTCCTTCCTGCACTGACGCGTGACAGCAACCAGTACTCGCGAAAGGTGGCAGATGCAATGAGCAAGCGACAGGTAGTTGTGGTCATCGGGCTGCTGGTGGTCGCAGTGGCTGCTGTGCTCCTTGTGGCGAAGCCATGGCGGACGCGGCTGCCAATAGGGCAAGGCCAGGTAGTCCGTATCGGAGCCATCCTTCCTCTCAGCGGTGATGCCGCCAGCTATGGCCGGAGCGCGAGAGAAGGAATCGCACTGGCCATCGACCAGATCAACCGAGCGGGTGGCGTGCGCGGCAGGCGGCTGGAGGTCATCTACGAGGACGACAGAGGTCAGGCAACCTCAGGAGTGGCGGCCGCCAGCAAACTGTGCTCCGTAGACCGCGTGCCGGTGATCATCGGCGCCATTCCGAGCAGCGTAACGTTAGCGATTGCCCCGGTGTGCGAGAGGTCTCGCGTGATTCTCATGTCGCCAACGTCTAGCGCGCCGAAGATATCGGAGGCAGGAGACTACATTTTCCGCGCGGCGGCCTCTGATGAGACGGAGGGCACCACGATTGCCAAGTACGCGGTCGACCACGGGCTCGGCCGAGCCGCCGTCTTGTATATCAACAATGACTACGGAGCCGGGCTCAAGGACGTATTCGTCAGGGAGGTCAAGAGACTCGGCGGCGAGGTCGTAGCCGTTGAGGCATTTGCCGAGACAGCTACCGACTTCCGGTCCCAACTGGCCAAGATAGCCGAGAAGAAGCCGTCGGCCATCTACCTAGTTGGTCAGACCGAGGCGGGGCGCGCCCTACGACAAGCGTCCGACATGGGCATCAATGCCCGGTTCCTCAGTTCCGTGCTGTTTGAGGACCCCAAGGTTATTGCTGTCGCTGGTGCGGCTGCGGAGGGGGTGGTCTACTCAAGCCGGTGGTATGCCCCAGAGAGACGGGACAAGGTTGTGTCGGAGTTTGCTGGCGCCTACAGAGCGAAGTGCCAGAGGGAACCCGACGTGTTTGCGGCCTACAGCTACGACGCAACTGAGATTGTTGCCCGGGCCATGGCGTCAGGCGGGCTGACGCCAGATGAGATCAAGGCCGCGCTGTATGCCACCAAGGGGTACCAAGGAGTCACGGGGGTCATTACCTTCGATAGGAACGGCGATGTACAGCAGCCAGCAACTCTGAAGACGGTGAAGGAGGGCAAGTTTGTGTTCCTCGACTCCGGTCGGGAATAGCGCTGTTCCCAGGGAAGCCAACCGGCCATGACTAGCGCGGGGGACAGCAAGGTGCTAGCGAGTCTTCAGACGCTGCTCGAGGCTGCTCGAGGCCTAGACACGTCTCTACCTGCCGCGTCTGGTGCAGCTCTTGCGACCGAGGTTGCCGACGCCGGAGTCTTTCTGGCTTCGCTGCTGCGGCCCGGGGCGTCAAGCTACTCCCTGCGTTCGGCATTGCTGAGCGAGATCGGCTTCCTCTTTGACGCTCCTGCGGTCCATCTGACATGCGGGAATGTCCACTTCCGGAACGTCAAGGGTTCCGAGTGGAAGTCCCTGAGTTATGGAGTCGCTCGTTCCGGTACCGGGGCCACATGGGAGCCTCGGTCGGGCGACAAGTCCCGTGATCCCACGGGGAACACCGACCTCAACGGAGTCGCCGGGCGGTTGACGCTCAGTGACGGCGACGCCAGTGTACGAATCGTCTGTTACTGTCGAAAGTCGGTGTTCCTCGATAGTGTGCAGGCTGTCGCAGACCAGATCGGGCCGGCGCTGTGCCAGTTCGCTGGCAGCTACTGCCTGACCTTGCGCTCTCTGCAGACGCCTGTGCCTAGACCCGTAGCAACGGATGCGGATTTGCTTCGGACTTTCCTCGATGAACGTAGGAAGCGGAACGAGCTGATTGCTGCCGAGGCGGACACAGTAGACGGAGTGGCAAGGAAGCGGAAGCTCATCCGCTGCAAGCTTCAACATGCCCATCTCCACGATCCTGGCCTGAGTTCCGAGAACACTATGTACTCCTATCTTTGTGAGCTATTTGAGGCTGACCTGGCCAGGGAACGCGGCAAAAGGCATGTGACCTACTTTGCCGCTTTGAATGCCAGCACCCGCAAGTTCCACATGGTTGTCCCGTGGATATTGCTGGACAAGGCAATCCGTCAAAAGCGACTGGCGCCCGATCTCGCTCTCGTGCATTTTGAGGATACGGAGATCCCGTTCCCCATCAAGCCGCAAGGTAAGCAGCCTCGGGGCTTAGTCAGCTACGTATACGCTACTGGGTACCCGGCGTATGTTGAGTTCCAGCTCGGAAGGTGTGCTGACGAGCGGATATCCTATATCAAGGCGGATAGACACAGGTACTGGGAAGAGTTCGAGTCCCAGGTCATCGGTTTCGCAGATGACGGCCGATGGATCTCATGCTACGAAGCGCCCATGTTCTTCTCCAGCGACGGTAAGCCGGCCATAGTATCGGTGACCGTCTTCGACGAGAGGGCCACGATTGACGAGAAACGAGGCGCAGAGCGTGCTGCCGCAAATGCATCGAGTCTGCTCCCGCTGGCTGATAGGCTGCGAGGTGCAACTTGGCGCTCTGTATGGTCTTCCCGCTCGACGGAGAGTCCACCGTTCGCGCAGCTGGCATATGCAGATGGCTTCGACCTGCTGGCGACACTCCCCCGCGTCCCCGGCTTCCTTCACTCACGCTCTGTACAGCAGATCCTAGATGTCCTCAAGCTGGCCCGCTTTGGACTTGAGGAGGCCACGAGCAAGGGGGCCATGTGCGACGTCGTGAAGGGTGCCATGAGCAGCGTGGGGCGCATTCTGGAGGTTCCGCATGACATCAGCAAGCAGCAGGAGCATCTTCTGCTCGGTGAGAGAGTGCTTGAGGTGATTCCCAGCTATCGCGACCACTATATACACCACTTCCTCGTGTTCGCCACTGGCTTTTCCATCGCCCTGCATCTTTGCGGCATCCAGAACTCCAAGGCGAAGAACTACAGGAATGCCTTGGGCGCGCGCAATAGGACAGAATTCCAGCGCTTTCTCAGACTCTGGTACCTGGCAACAACCTTCCATGATTTTGGCTACGCCCTGCTAGAAGCAGGTACCTTTCTGGATACCCTCATCGCCAGGATGATCGGGCGCACCGACAATGAGGACGGGCCACATGCAGACAGCTGGGGACAGGAGCGCTCGGGTACGCTGCTGCCACCGCCTAGGAACATGCTGGTCGCTGTTCCGGACTATGTCGTCAATCTGGAGACCCTCGCGCGTGCTCTCGCGAAGCGGATCGACACTGCTGCGAACGGTACCCACTTCAGTCGCGCTCGAGCCTACACGCACTGCTTGCTCAATCGACTAGACAACGGTGGACACGAGGTTCTCAGCGCAGTGCACTTTATGCGTGTCTGCGCGTCCGCTGGCGATTGGGGCGCGGACGAGGACGCGCTGGAGGTGGCGATGGCTATCTTGGCCCATCACCGTTCATTGTGGGCGATCGCGGACCCGCCCCATGTAGAGCCGCACTGCTTCGCACTGGGTTATCTTCTGGCCTTCTGTGACTTCGTCCAGAATTGGGGGAGGATCGTCCTGACAGACGAGCGTGACCGTTATGAGGTGTTCGGCAACGAGACGCGACTTGCGGGGATAGAGGCATCGGAAGAGGGCTCCGTGGTGCGAGTTCGGTTGTGCTACGGAGAAGCTGTGCCTGATGCGCGCCGAACGAAGCTCAACACAGTCTGCGAGAAGATCGCTGCCGGCTGGAAGGGTGAGCTCTTCCAGATTGACTATCATACTCCCGGACGCGCGCCGTACTCATATCAGTGGTGACCACCGCAGCGACTAAGCTCGGCAGTACAGCGAACGAGGCACAGAGTCGGGATGGTAGTATCACGAGATCGATACTTCGACGCGATGCGAGATACGTCTGTGCATGTCTCTGCAGTCATGCAGCGCGCGATCGACACGTTGTCATCCGTGGTCCGGGCCGACACCGCAACAGAGCTGTGGGCGCTCGCACATCGCCGAGCCTCGCCGGACTGCCTCAAGATGAAGGCATTCTTCCTCCGCCTCGCGTATGAGGCATCTGGGGGGTCAGGCAGAGAGGACGTCATCTCAACATGTGGGGCTGCGGCGGAACTGCTCAACGTGTCCCAATACGCGGCCAATCATGTGCTCGACGGGAAGGGTGGGTATCGCACAACCGGAGACGCAAGCCACCTGATCATAGCCGCCCTGCTGTTCCGCGAACAGGCAGAAGAGCTCCTTCTGGAGGCCTGCGAACTGGCGCACCTCAGCGCTGCGGAGTCGCTGACGCTTGCCCGGTGGTTCTCGCTAATCGAGTCTGAGGTATATCGCGGCCAGCTGTTGGATCTCGACGTGCTTGTATTCGGCAAGGCATCTAGCCTGGACGGGGCGTCGTTCCGCTCGTTGTACCTCGATCGCTGCTACTGCTTCGGTGGTGCGTTCCTTGAGTTCATGGCCCGGGTAGCGGGAATCCTGTCCGGCGCCCGGCAGGAGGTCGCGGATGCACTGGCCAGATTTGGCAAGCACCATGGGACAGCCCTGCAGATAGTCAACGACATAGGTGATCTCGTGCCCTCTTCCGCAGACCCAGACGCTCACCACGCCGAGTACCAGGACCAGTTTGGGGATCTGCGGGCCGGGAAGCTGACAATGCCCCTCTATCTCGGCCTGCAGGACGTTCGATGTGCTGAACAGATACAGCAACTGCGCGCCTCCCGGGCGTGTGATCCGGATGGCCAGATCCAGGTAGCCTCGACTCTCTGGGGTCTCGGCGCCATACATGCAACCCGTCGGCTGGCACGCGAAGAAGATGCTCGTGCGAAGTCTAGCTTGTGTGTAGTGCCTAGATCGTCGGCGAGAGATATGCTATCGATCATGGCCGCCACTGCCAAGACAAACAAGTACTACGTGACTCTCAGGGACCTCTTCTCGTCAGTCACCAAAGCTCGACGCTGAGAGCGAATGCGCATGGCGCAACTCATCGCGAATGGCATATTCGATGGAAGCCTATACGCCCTTCTGGCGGTGGGCTTCAGCGTGGCCTTCACTGCGACGCTCTTCTATGACATGAGCATAGCAGTTGCCTACGTCGGTGGTCCGTATGGCCTTCTCTTCCTGATGTCCGTCGGGGTTCCGCCGGTGCCCGCGGTTGGCATCAGCGTGGTGGCGGTGGCGCTGATCGGGGCCGGTACGCACGCCGCGATCTACAGGCCGATGCTCAGGAGAGGGGTCCCCGGACTGTCACTGATGCTCGTCTCCCTGGCTGTCTACATCGTCGCCGAGAACATCCTTGGCATCGCGACGAGCGACGAGCGGACTCCCATAATGCTTCTCGGACCCATCCGACAACTCAGGCTCGGCGGGGTAACCTTTACAGTCACACAACTGGTGCTGGTCGCAGTGGCCTTGGCTAGTGCAGGCGCGAGTGCATATCTGGTCAGAGCAACGCGACTGGGTGAATCCCTGAGGGCGGTGTGCGATGATCCCGAACTGGCGGAGGCAAGCGGAGTGGACGTATCGTCGCTCCGGCTGGTGGCCGCCACATGGGCATGGGCTGCAGCGTCCATCTCCGGCATCTGCATGGCGATGGTTGTTGACATGCGGGCTACCATGGGTCTGACCGCCCTTCTTGTCGCCATCGTATCCAGCCTGATAGTGGGACCGAGACGTGTCATGTGGGTCGGGTTCGTGGCCGTGGCCATGGGGGTGCTTCGGCATGTTGCGATATGGCGAGTCAGTTCAGGATGGCAGGAAGCAGTGCTGTTCGCTGTCTTGTTGTTCTACCTGGTTGCTCGGTCTGCGCCGCGAGACCACTACGAGAGGTCTGCCAGCGCATGACCTACCTGGACTACTTGGCATTCAGCGTCGGGTTCTACGTATTGCTGGCAGTCTCTCTCTCATTCCCAGCCAACCTCGCTGGGATGATGGTAGTGTGTCAAGCTGCTTTCTGCGCCATCGGTGCCTACACAGCCGGATTGCTCGTTCCGAGCCTTACCCACGACGGAGGCTGGGTATTAGCTGCCTCTATCCCGTTGGGCGGAATCGTGGGGGCCGGTGCTGGGCTTCTGATCTCGCGCATGCGATCGGAAGAGGTAGTGCTCGCCACATTAGGCGTGCAGATGATCGCGAGCAGTCTACTACTCAACTCGAGCATCACGCAGGGCCCGATGGGCATACCCAAGGTAGTAGCCAGCTCCTGGCTCGGCTTCGAGACGCAGAGCGATCTCATCCCTACGCTGGTCTGCGTCGCCATGGCCGGAGGTGCTATGGCGCTCTCCGTCGTCGGCCGAAGGTCGAGGTGGACACTGTCCCTCCATGCTATGCATGATGATCCGGTACTGGTTGAAACGATGGGACATAGCGCTACCTCGCTGAAGATACAGGTCATGGCGCTCTCGGGCGCTGTGGCAGCTGCTGCTGGAACGCTATACGCCCTCAAGATAACGTACATCGGGCCCTCAGCATTCACTGTCACCGAGTCGATCATGCTCCTCACTCTAGTTCTCCTCGCGGGGAAGTACAGCACAACCGGCTCTGCCATCACTGCGACGTTGTTCGTCCTACTCCCGGAGGCTCTCCGGTTTGTTGGGTTCGAATCATATGTGATCGCGCACGTCCGGCAGATCGTGTTCGGAGCGTGCCTTGGGGTCTATGTTGCGGCTCGGTCTCGAAATGCGCGGTCGCATATGGTGCTTTGAGAATGGGCCACCACCTGGGCAAACTAGAGGTTCTGTCCCTGACGAAACGGTTCGGCCGTACAACGGCTTTGGGTGGCATCAGCCTATCGTTCACACCATCGACGATCACCGCGGTCATAGGTCCGAACGGGGCAGGCAAGACTGTGTTGTTGGACATCCTCTCCGGCCTTCGCCGCCCAACGTCAGGTCACGTCACCCTCAGTGGCGAGGACGTAACTGGCTATCCACCGTCAAGACGCGCGCGACTGGGGATTACACGAAGCTTCCAGGCGGCACGCGTGTTTCACAGCTTCACGTTCGGGCAGCATGCGCTGTTTTCTCGTTGGCTAGCCCGCTTGCACGACGACCAAGAGAGCGAGCTGGCATCCGGGCCAGGGCAGAGCACTGCCCTAATGGCACAACGGCTGATGGACGGGCTGAGTGCCGATCTGGTATCGACACCAATGGGCGAGCTTTCATATGGCACCCAGCGGATGCTCGGCCTCATAGCGTGTGCCTTGTCAAGTCCGAAAGTGTGGTTGGTCGATGAGCCATCCGCGGCGCTAGACGACGTCAACTTGTCCCGAGTGAAAGTTCTGCTGTTGACGGCACGCGAGCGCGGTAGCACCGTTATCGTAGCTGAGCATGACCTTCGTCTGGTTCATGAATTGGCAGATGTAGTCGTGCAGCTGGATGCTGGCGAGGTGATCTCCGTGGGTGCGCCGCGAGACCAAGTTGGGAAGCCTAGTATCAACGACTGAGGAGCTACCGGGATCAGATGCCAGATGACACTCAGCTATTGACGTGGTCTCAGCTGACGGTCGGCTACGGGAAGGCGCCTGTACTGAGAGGTGCAACCGGAAGTGTCGGCCGAGGCGAGGTGGTGGGCCTCACGGGTGCCAACGGCGTCGGCAAGTCCACCCTCATCCTGGCGATTGCCGGTCTCGTTCGAGCAGATGATGGAGCGGTGCTCTACGAGGGTCAGAGAATCGAGAGCATCTCGGCTCACAAACGTTTCAGGATGGGCCTAAGCATCGTGCTCCAAGGGGGAAGGAACTTCGGGTCACTCTCGGTCAGGGAGAACTTGGCATTCGCTGCGCGCAGGGCTGGCCAGCGCAACTGCGGCAGTATCAGCGACGTGGCTCGCGACCTGTTCCCAGAACTACGGTCACTGCTTAGGAGGCCGGCTAACGAGTTGAGTGGCGGCGAGAAAGTGATGCTTTCCATCGCGCGCGCGATTGCGTGCAACCCGGGGCTGCTCCTCTTGGATGAGCCGACTCTGGGGCTATCGCGTACAGCAAGCGCTAGAGTATCCAGAGCGATTCATGCCCTGGCAGCAGAAGGCATAGGAGTGTTAGTTGCCGTGCATCCGACTGCAGTTGGTTTCATTGGCGCAACCCGCACCTACCTCGTAACGCAAGAAGGTGCCACTGAGAGCACACGAAGCCAGTCAGGCGAGTGACGAGATGTCGGGTGGGTGTGGCCGTGGGCTTGGCTGGCGGCGGGGCTCTGTCCCCCTCGTGCGCGACGGAAGCTCAGGAGGTAACTCCAAATCGAGGGGGTGGATGGAGTTGGGGTCATCCGGGGCCGTCGGACGGGAGGACTCGGCTGACCTGCGCCTTCCGTCAAGGCTGGTCGCGGAGATGCCGAGCGACCTTTCGGACGGTCGTAGGCCGTGACATGCGCGGCATCCCGCGCGCATAGGTACTGGGCCATCAACTCAGAGCGCAGGCTGCCTATGCTGCTCTGTTGCTGTGTCGATGCTCTGCCAGTCGTATGGCCCGGTCCCATTCTCCGGGGCAGCCAAACGCGATACATAGCTCGGAACCCAGGCTGCCCAGTCGCGCATGAACTCTGGGAGGGCAGCGAATTCCTCTGGCGACCACCAGAGGCGTCGGGCAAGGATGCCCAGGCCCTTGACCGGCTCAGCGATGAGCTTCATCGTCCGGATCTGCCACTGCGGGTTGCCCTGCGGCGTGATCACCGCGAGCCAACTGCCAGGCTGCAGGTCAAAATCCGGCTCGATCTGCAGCAGCTCGGTCACCAGATCGATGTAGCGCGGTATGTTGGCTGGGTCATCGCCCAGCTGCTGCGCCAGCACTTGCTGTTCCTCTTCCTGCCGGTGTAGAACGAAAAACGCCCCCCACCCCAGTACCCACGTCTGCAGGAATGGCACCAACCCCGCCGTTAGATCCGGCGTTTCCTCCAGCTTGCTGACGGCCTGCCGAAATCGTGCTGGCAGCCAGTCAGTGTGCGCGGGCCTCGTCTCAGGCGGGGACAGCGCGCATTCGCATGCGGCAGCCAGAACTGCGATCCGTGCGCGCGTCTGGACATACATAGCAGCCTGAGCAGGTGGGCACCTGCCGTAGGCAAAAGCAACGCGCAGATGCTGCTGCGGGGTAAGGTGTGCTCCCGCGTGAGCGTATGGGGTGCCCGCCTGGAAGTGCGCTGCCACGTCCTGTGCCACTCTCCGGTGTTTGAAGTGCAGATCGTATGATAGCTTGGCACGTGACCAGCAGTTCCTGTACCGCCACCACATGTCACAGTCGAGGGCCGAGAGATACTGATGTGCCCTTCGAGGAGGACTGTCTGGCGGGGCGCTGTCCCTGCACCGGTCGAGAACGCGCTTGAACGCATCCTCCACCAGATATACCGCAGACCAATGGTTACAGAGGTCGGGGTCGTGGCTAGCGGTCCAGCCGACCGCCGCAAGGTGCTGGTGCACCGACGCGGCGTCTGGCGCGTCTGTCACCGCGACTACACCCAGCCGCTGGCAGAAGTCACGGAAATGCGCTGTGCCTGACGGTGGGCCGCTTGCGACTATAGCTCCTTCGGCCTTGTCGAGCAGCAGCGTCCTGCCAGCGGCCTTCAGGGCGTCCGTGCATGTTACCGCGCTATTCTTGTACTCGACCACCCGTGTCTTCGTATCCCCAGGGGCAAACCGAATCGCCACAGCGTCCAGCTCAGTGATCGCATTCTGTGGCGTCTTCCGGTTCCGCTCGAGGTAGTACCCGTTCGTCTGGAGCAGAGCCGTGACGCGGCGCTCGTAGCTGAAGTCCTGGTGTGACATTCGCTGTCCCTACGGAGTGGCGCGAGGCGGTGTAGACAGGATGTCCGAGAACGATAGGCGTCCACGACCGCCTTCGTGGGCCCGGCTCAAACGCTGTCCCAGAGGCTGCGGGCCTCGGCCTTTGCTTTCTCCTCTTGCGTAGCACGGATGCCGGCGCACAGCGCGAAGAACTTCTCATAGTCCTTGCGGTAGTTCTCCATAGCCGTCTTCATAGCCGCCGTCCATGAGAAGTTGCCAAGGTAGAGGACCTCCCTCCGGTTGTCGGTCTCTCCCCAGTCCCGGCTGCTCCTGGCATCAAGATAGCCATATTCGACCAGGATGCTGCCCACCGGACCCAACACTCCTCGGATCGCCCGAAGCATTTCCGACGCCGAGTGTCGCGATTCGGAGGGCCAGAACTTGCTAGACTCGTACTGAACGCTGGAGTAGTCGCTTAGTCGGTGCGCCCAGAGCTGATCAGTGCCCAGCGCGGCCTGAATCGAAGCAGGCAGGACTCCCAGCAAACGCGCCAACTCTGACTTCATTGCGTGTAGGCGCTCAGTTCCCAGAGCATGAGTGACGTCCGGACTGGCAACGACGGCACGTTCTACGGTGGTGCGGCACCAATCGATGATCGCTGCCTCGGCAGCGGCGATGAACTGCTGACAGCCGTGCTCCATGCTTGTGCTCAGCACGTCTGCTTGCTGCGTCAACTCCGTGATCTTCAAATCATATGGGGACAGATCGAATGGCATAGCGATAACACCCCCAGGTGCAGGATTACACCTCATGAGACTCCCGGTCACCCCCATTCATCCCGGAACTCCTGGTCGGCCGGAGTCTCCTGCCCCTGCCTGCTAGCCCTTGCACTCGTAGGCCGACGACGCCGGGAAGGCCTTCCATGGCATTGCACACGACCATTGCCGTTACGGACGCGGCGAGCCCCAGGGAGTCGTCGTCGGTAAGCAACAGGGCAGGTTCGCTCCTCGGCGATGAGAACATGATAGCACAGAGAGCGCGCATTCCGTTCGAGAGTGGTCACCGATCACGGGGTAATCGGGCCAGACTAGGGGCGAAGCTGAAGCCCCATGCGCGACGCAGCCCCGCCCAGTGACTCCAAGCTGATGGGGAAAGCCGGAGCCAGGGGGTTACCCGGGGCCGTCGCAAGAAAAAGTTCGGCGGGGCGGCCTCGGTCGCGCCCACAGCCCAGGGCCAGCCCCTGTCCTAAGGCCCTTGTGCCGACTTAGCCGCAGGTGCATTACCGCTGTCTGGCTAGTTCACCGACCGTCGGCGAGTGCCCGTCAGGTTCTTGACCGTGCCCTTGGTCCCGGCCTTGCGCATAGCGTCCGCCGCCTTGCCCATGTCCTGCTGAGGGACCTGTAGCACTTTCTGTAGCTTCCCACTCGCTTTCAGCCGCTGGGCCGCTGCCTGCAAGGCGGCAGCACTCCCGCTACGCTCAACCTCGGTCGCCTTCTTCCCCGTCGCCGCGTCAATCCTCCGGCCATCGGGCAGGGGCTTCTCGATCTCGCCGCCCTTGCCGGCTGCCTGCCGCTTCAGCCTGTCGTGTGCACTCGTTTCGGGCATTTGGCCCCTCCATCAGAGCGTACAGCATTCGTTCAGAGGTTACCACCGCCTGCATCTGACGTCAAACACAGCCCGGCTGCCGTCCCATCCGCGACTAGACCTCGGATCGTAACCCCAAGCCGAGGGGGCAGCCTGAGTCGGGGGTGCCGGGGGCCGTCGGCGATTAACAGCGTTAGACGGCAGGGCCCAAGCACTCGCGGGCCGGTAACGCCAGTGCTCTCGCGAGGTACGGAACTGCCACCATGGCGGCGTTCACCAGTGCTGGCTCTAGTGCCACTCAGATCTGCCTGCGCTACTCGAACGGTCGAGGACAGAGGCGCGTGAAGTCGCAGCCCCTACAAGCTGCCCGATCCTTGACGCGGGGAAACTCGCCCCCGCGGATGCCGTCGATCCAGCTCTGCATCAGGCCTCGGAATTGCGCGGCCTGCCTCTCGTCTTCTTCGACAAGCACGCGCCGGCTCTCATCACTATCAAGGTCATGAATCCAGAGACGCACTGGCCGGTAACCTAGCGTCCGCATCGCAGCCGCGTAGACGCGAAGCTGGTTCTTGTGATGCTCGCTTGGAGGACGGTTGACGGCCGTCTTGAAATCGATCAGCTCCACCTCTCGACTGCCCCCGTCCGCGCTCAAGACCAGATCAATGCGACCGCGGACACGAGCGGCCTCCAATGGAACCTCGAAGCGCCGCTCCGGCTCGGCTGTGCGCACGAGTTCCTCGCCGTATCTCCGGACGTACTTCCTCAGGCGTTGCCGGGCCGACCGGTAGAGGCGCTCCCGCGAGCCGAGCCCGGCGAACGGCAGGTAGAACGACCTCTGCAGGATCTCCTCCACATCCTCAGTTGTCGGTGCGCGGCCGCGCTGCCCCAGGCGAGCAAGCTCGGCTACTGTGTGATGCAAGAGACGGCCGAAGCCCAGGGCCGGATCGATGGGCGGCTGGAACCCGCACACATAGCGGAGACGGTATCGGTAGGGACACTCGCTGAAGGTGAGGAGGGCTGCGAAGTCGGTGTCGATGACGGCCTCGCCACCCTCGGGGCGAGGCCGGACAGTTGGGGTGCACATGCCAGGATGCGCCAAGTGCTGTCGCGCAGGCATGAGATCCTGCAGGAAGCGTGAGGGCGTTGCCGGCCCGCTCGAGTACTGGGTGAACCAGCTCAGCACCAGCAGCTCCTGGGCCCGAGTCATGGCCACGTAGAGGAGGCGCCGCTCGTCGTCCTCGCGGCCCTCATAGCGCGCTCTGTCGAAGAGGTCGTCGGGTATGTGCCAGCGCTGCGCCTGCCGCATCCGCGCGGATGGGAAGCGCCGCTCCACCAGGCACGGGACGAAGACAATGGGGAACTCCAGTCCCTTGGACTGGTGAACAGTCATTACGTTCACCGCGCCCTCATCGAGCGTCGGGCGGTCGGGTGCCTCTTCCGCTGCTTGCGCCGCGAACTCCTCCAGGAAGACTCGCAGGCGCACGAGGAACACCTCGCCGCGCGTCCGCTCCATACGAATGGACGGTGCTGCCTCGGCCTCAGCCAGCAGCAGATTGTCCTCAGCGGTCTCCTCAGCCGCAGACGGCTGAGGTTGCGCGAACAGCCCCGCCGGTATGAGTCGGCGCTGCGCGTGCTCGAAGTCCGCCAGCAGCTCCGAGAGGCGTCCCAGGCCCTGCTCCTGTCGAGCGCGCTCTGGTCCATCGATGGGAAGGCCGATGAGCTGGACCATCGTCAGGTATGTGCCGACCAGATCGCGCACCTCGGTCGCCCGTAGCTCCTCGCCCATCCGCTCTAGCTTGCCGACGATGTGCGTGGCGTCCACATCGCTGACGCCGGTGAGGTCTACAATGTCCCTAGCGAGCCGCTCTGGCGTGACCACCTCCTGCGCTTCGTCCGGGTACCATGTGCCGCCGGCCCAGAGCACGAAGATACGCGCGAGCAGCGCCATTTCAGGGCGATCCAGGAGCGAGAGCTTTCCGATCAACGCCACCCTCACACCCGCTCGCCTTAGCGCCTCCACGAACGGCCGCGCGGACGTGCGCACAGAGCGGAAGAGCATGACGATGTCGGCAGGTCGATGGCCGTTCTGAATGAGTGTGCAGATGCGCCGCGTTAGGGCTTCGGCTTCCGCCTCCACGGTGCCGGCCGCCATCATCTCCACCGCAGGGCATTCCTCCGCACGCGCTGGGGACATCGCCTTGCATACTCGCTCATGAATACTCTCCGCGAAGCCGGCCGCGGTGTGCACGATGGCAGGCAAACTACGATGGTTTTCTGCTAGCTCATGCCGCTGGGCCGAATCGTAGCGCTCGACGAACCGGAGGAACAGCGAGACATCTCCACCGCGCCACTGGTAGATCGCCTGGTCATCATCGCCGACCACAGTCAGCCGCGCGCCCATCTCCAGGAAGCGCTGCAGCAGCTCCTCCTGCGCCCGGTTCAGGTCCTGGTACTCATCCACCAGCACCTCCCCCAGCTTCCCATCCAGCACCGACCTGAGTCTCCCTCCGGGCCGTAACTCCTCGCAGGCTGAGTCAATCATCTCATCGAAGGAGAGAAGGCGCATCCCGGAAAGCAGCTCGCGGTAGCGACGCAGGACCTCTGCGAACCCCGGCGTGCGCTGTGCCAGGACTTGGGGTAAGATGCGTTCATTGCAGACGACGGCCATGCTCCGCCGGAAGACTTCCACCGCGCGTCGCACGGAGACTGGCGCGCCCGGCCAGGCCTGCTCCATCAGATCGACCATGCCCAGCCGTCGCGCGAACCGATGCAGCAGCGCCCATTCCCGCTCTTCGGTGAGCGGCTCGTAGGCCTCGTAGTGGCCGCCATACTGCTGGAGCACTCGCAGGCAATAGCTGTGGATAGTCCCGACGAACATCCCCGAAGCCGAGGGCGGCAGCTCGGCGAAGCGGGCATCGGCTTCGGCGGCGCGGCGCTCGATGCGGTCTTTGAGTTCGCCCGCCGCCTTCTCGGTGAAGGTAAAGGCGACGATGGTCTCTGGAGGCGCACCTTCCAGGAGGTACCGCACCGTTCGCCGGGCCAGGACTTCGGTCTTGCCGGAGCCGGCACAAGCGAGGATCTGCAGCGCCGGAGCCGAGAGGCCGATGATCGTCTGCTGGGCCTCCGTCAGGTTCATCACGCCGCCTCACCCATCACGCCGTTCTCGCCAAAGAGCGAGAGCTGATCGACCTGGAACTGCGAGAGGAAGTCGTCGATGCCCCTGGCCCGGTCTTCCTCTGACAGCCTGAGCACATGCCCACGCGCTTGCCACATGCGTCGCGCCGTCTCCACCCACTGCTGTGCAAGGCCGGCAGGGGCACGCGGGCCCGCCAGCGCCTGCGGATCGGCGTGTGCCAGTTCCTCTAGGCCACGAATGCCGCGGTCGTCACAGAGGAAGCGGCAGCGTGCGCGACCGAGTTGCGGGATGCGCAGAGCGGCCAGCGGGATCAGCTCAGGCGCCACGCCGTACTGGAGACAGCCGCGGGTGAGCCGACACACCTCGGCCACCTCCGGCTTTCCCAGGCTCTCCGCGATCTCGCCATAGAGCGAAGCCACTTGGCCGAGTTGCTCCAACCCCCGCTCGAAGTCGCCGCGGTACTTCTCAGGCAGCTTGATCCGCCGCTCCTCGACCTCGTCGAGCCAGGGCTCCACGGCTCGCTCCCAACGCTCGCGCTTGGCGGTATCGCCGAAGTAATCCTCCACGATCCAGCCTGCCACCTCCTTCGGCGTCGGCACGCGGCGGCACCCCCGGATGCGTTCATCAGCGACACGTATGAGAAGCAAGTCGAGGCTCGAGTTCGCCGCGAGCGCGCCGACCGGTGTCGCCTGATAGGCGCCCGGCACGGGCTCGAGGAGTTTCCATGCCTCCAGCAGTCGCAGTGCCTGTTGGATCTTCGTGCCCAGATCAAGCATCCGCCGAAACCGGTGCGCGGAGGCATAGATGGCGCGGCTGCGCACCTCCGGATCGACGCCGGTGCCGAACAGCAGGTTGTGGATAGCGCAGGCGAGGTGCTTGCAGATGTTGCGCCGCTGCCATTTGGCTTTCGCCGGGCACGTACAGTCCTCGCCGCTGAAACGGAGGCTGAAGTTATAGAGCTTGTCACCAGAGGCCACGGACCCCGCCACTCCGTCCGCTACGGGCCATACTCGTTCCACGCGCATGTCCGGCGTGACGCGAGCGTACGACTCAACATCCTCCATGACATCGGCCTCGAAGGGCCGGTCGAAGGCGATCTCGTCCGGCTCTTCCCGGAACCAGAGCGTGCCCTTCACCGCCGCCGCCAAGTCCGCCAACGTCGCCTCGCCACGGTCGGCCGCCGCCGAGAGCAGGAACCGCATCAGCGCGTCGAAGGAGTCCGGCAGACGGCTCGTCACGGGATTGCCGCGGCCTTCCCGGATCGCTACCTGAAGCTCCCGCAGTTCGTCCTTCTCCAGATCGCCGTTCTTGACGAGGGCCACGCCGCGTCCGCTCTCGACCTGCCCTGGGCGTCCCGCTCGGCCCAGCATGTTGAGCAGCTCCCCCGTCGACAGCATCACCGCTTGCGGGAAACCGCGGGTGAACTCGGTGCGGAACACGTCGCGCACGACCACAAGGCGCGCTGGAAGATTCACCCCTGCGGCGAGCGTGGGCGTGCACGCGATTACCTTAAGATGTCGCTCGCGAAAGGCACTCTCTACCGCCGCACGTGACTCGCGAGAGAGTCCGGCATGGTGGAAGGCGACGCCACCTGACAGCAATGCATGCAGGTCCTTCGCGTCCTCATCATCCTCCGAAACCCGCGCCACCAGATCGCGGAGTTCCCCTCTGTCATTATCTGTGAGATATCCCGCCGCCACCTGCTGCAAATCACGCGCCAACCGCTGCGACGAGGCCTTAGAGTGACAGAAGATGACGGCCTGATCTCCGTGCTGCAGCACAGACTGCACTTCCTGACCGAGAGCGCCATCCAGGTCGTTGGTCTCCTCGCAGCAGAGTTCCACCGCCACCGCGCGGTCCTCCGCGGTGCCGAGCAACACCGGGACCCCCAGCCATTGGCCCAACGCCTCCGGATTCGCTACCACCGCCGAAAGCGCGCACAGTGAGCGCGGCCACTTGTGGCTCTTCATGCGCGCCAGCAGCCCCTCCAGCACCGGCCCGCGGCTGTGATCAGCCACCAAGTGGACCTCATCGACCACCACCCGCCCAAGCGCCAGCTCCGGCATGCGCATCAGCGCCGCGAACCGTTCGTAGGTGGCGATCAGGATATCGGTCTCCTGAGGCTGAATGGGGTCTGTGTAGTCTCCTGTCGCCACCCGTACGCGAGCCTCCAGCCGGTCAGCCGCTAACTCATGCTGGAAGGAGTCATACATCTCGGTCGCCAGGGCGCGATACGGGACAAGGTAGGCATGGGTACCCGACTCGTGGTTCCCCACTGCTTGGCGTAGAATCATGCGGCCGATGTAGCTCTTGCCCGTCGCTGTTGGTGCAACGATAAGAGCGCTGCCGTCGTCCAGGACACCAGCCTGGCGGGCCCTATCATACAGCGGAAACGAGCGTGGCTTGGCAATAGCCATTCTGTCTCCCCCCTCGTGCCTTAGCTCGTGGGTACCCCCGAGCACCGCCAGCCGGAGCCAAGGGAACCGCGGGGTCGTCGGCCAGGACGCTTCGGCGGGATGAGCGGCAGTCCTGCCAATGGAGCGCGCCAACTGTGATCACCGGGTTCTGGTACGGCGAGCCCCGCGTCCGACCGCGACTCGCATGTTCCGAGACCGGCCGGTCACGGCGGCCACCCGGCGCCTCGCCGCCGGCATTTGACATTGCGCGTGCAACCTTGCATAATGTCGCTCAAGCTGCGGGGGCTGTGAGGGAGAGCGTGCGAACCATCCAGGACTACCTGACGATTCACGAGGCGGCGAAGGTGCTGGGTGTTTCGACCAGTGCCCTGCGCGCGTGGGATCGCGCCGGGAAACTCACCGCGATCCGCAACCCGATGAACCGCTACCGACTTTACCGGCGCGAGGACCTTGAAGCATTCCTGGTGCGACTTGCGCAGGGGAACGCGCCTGCGCAGTCGGCGCGGAGGAGGCGAGCATGAGCAGAGTCGAGAAGGTCGCCAGGACTTCGCCCGATCTGATTGCTGACCAGATCGAGCGGTTGCGTGCAATCTTCCCCGATGCCTTCTCCGAGGGGAGAGTGGACTGGGACCGGCTGCGCGCCGCACTTGGCGAGATCGTGGACGACCGGCCGGAGCGCTACTCGTTCACATGGGCGGGCAAGCAGGATGCCATTCGGGCGCTCCAGACCCCCAGCCGCGCCGCGCTGGTCCCGTGTCCCGAGAAGTCAGTGAACTGGGAGAACACGCAGCACGTGTTCATTGAGGGCGAGAATCTGGAGGTGCTGAAGCTCCTCTACAAGGCCTACTTCGGGCGGGTGAAGATGATCTATATCGACCCGCCGTACAACACGGGCAACGACTTCGTGTACCCCGACAACTACGCCGACCCGCTGGACACCTACCTCCAGCTTACCGGTCAGAAGGATACCGAGGGCAACCTGCTGACCAGCAATCCACAGACCAGTGGCCGCTACCACTCGGCATGGCTCTCCATGATGTACCCGCGCCTGTTTCTCGCGCGGCAGTTGCTTCGAGAGGATGGCGTGATCTTCGCCTCCGTAGACGATAGCGAAGTCCACAATCTCCGCATGTTGATGAACGAAGTGTTTGGGGAGGAGAACCGCGTCGAGTGTTTTGTCTGGAAGAAGAGCTACGGTGGCGGTGCGAAGGAGAAGTACGCGGTCAGCCAGCACGAGTACATACTCCTTTACGCACGAGACATTGGGCGCCTTGAGGGCCTATGGCTCCCGCCAGACCCCGAGACGGAGAAAAGGTACTACAAGTATCAGGACGAGAAGCACGAGACGCGCGGCCCTCATCGTCTGCAGCCTCTGGAGGCGGCGAAGAGCATGGACAAGCGGCCTAATCTCGTGTTCCCTATCCCGCTCCCGCGGGGAGGTGAGGTGTGGCCGAAATACCAGTGGTGGTGGAGCCAAGCACGTGTTGCAAAAGCGCTGGCCCGGAATGAGCTCGTTTTCTCCCAGAACGGCGAGGACGTCACCGTCTCCTACAAGCAATATCTGCGCGACGAGGATGGAAAGCCGCGCGGTGCAAAGCCCTTCTCTGTGATAGACGGCATCTACACTCAGCACGGCACAGACGAACTCAACCAGCTTTTCGGGGGCGTGCAGGTCATGCAGTTCCCGAAGCCCGTTGCCCTGTTGAGGCTACTGCTGAGCATTGGGTGCGAACCTGATCGTGGTGATGTCGCGGTAGACTTCTTCGCGGGCTCGTGCACCACCGCGCAAGCCGTCCTTGAGCTGAACCGCGAAGACGGTGGCGACCGGCGTTTCGTCATGGTACAGTTGCCCGAGCCGCTCGATGCCCCGAAACCACTGGACAACGGAGTCGA
>Ga0315277_10003149_pt1 | contig 22532 bp, 13 predicted proteins | sample YL17G05_15_MG_FD_203695 | JGI IMG/M metagenome (GOLD analysis project Ga0315277, IMG submission 203695) | Sediment microbial communities from Yellowstone Lake, YNP, Wyoming, USA - YL17G05_15 | ecosystem: Environmental > Aquatic > Freshwater > Lake > Sediment | place: USA: Wyoming | collected...
GTCTTCCCAGCGATAAATCACTGGGCTACTATCAGGCATCCCTACGGGATTGGACACCGTGGATTCGTCCAGTCAAATAGTTGATGGCCATAAGGCGGAACTACGAACTCATTTTCGGGGTAGTACCCACTGAAGTGGGAACTACGAACTTTGCGCCTCTTTCCGAGTGATGCAAAGCGCCAGGATGCGTCTCACACTTCCTCACGGGCTGACGGAGTAATTCTTCAGCGCGACGTAGTTGTCCTCCTCATGCGTTTCGTTCACAAGGTCGGTGCGGTCGGCGAAACAAATGACCCCGATCGAACCGACAGGAACGCTCGAATAGAGCACCCGCGGGTAGTTGGAGAATTCAACCGACCAGCCCGGCCACAGATCGGCCACCGGGATCGAGTCGCAAAGAAAGAAATCGAGTTGCGGCGCATTCGGCGTTGTGGTGCCAAAGAACTCGATCCAAAACGGACCTGAATTCTGCGTTCCCGTATTGCGCACGCGGCCGCTGATGGCCATCGGCAGACCGAGGTGCAGGGGGTTCGGACTGATCGTGAAGCCCTGGACAACGAGATTCGCCTGCGTCTGCGGTCGAATGGTCAGCAGCCGCTTTTCGGCCACGGCGCGGCGGTTGTTGCCCTCGTTGGTTTCAGCGGCCTGGCCGGGCCGATCCACCGCGACCACCACAGAGTAAGGGCCATCGGGAACGCTGTAAAGCGAGCGGCTGAGGGCCAGATCATAGGCGCCCCAGGCAGGCAGGCCGGCGACGAACGTCGAGTCGGCGAGAAACTCATCGAGTGTCAAGCCGCCGGTGCGCGAACCCCAGAACTCAACCCAGAAAGGTCCCACTGCGTAGTTGCTTCGGTTTTCCACGCGCGCCCAAATCGTCAGCGGCGTTCCGGGCGGTGCTTGATAAGGACTGTAGGGGGCGAAATCGGATGTCGCCACAACAAGATCGGGCAGTTGTTGTTTATTGACATCGTTGTCTAACTCTCCCGGAGCCTCCGAAGCACGATTCAGCCGATAGCCGTCGAGAAACTCATAGTTGTTCGTCTCGTCGCGTTCGCTCACCTGATCGAGGCGGTCAACAAGAACGCCGACCATGAATGTTCCCGACGGCGTGCCGTACAGCGTGCGCGGGTATTGCGAGAGGTCAATCGCGGCGCCCGGGGCCAAATTGCCCACAGGAATCGAATCGCACAGGAAGAAATCGGGACTGGGATAGGGGCGACTGTAGGAACCCCAAAACTCGATCCAGAACGGGCCGCTGTTTTCGCTGCCGATATTTTGCACTGCGCCGGTCATCGTGATCGCTTGGCCGGAATAGACAGGATTCGGTCCGAACGAGAATCCACCAATCAGAAGGTCGGCGTTTGTTTGGGGACGGATGACAAGGAGACGTTTCCCGCCGACGACCTGCCGATTGTCGCTCTCGTTCGACTCGGCAACGTCGTTGGGGCGGTCGGCGATCATGACAACCGTGTAGGGACCGTCGGGAATACTGTCCAGGGGGATGGCGGACGAAAATGGGTAGGTGACGCCGGGGCCGATCGGGCCAGGCCGCGCCGAACTCGCCAGAAAGATATTGGTCGTCAGACCGCCGGATCGCGATCCCCAGAATTCAAGCCAAAAGGGAGTGGCTGTGCTGCCGCCATTGTTTTGGATATGAGCGACGAGCGTGAGTGGGCTGCCGGGCGCGGTTTGAGTCGGAGCGGCGGGCAAGAAATCGCCCCAAGCGAAACGCAGATTGGGCTGTGTGCCCACAACGAGTTGCGTGGGCAAGTAGGCCTTGTTGTTTGTTTCGTCGAATTCCGTCACGGTGTTGCCGACGTCAATGATCCATCCCACATAGTAGTTGCCCAGCGGAATGTTGGCGGGAAGCGGGCCTCGCCACGTGCAAGTCACGTATTCGAACGAGAGAAGACTGGCGACATGAACGGAGCCGATGGGAGAGTCGAACGGTGTGATCTCCTGATCCGTTGAGGCGTAGAACGTCACGTCGAAGTTCATTGCCATTGCGGTTCCGATATTGCGCACGTCGGCGTGGACCTCGAACGGGGCGCCTGGGGAAACGCTCGGCGGGTCAAAGCCCGCATAGCTTACTCCATCATCAATCAAATCGGCCTTATCGCCCGGCGATGGGTCTTCTCCCTTCCAGGTCTCAATGCTCTCAAAGCGCGTGGCATTGATTCGCGCCCCACTGTTTTCGGTGGCGCCGCCACGGTTGTGAACGGCCATGATGTGGCGGTCGTTCGTGACCTCATCCAGACGCCAAATGGGAGCGCCGCTTTGGCCGGCGGTCGAATCAATGACGTGATAGAGGACGTTCTCGGTCGCTCGCGTGGCATAGTTAGCCGCCCAATAGAGGCCAAGCCCCTCGGCAAGTTCGGCCGGATAGCCGGCCAGATTGAATCGCCTGTTGGGATAATAGTCGAGCGCCTCATAGGCATAGCCCAGCCAGCCGAGGATATTGCCGACATTGCGATCGAGTGTGATCAACCCCCAATCATATTCGGCATCGTTCGATTCGGTCCAACCGGAGGGCGCACGGAGTTGGACATCCCAGGCCGAGCTGAAGGGTGCGAAGTTGCCGTCCATGCCGGGCACGAATTCGATTTGGGTGGCCCACCCACCTTGGTCGGCATCATAGACGACGTGGCCGGCGGTGAGGACGTGGAATGGATCAATCAGCGCACCGGAGCCGACCCAGTTCGAATTGTTTGGAAACCGTATAAAGATTTTGCCGACGACGCGCCATGGAAAGTCCGTGGTCGGCGAGACTCGCACGCGTTCGTCGGTTCCGATGATGTTGAAAAGACCCGGCAACTGGCCCAGCAATCCGGTGGACGATGGCCGGGAGTCGGACGATGGTTTGAGGCGGAGATCCGCGCCTGCGAGAGGCGGTTCATAGCGAATTTCGCCGGTTGCGCGAGTATAGACAACCATCCGGTCGGGCGGAGGCAATAAGGCCTTCTCTTCGGGAGTTCGAACGCGCGGTTGGGGAGGGCGAATGGCCGGCAGCGACCATTTCTCCTGCGGAATCTTGAGCGCAGGGTTGTCGGAGGGTTTGAGCCATCCCGGCTTGGGAAGATCGGCCTGTTGCGGCTCGTCCGCCGCAACCGCGGCGGCAATGAGCGATTGGAACACAATCAGGCTGATTGTCCCAAACAGCACCGGATAAAAAAAGCGAAGGATGAAAGATGAAGGCGGAAGGCGGAAAGAAAGACGACGTTTCATGGGCGATACTCCCTTCGGTGGTCCGGAGGCGCACGATGAGGCAGGCGGATCACCTGACCCAGGGTGCAGACCGGTCCCATTTCAACCGCAAATTGATACACAGGCGGTGACCTGGTTCAACCATATTTGCGAACGGTTGTCGGACACTGCGCGCGTCGGGGTCCGAAAATACGCCACTCGGCGAGCGCACGACCGACCTGCCGGAGTATAGAGCAAGGTCCGTGCCCTAGGCGATTTTTGACTCGAGATTGCGGATTGTCGAAACCCGTACCTGCGCCAATGAACGGGAACGATGTTCAGAAACTGTAGGCCCTACAAGGTGAGGGTGACCTATGGCGCTTCGCGCCACCCAAAAATTGATGAAGATGCAGGTTCGTAGTTCCCACTTTAGTGGGTCTCTTGGTTTTTGGGACACTGAAGAGCAAGAACTTAAGAACCCCACTAAAGTGGGAACTACGAACCGATTTTCATAGGTCCTGCTTGAAAAAGAAACACCGCGCTGCAACGTCGGAGGGAGAACCTTTCGAACATCGAGCGCGGCGTATTGTTTTTTCCTGCCTCTAACTTCTTGCCTCTGACCTCTTGCCTGCGGCCGCTCAGAATATCTGATAGCCGCCAATGAACGCGTAATTGTCCGACTCGTCGGTCTCGTTCACCTTGTCCTCGCGATCAATCACACAGCCGATGGCGCACGGCTCGGCCGGCATCGTGCCGTAAAGCGTGCGCGGATAGATCGGAAGGATGATCACCCCACCGGGTTCGAGTCCGTTCACGCGGATCGAATCGCATATATACCAGTCGAGCGTCGGATATTGCTGATTGCGGCTTGCCCAAAACTCGATCCAGAAGGGACCGCTGGCCTGGCTGCCGGCGTTGCGCACCACGCCGGAGACCGACACGGGATTACCCCGGATGAGAATGTTCGAGCTACCGAGGCCGAATCCCTCGATTCTCAGGTTGGCCTGTGTCGGCGGACGAATCATGAGCAATTTCTTGCCAGCAATCGCACGGCGATTGTTGAGTGGGGCGCTGTCGGACACCTGACCGAGACGGTCGGCTACCACAACGACCGAGTACGGGCCATCGGGAATGGCATAGATAGGTCGGCCTGGCGGGACAAGGTTGCCGGCCGACTGCCCGGCCACCAAATTGGGAACCAGAACCGACTCGCACAGGAACGTGTCGAGTGTCAGGCCGCCGGTGCGCGACCCCCAAAACTCCAGCCAGAACGAGCCGGTGTCGCGCGGCCCGGCGTTCGTGAGGGTGACCGACAGAGAAAGCGGCGAGCCGGGCTGGAGTTCAACCGGCGCCGCCGGACTCACATCAGCCGCCGTGACTTGAAGATCGGTTTCGCCCGCGGGATTCTGCGGATTGCCGCCGATGAACTGATAGTTGTTCGTCTCGTCGGTCTCGTTCACCGTGTCGAGCCGGTCCACAAACACGCCAATTGGGCCGTTGAGCGGGGCGCCCGCATAAATCGCTCGCGGATAGGCGCCAAGGTTGATGCTGCCGCCCGGAGCGAGATTGACGACCCCGATCGAGTCGCAGATCATGGCCCCTAATTCAGGGAAGACGGTGGGCGGCGAGGCCCAGAACTCGATCCAAAAAGAGCTGGAGTGTTGCGTTCCGACGTTGCGAACCGTGCCGCGGAAATAGGCCACGCCACCGGCCTGGGGCGGCATCGGGGTAACGCCGAAATTCTCGACGACCAAATCCACATTGGCTTGCGGGCGCAAAGCGAGCAGTCGCTTGCCCGGCACGACAAAGCGATTATTGCCTTCGTCCCATTCAGCGACCACGCCCGGCCGATCCACGACCGCAACAACCGAGTAGGGCCCGTCGGGCAGGTTATACAGCCACCGGCGATCTTCGAAGGGATACGAACCCAGCACGCCCAACGCCGGAATGTACTGCGAGTCGCAAAGGAAGGCATCGAGTGTCAGCCCACCGGTGCGCGACCCCCAGAACTCCAGCCAGAAAGGTCCTGCGGCCTGGCCGAGATTATCCACAAAAGCGCTGACGGCGATGAAATCGCCGGGCTTCAGCCGCGTCGGGGCCGCCGGGCCTGCATCGGCCCGGGCAATCGCCAGGTCCGGCAATGGGACGGGTGTTGGAGTCGGGATGGGCGTTGGGGTGGGTGTAGGAATCACGCCCGGGCCAATCAACGACAGCTCGTATGTGCCGCCTCGCCAGTCGGGATCGCCACCCCAGACGATGATCGTATAGTCGCCCGACTCGTCCAGTTCCTCATCAATCTCGGCAATGTTGTCGTCCGAATCGCTATCCACCCAGCCGTCCGGTCCGACGAGATCAATATGAGGGCGGAAGCTGTCGCGGTCCAAGAGGTCGGTGACCCGAATCCGGATATCATCGCCGTCGTGGCCGTGGAACGTGTAGGCGTCGAGATCGCCGCTGGGCGCGATCGCGCCTTGAATCGTCCGGCCGTAAGCGATCACGCCCCCATCGTTCTCATCGCCCGACGAAACCAGCGAGAGGACGTAGTCGTATTCCTCGTTGAATCGGCCGCTTCCTTTCACAACAATGGTATAATCGCCGTCTGTGCGCAGCCGATAGGAGCGGATCATCGCGGCTTGCGAATCGGTGATCGAGAAGCTGAACCCGTAGGGGTCAATCAACTGAACCGTGGGATAGAAATCATCATCGTCGTCTTCGTCGAGAAGAAGAATGGTCACATAGTCATCCTCGTCGCCGTGAAACGTATAGCGATGGTCGGGCTCATCGAAGATCAACGTGCCATCCTTCGTGTCGCCCGGATCAATGGAATCCGAAAACACCGCTCCGGCTCCCGCCAACGCCACAAACAAGGCGGCTGCCATCCAGCGGATCGCATGCGTTCCTGATCGCATTGCCAATCGCTCCCTTCGGTCCGAAAAACCGTGTTGCATTTCTCGCTTCGGCACTCCCGCAAATTCGCAAAAACTGCGGCAAAGCATGCAAAAAGTTTACGTGGAAAGTTGGTGTCGCGCCAGTGAAACAGTCAAGGGAGTTTTTCCTTGTAGCACGGGCATCTTGCCTATGTATCGAACGTTGAAATGACTTTTGTTACAGTAGGGCCGTGCTGAAGTAGCGTTCGGCGCGGTCGGGCAAGACGGTGGCGACGTTGCCGCTGATCTTGCGGGCCATCTGCCGCGCCGCCCAAACATTGGCGCCCGACGAAATGCCGACCAGCAGACCGTAGTCGCGGCCCAACTGGCGGGTTGTCTCGATGGCGTCTTCGTCGGTCACCTCGAGAACCTCATCTATCATCGAAACGTCGAGAATGGCCGGAACAAATCCGTCGCCGATGCCCTGAATCTGGTGCAGACCCGGCTCGTGGCCGAGCAGCGCCGCCACGTTCTTGGGCTCGACGGCCACAAGCCGCACACCGGGCTTGTGCTCTTTGAGAAACTTGCCGACGCCCTGGAGAGTTCCGCCGCTGCCCACTCCGGCCACAAAACACGCGATGTCCCCGCTCATCTGCCGCCACAGTTCGCGCGCGGTTTCCTCGTAATGAATGCGCGGGTTGTCGGGGTTTTCGAATTGCTGTGGGACAAAAATCCGCGGGTCCGCAGCCGCCATCTCGCGCACGCGCCGCACCGCGCCGCCGATCGCTTCGCCGTCGGGAGTCAGAATGAGTTCGGCGCCCAACGCACGGATCAACTTCTTGCGCTCCTCGCTCATGCCGGCGGGCATGACGATCTGAACACGGTAGCCTTTCAACCTTCCGACCAAAGCCACACCAATGCCCGTATTGCCCGATGTGGGTTCCATGAGAATCGAGTCGGGCTTCAAGCGGTGGTCGCGCTCGGCGCCCTCGATCATGGCCAAAGCAACGCGGTCCTTGATGCTGCCGCCAGGATTGAGAAACTCGGCTTTGGCGAAAACGTTTTCTCCCTTCAGCCGGATCAGCGGTGTATTTCCGATGAGATCAAGGACATTGTCCGTGAGCATCAAGCCACCTCATGGTTTCGTTCTGAAGGCTAAACTTATCATCAGCGCCATGCGAGATGTCAACCAAGTCCAGCATCAAGGAAACCACGGATTTGGCAGATTTTACGGGTCTTGCTTCTCGGTCTGCGGCATCTGAGCGCTCCGCGGTTGGGGAACAGATCTTACTTTCGTCGCTCTTCTTCAGTGTTTCAACCACGCATGGACGCGTTTTTCGATCTCAGCGTGTTCGGCAAAGATTTGGCGGACGGTCTTGTCCTCGTCGGCGGATTTGTGGATAGCACCATAGTCAGGAATGATACGAGCGCCGCGTTCGTCGTCGCGGGCCTTGGAAAAGCGGACCGCTTCGGCGTATTGCCGATGGTGTTCGACCCAAAGAGCGAGCAGTTCGCACACGGGCGGAAGGACCGCCGCGCGTTTCGTCCGTTTGTCGGAGTGCCGGCGGTCCGTTGGTGTTTCGGATTCCTTGCCCGAGAACTCCTCCTTCAGGGTTTGAAGTTCGTGCGCCCAGCGCGGCGAATCGGGCGGTTGCGAAAGAACGGTCTCCATCGCTGATGAGGACGCAACATGCTGCGCCCCTACGCCTTCCGATCCCCTTTCCAGCAAGCGGCGATAGAGACCTCGCAGAGCATAGAACCGAAGGTAGAATGAATAGGTTTGGACGGCTTTGGCGCGACTGCTTTCGAACATGTAGTTTTTGCCCAACCCAGGGATGTCTTTCTCAAAGTAGAGAACCGGTTCTTCCGGACGCCTGGGTTCTTTGGGGGGAGTCGCAACAAGACGGCGGCGCGCTTCCTTGATCAAGTCAATGATTTCAGGGCGGAGCACCTCGGTTGTGATCGCCGTGCGGCGCGCGCGATTGCGGTCGCGGAACTTGGCCTCATTGCGCGCCAGCGCATAGGAATTGTCCGAAAGAACCCACGCCGGAATGATCTCGTTATAGGCCGGCGAGACGCCCTCGAACGCCTGGGCGGTTGTGTTGATGAGCGAAAAGGGAAACTCGACCTTCTGCGGAAGCGTCATCACGCCCGTGGCAATGATCGTATAGGGAGCGCGCTCGAAATTGCTTGGAAACTTGATGTTGACCCCCAGGCCGAAGAACATCCCTTCGCCCGCCCAGAGTTCCTGATCGGGCGCCTTGCCGGTGTGATTGCTGCCGACGTTGGCGCCATAGCCGATGTTGCCTTTGCCTTCGGGCCAAAACGTTGCGATCACAAGCGACTGGTGGTGCAACCCGACAAACGGCCCCAGTAGGGCGCTTGTCACCTCCCCTTCACCCACGCCCGTGTTCGGCCCCAGCAGCGAATGACTCACTATGGCGTGGCGTTCGGCGTGGCTGTGTTCCATGAGCAGGCTATTGGTGACCAGCGCGCCGCTTCCAACTTCGCAACCCCATTGCACGAGCGAATCTTGGATCAACACGCCATCGCCAATGCGGCACGGCTCGTCGCGGTGGCTGAGAAGAGTCGTATTGACAACGGCTGTTGCCCCTTCGATTTGCGCGCCCTCGCCGACGAAAACGTCGTTGAGTCGTCTCGAAGCTCGAATGCCGACGCCGGGACCGACATACCCTTTGGGCAAAGCGATGGCTTCGAGATAGCGGCGGAGAAAGTCTTCATAGCCGCGCCGCAGGTAGCTGTGTGCCGGAGCGCGGACGAGATGAACGGCGAGCGCGAGGTCGAGTTCGGCAAAGGCGCGAATGGCACGCTCGCCCGTCTCGATCCCCAACGCAATCTCGGTTCCGTTGCCAAAAGTCGGCTTGGCCGAAGCGATCATTTCGCCGACCGAGCTGACGACGGCGCCCTCGCCAATGAAATAGTTCGCCAGCAAGCCGACGTTGCGCACAAGCGCGTTGTCGCCGATCCTGCAATTCACCACCGTGGCATCGTAAACCCCGGCGGGAATGCGAACGCCCGCGGCGAGCTCGTGGGTCGCGGAGAAACGCCCCAGCACACATCGCCCTTCGAACCGGCTGCGGCTGATCGTGTGGGCGTCGAATCCTTCGGCGACAAAAACCTGCGACCAGTCGGAGGATTCGCAACCTTGGGCTTTCAAGCGAGCGATTTGCCTGGCGCTCAACGGCTTGACTTTGGCGGCGGACGGACGGCTTGGCGCAAGGTGTCTGCGAAGCGCCCGAACCAAGCGAACGACTTCCGATTGCTCCAGAAGACTCTTCAGTTCTTCCATACAACTTCTCCCAGCGGTTGAATCAATTTGGCCGATGCAATCCCGGACGTCGAAAGTTCTGCTAACTTTTCTCCGGCGGCGGGTCAATCGTTCTTTCCGACACCGCAAAGCGCTGACGTGACAGGTCGCTGGGCGGAGAAGAACCTTCGCCCTCTTGCCGCCAACCTCTCGCCTCCAACCTCTTCGCAAGGGGGGCTTGACAGATTCGAGCGAGTCCCTGTAGCGTTCCGACTGGTTGGTCAAGCCCCTTCAGCGAACGCGGGGCGAGAGTGGCGGAACTGGCAGACGCGCCAGACTTAGGATCTGGTGGCCAATAACCGGCTGTGGGGGTTCGAGTCCCCCCTCTCGCACCACTTCTTTTCCTGCCTTGTGACCGTTGGCTGAGAGCCGACTATGCTCCACTGCTTCATCATCAATCCCCAGGCGCGACGCGGCAGTGCGAGCCAGTTGATTCGCTCATTGGAAGAGGCGTTGCGCGCGCATCGGATGGACTACCGGATCGTGGCCAGCGAGAAAGGCGGTCAGGCCACCGAACTGGCGCGCGACGCTGTCGCTCAAGGCGCGGAGGCGGTCGTCGCCGTCGGCGGCGATGGAACGGTCAACGAGGTCCTCAACGGTCTGGGCGCCGAGACGCGATTTGGAATTCTGCCCGTCGGAACCTGCAACGATATTGCATCCAACCTGGGGTTGCCCGTGAAGGATTGGCGGGCGGCGCTCGACATTATCGCGGCGGGTCACACGATGCAGGCCGATGTCGGGCGGTGCGGCGAGCGGCGGTTTCTGTCGGTGGCGGCCATCGGTCTCGACAGCGAGGTTGGCATGGCATTTCGCCGGCTGCCGCGCCTTCTGCGTTGCCGCGCTGCATACACACTTCTACTTTTTCTGAAGCTCATGACGCAGCGTCCTTCCATGTTTCGGCTGACCCTGAACGGCAAAACGATCGAGCGCAACGTTTGGCTCGTGGCTGTCGCGAATACGGCATGTTATGGGGGCGGCATGAGAATTGCGCCGCGGGCAAGACCCGACGACGGGCGGTTGCATGTCTGCATCGTCGGCGACGGCCCGCGCCGCGAGATTATTCGATCCTTTCCATTAGTCTATCGCGGCGAGCACGTGACGCACCCAATGGTTCGCATGTTTGAAACGCGCGAGATTCATATTTCCAGTTCCATGGCCACACCGATCATTGCCGACGGGGAGCACTTTGGATGGCTGCCGGCCTCGCTTGCGGTTGAGCCACAGGCGCTGGCGGTCTTTGCGCCCCGCGTCACTCGCCCGTAACGCCAATCTCGACGATCTTCCATTGACCGTTTTCTTGAATCAGCTGAAAGCCGAGCAGGCGCGCACCGAGAGCGGCGCACAAGCCCTTGCGAGGCGGATCGGCCTTCATGGCCTGAAGAGCGACGAGTCCGGTGCCCGTCAGCATCTTGCGCACCTGGGGCGCCAGCCGGATCGCATCCTGGGCGGCTGCGGCGGTGCAAAGCGAGCGAATCGCTGCCTCGTCGCCTTTCTTGGCTGCATCAACGTAAGCCTGAACCGTGGCATGGGGTGTGCCCGGCGTCGGCTTTCTCCCATAATAGGCATAGTAAAGCACCGCAGCTCCAACCATCAACGTGACGATCAACGTGACCCATTTCATATGCCTTTCCCCCTTTCGCGTTGGCTTGTTCTTGAAAACACTTTCATTATGTGCTCCAGTTTGTAGTTCCCACTTCAGTGGGCTGGAGAGAGAATAGACCCACTAAAGTGGGAACTACGAACTTCATTCCTTTCTCGGTAGGGCGCGTGTCATGATATTTCAAAAAAAGACAGAACCTGCTTACTCCGCCGCTTTTCTATCTTGGTCCACCGCCGAACAAGCGTCTGAGTGAAATGGGCAAGGGGTTTGACGCCTGTGCCTGTCGTTCATCCACCGTCTCAGTCGGAAGTCCTGCTCTGTCTCTGGGTTTGCGGCGCTTGATCGGCGCCGCCTTGCCTTTCAAATCGGCCCAGACGGCGAAATGGTCCGAGGGGTAGCGGCCGCGATATTTGAACTGATTGATGCCGGCGGCCAGCGGCTTGAATTCGGGACTGGCGAGAATCCAGTCAATCCGAGTGCCCTTGAATTTCTCCACATAGCCGTGAAGCGAGCTCGTCGCGGGTGGCGCCGAGGGATGAACGGCGGCGAACGTGTCGGCTAGACGCAGTTCGGAGCCTTCCGGTTCAACCAGTGCGACATAGGGCACCGAACCCGGCGGCGAGTTGAAGTCGCCCGTGACAATCCAGGGCAAGCCCTTGCCATAGGTTGGCAGCCTTTTTCGAATCAGGGCCGCACCTTTTTCGCGCGCAGCGGCGCTGATGTGATCGAGATGCGTGTTGCAAACGCCGAGACTGGTCTCGTTGTCGCGGTCAATCAAAATCGCGACTGTGGCACACCGCACACAGGCCGCGCCCCATGTATTGCTCCCCGGGATCTCCGGCGTGTCGCTCAACCAAAAAACTTCGGCCTGTTTGAGAACGAAACGATTGGTGCGATAGAACAGTCCCATGAACTCGCCGCGTGTCCCGCCGTCGTCGCGCCCTCGCCCAATGCACGTGTAGTCGGGGAAGGCATCCATGAGGTCGTCGAGTTGGCCGATGAGCGCTTCCTGGACGCCGAAAATGTCGGGGTCCATGTCGCGCAGGCAAGCGGCGACAGAATCCCGGCGTTCTTCCCACGGATAGGCTTTATTGCCGGCCTGGAGAATGTTGAACGAGGCAACCCGAAGCGTCGTGCTGGTGGCCAGCGCCGGCATGTGGCGCTCGATCGCAACCCGCCGGGCCGGCTTCGTTGGAGCATGCTGGCAAGCACTCCAGACAGCGACCAGGAGAACTACAAGGGAGAGAGAGGCTCTTGATCTCATTTTGGCTTCCTTTCGCACCCCTCTCGGGAGTGGCAAGCTAGTGTGGGCAGAATCCTGACGCGCTCGAGGTCTATATTCGAAACAGTAACGAATCTTTCTATTGCGTCAAGGTTTTCCGCCGCGGGATTCCGAATCGGGGCTTGCGGAGCAAAAAAACACGGGCAAGATGCCCGTGCCACGCGAAGAGAACAAAATCAGTGCGAAGTGGAGAGGTGGCTGAGCGTTTCAATTTTGCCGACGACGTCCTTATAGCCGGCGTCTATCTTGAAGAGTTTCTTGTGGATTTGAAGGGCGCGGTCGAATCGCTCGTCAACTTCGAAGAGGTCGCCAAGGTCGTAGAGGAATCGTTTGATCTCGTCGAGATGTTTGGGGTCTTTCTCGCGCACGTCGAGATCGCGCAGGGTTTCATCGGCGAGATCGAACATCCGCTTGCTGGCCAGGCAGTGAGCGAGCTTGACCAGGCAAAGAGCGCGCGCATTCCCTTCGGCATTCTGTGAAGCCTTCTGATAGGCGGTGATCGCGTCGTTGAGACGGCCAAATTCGACGTAAATGTCGGCCATCTCCTGGAGCAAGGCAGGCTGGTCGGGTGAGGCCTCGAGCTGTTCGCGCAACGATTCGAGCCGGGCCTCTTTGACGCGTATCTCCGATTCGCGGAGCATTTCGCGCAACTGGCGGTTGTCGGGGGCCAGCTCGAGCGCTTTCTTGACAATTTGAATGGCGCCGCGGTGGTCGTCGTGTTTGACGAACAACTCGCGCAGCCGAAGGTAAAGATTCAGGTTTTGCGAATCGCGCCCCAGAAGTTCTTCGCCGTAGGGAATTGCCCGGTCGGCATCGCCCATCTGGTAATAGACTTCAAAAAGCAGAGGGATCAGGTCGTTGCGCGCGGGTGGCGAAAGTTCGAGGATTTTGCCGAGCACTCGGGCCGCCTCCCGATGGTGGCCGCCTTTGAGCAGCAAGGCCGCGTGACTCTTCAGCGAGGGCAGATGGTTGGACTGCTGGCGAAGTATCTGGCGGCAGCCGTCGGCCAGGATTTCATCGGGATGGAGCGACTGCCGCGCCATCTGTTCGTAGAGTTCGTGGCAGCGGTCGAACTCACGGTCCTTCAGATAAATGTCGGCCAGCAGATTGAGAAGCACAAACTGTTGTCCGGCGTGCTGGAGCGTGTCCTCGACGAAGCGAATGATCCGGGTTTTCTGGGCCGGCTGCTCTTCGAGCAACAGGTCGAGTTCGCGCGTGGCTTGCTCGGCTTGTCCATAGGCGACCAGGCGCTCGACGTAGCCGAGGCGCAGGTCCAGCGAAGCGCCGGCGCCGTGGACCTGCTCGCGCAAGGCGGCCAGTTCGTTCTCGACCAGCGCCGACTGGATACGTGCCGTCAGCGATTGGACGCGGGCGCGTTCGGTGGCGGGCGCCTTCGCGCGTACGCGTTCCGCACACTCCGCCGCCTCGACCAGCCGTCCCATGCCGAACAGGCAAACCGCGCAGTGGTAAGTGAAGCGCCAGTCTTGCGGATGACGCGCGACGAAATCCTGGAAGACCTTCAATGCCTTGTCAAAATCCTGCCGATCTTCGAGCAACTGACCGTATTCGAGAGCCAGCTCGGGCACATCGGGTTCCTGGCGCAAAAGCGCGCGATAGTGGGGCAGCGCTTGATCGAGCCGGTTCAACTCGCGGTAGAGTCGAATCAGGCGGCGGCGCGCATCCGCGTTTTCGGGCTGCACCTCGAGCAGGTGAGAATACCACGAAATCGCTTCGTCGCGGTTCTTAATCTTGTCGTTGAAATCGGCCAGCGCCGCCAGAACTCCCGGATGGTCGGCGAATTGCATGCCGAGAATCTGAAGATCGGCCAGCACCCGCTTGTAGGGCGCGCCTTCCAGGTCTCGGGCTCGGTTGGCCAGTTGAAGCGCCCGGTCAATATTGCCCTGTTCGGCGTTCAGGCGGCCCAACAGGCAGACGTCTTCGATGTTGGTCGGGTCGTGGAATTGTTCGAGCGTCGGTAGAGCCTCAGCCCGCGCATTCTGTCGCAGCTGCAATTCGACCAGTTTGCGGCCGAACTTGGCGTTGTTGGGGTCGAGCTTAAGCGCTTCGGCGAGAACACCGCTGGCCATTGTCTCGTCCAATTGAAAGACCGAGTCGGCGAGCGTCCTCACCACTTGGGGACCACGCTCGCCGCTTCGATAGACCTCGACCAGGATTCCCAGAGCTTGTTCGGCCTCGCCCATCTGATAAAGAGCAAGCCCTTGATCGCGCGCGACGGCCCGATCGGTGGGCAAGAAGCGGCGTGCGACACCCAAAAAACTTGACGCCAGTCGCCATCGCTCCCGCTTCAGTAGGGCGGCGCCGAAACCCATGCTCGTCTTGCCAATGAGAACCTCAACCAGACGAATACTTGTGGCCAGAAGCAGCAGCACCCCGCCCCCGATGGCCAGTAGAATGGGCGAGAAAAACGTCTCGCGATCCGTGGTTGCCACATAGGCCAGAATGAGCCAGAACAGGCCCAGACCCAGAAAGTAAAGCCCGACCACGGGCCGCCGCGGTGCGCGCAATCGCAAACCGGCCACATAGGCGGCGACAATCAGAATGACCGGCAGGACGGTCGCCGCGCCCAGTACCAGAAGCGGTTGATCGAAGTTCTTCAGCGGGTCGCCCACGACCCGCAAGAAGTCGGGCGGGTCAATCTGAACGACAATCAGCACACCGCCGACCAGGCTTAGCAGGAAGGCCAGAGTTGTAAGCAGCACAAATGACATTCGCAATCTCTCACGTTGGAGGAAAAGGTCCAAAGGAAAAAAGCCGGAACACGTTAGGGATTCTCTTTTGCCTTTTCCCCTTTTCCTTATTGCCTTCACTTTCGCGATTAGCATTCTTCCCCTCGAACTTGCAAACAAATTTTCGTTGCCCGGCCGTAAATCGCCCTGATAGACTGCCGGCTGTCGCGTCGGATTTCGGGTTGCGCTTTTCAATTACACGCCGGAAGCCCCTCCGATTGGTTTGGGGCGGCGAATGTCCGGTTCCAAATGGACAACCCGGCCATGGCTTCTTTTGGTGGACGCAACGGGCGTGACGGCAGAGCGGCTTGGAGGTGAACAGACCAATGTCACCGGAGACCTTAACGGTTGAACTGGGTCCGCGCAGCTACCCGATTCTGATCGGACGTCAATGGTTCGGTCAGTTGGGACCGGCGTTGCGCGAGCGGACGAGTCACCAACGGGCTCTGATCGTGTCGGACAATCGCGTGGGCGGACTTTACGGCGAAAAGGTTTTGGGAGCCCTGGCCGAGGCCGGATTTCTGGCCGAGTCCTTGACGGTTCCTGAGGGCGAGATGTTCAAGACGCTCGATACCTGCATGAGCATCTATGGGTACTTGCTCGGCAACAACTACTCGCGCGAGACGATTTTGGTGGCGCTGGGCGGCGGAGTGGTCGGCGATATCGCGGGATTTGTCGCCGCCACCTACATGCGCGGCGTGCCCTACGTTCAGGTGCCGACGTCGCTTCTGGCGATGGTGGACAGCAGCGTCGGCGGCAAAACCGGCGTCAACCATCCGCTGGGCAAAAATATAATCGGTGCTTTTCACCAGCCGCTGCTTGTTTTTGTTGACCTGGGGTGCCTGGCTACGCTCGATGCCGTCGAGTTTCGCGCGGGGTTTGCCGAAGTGGTCAAGTATGGGATGATTCGCGACGCGGAGTTCTTTACTTTCTGCGAGAAAACGCGCGAGGCGATCTTTACCCTCGATCCAGCGGTGCTTCACCACATCGTCAAGACCAGTTGCTCGATCAAGGCCGAGGTGGTTTCGGCCGATGAAAAGGAGGCGGGCCTGCGCGCCATCTTGAATTTCGGCCATACGATTGGCCATGCGATTGAGTCGCTGACCAATTATACGCACTATAAACACGGCGAGGCGGTGGCGATCGGCATGGTCGCCGCGGGCAGACTCGCCGTTCGCATGGGGCGGTTCGAAGCCTCGCCGCAAGAACGACTGGAGCGGTTGCTGGAGCAAGCCGGGTTGCCGGTTCGCATTCCCGCGCGACTGGAGACCGAGGACATCATCGAGCGGATGCGCAAGGACAAGAAAGTGCGTCATGGCCAGGTCCGTCTTGTGCTGCCCGAGGCGATTGGTCGCGTGACCATCGAGAGTGAGTATTCGCCCCTCATGCTGCGCGAAGTTGTGGGCGGTATGAGGGGATGAGAGCATGAGGTTTCAGGTTTCAAGTTTCAGGTTTGAGCGCGGAGGCATCTTGGCGACTTGCCGGGGGAAACGTGGAGAACCCTAACGAATCTCAAATGGAGTGAATAATGGGAAGACCATTGAGGATTGGCTTGATCGGTTTTGGCAACATCGGGTCGGGTGTCATTCAAGCGCTTCGGGATAATCGCGATTTACTCGATGACCGCTGCCCCAGGCGGCTGGAATTGCGCCGCGTGGCCGACATTGATCTCGAGCGGTCGCGGCCCGTCGCGGTGGATTGCGAATTGCTCACGACGGATGCCGAAGCCGTCATCCGCGATCCGGAAATTGACGTGGTGGTCGAATTGATCGGCGGCCTGGAGCCGGCGCGCACATTTGTCGAGACCGCGCTCAACACCGGCAAGCACGTCGTCACGGCCAATAAGGCCATGCTGGCTCAGCACGGCGCCGAGCTGCTGGCCCTTGCCGAGGAAAAGGGTGTGCGGCTTTTGTTCGAGGCGGCCGTCGGCGGCGGCATCCCTGTCATTCGAGCGCTTTGTGACTGTTTGGCCGCGAACCGCATCCAGCGTGTCGAGGGAATCCTCAACGGAACGTGCAACTACATTCTCACGCGGATGAGCACCGCTGGTGTATCGTTCGAGGAGGCGTTGGCCGATGCGCAAAGACGCGGCTACGCCGAGCCCGATCCGACCGCCGACATCGAGAGCATTGACGCCGCCAATAAGATCGCCATTCTCGCCTCGCTCGCTTTCGGTTTGGATGTTCGCTATGATGATGTCCGTCGGGAAGGGATTGCCGATTTGACCTTGCAGGATTTGAGGGCGGCCGAAGCCGACGGCTACGTCATCAAGCAACACGCTGTCGCGGAGATCGGTGAAGAAGGTGGATTTGCCGTCAGTGTCCGACCGACGCTGTTGTGGAAAGACCATCCGCTCGCATCGGTGGGCGATGTCCTCAACGGGGTGATCATCGAAGCCCGGCCCGTCGGGGCGATTCTCCTGGTCGGACCGGGCGCGGGGCCTCAGCCGACGGCCAGCGCCGTTCTCAGCGACGTAATCGCCCTTTCGGCAATCGAGGATGAACAGCCACTGCCGCCGCCGTTCCTGACGATGCCGGTTGGCGAAACGCCGCAGAAACGTGGCGAGTGCGCTTGCGATGGTTACTGGTTGCGAATTCTCAGCGACGGCGACAGTCATGCAATTGCCGACATCGCTCCGATTCTTGCGACGCATAAGGTTCCGGTCGAGCGGATTTCGGAAGAGCCCTGGGAACAAGAAGGTGCGGGCGATGCATGTGTGATTCGAGTCCACACGGGAGAGGGTTCCGAGGAGCCTGTTCGTCAGGCCCTCAGCGAGATAGACAGCGCCGGATGGCGCCTGCCCGAAACGGTCACGCTTGTGTTGCCGCGCCACGAACGAACCAGGGTGCCGAACTGGTTGGGTGAAACTTGGTGAAGTAGGATAGGTTGCCAGCCTGTCGAGCTTCGGCAACAGCAAATCAGAATGTCTCGAATTCTCCTCATTTCGGCCAATCGTGAATTCATGCCCTATCCGGTCTTTCCGCTGGGTGTGGCATACATCGAGTCAGCGTTGGCGCAGGCCGGCCAGGAAACCCACGTTTTCGACGTCAATTGTCACAAGGCCGATCGAGCACCGCGCGCCTTGGCCGCCGAAATCGCCCGGTTCAAGCCCGACCTTGTCGGCGTGTCGGTCCGCAATATTGACAACCTGACCTACCCGACCAGTGTGAGTTACATCGGCGAGATTCGCCTTCTGGTGGAAACCTGTCGCCGCGCCGCTCCCCACGCTCCAGTTATTCTCGGCGGAACGGGCTATTCGCTTCTTCCCGTCGAGGCGCTCGAGGCGTTGGGCGGAGACATCGGCGTGGTAGGCGAAGCGGAAGGTCGGATTGTCGCGTTGGTCGAGCGGCTTGAGAATTGCGGATTTCGGATTTCGGATTTCGGACCGCGGATCACAGACATCGGTGGTGTTATGTATCGCACAGGCAACGGCATTCATCGAACACGACCGGCAACGCCGGCCGAGTTGGTTTTTCCGGCCGAAGGGCCGCGGCGAGTCGGTCCGGACATGAAGTTCTATCGCCGCGAAGGCGGAATGAGCAATGTCCAGACCAAACGCGGCTGTCCGTTCCACTGTAGCTATTGCACGTATCCTTTGCTCGAGGGTCAGGGCTTCCAGAGGCGTCCCGCCGAAGCCGTCGCCGACGAGATCGAACGGTTGGCCTCCGACTCCGGCGTTGAATACCTCTACCTCGTGGACAACTATTTCAACTTCCCGACGGCACACGCCGAGGCGGTTTGCCAGGCGCTTGTGCGGCGCCGCCTCCGCGTGCCCTGGTCGTGTTTTGCCCATCCGGCGTATCTCGATGGCCGCCTGCCCGCCCTGATGCGAGAGGCCGGTTGTGCCAGCGTGGAGCTGGGAACCGATTCCGGCTCGGCCACGATGCTTGAGAACCTGTGCAAAGAAATGACGCCCGAGCAGATTCTGGCGGCTTCGCGCGCCTGTCGCGATGCCGCGCTTCCCTTTGCTCACTATCTGCTGCTGGGCGGTCCGGGCGAAACCGAACAGACCTTGCGCGAAACCTTCGACCTGATGGACCGTTGCGAGCCAACGGCGGTCATTGTGATGTGCGGCATCCGAATCTATCCCGGCACTGCGATTGAGCGCCAGGCGCGCGAAGAGGGGCTGCTCGCGCCCGGCGAGGGATTGCTCGAACCAAAGTTCTATCTATCGCCTGCCGTCCGCTCGACGCTTCTCGCCCGCGTTGCCGAGGAAGCAAAGCGTTGTTCCAACTGGGTCGTTCCGGGTCTGGAAATCCACCACTCACCGCGCCTCACAAAGTGGCTTCGCTGGCGCGGCTACAAGGGACCGATGTGGGATCTTCTCGGTCAACGCCGCCGCCAGAAACATCTGAAGGACGAAGGCGGAAGCATGAAGGCGGAAAACCAATAGCATGGAATTTGTTCCTGTGGCTATCCATAAACAAGAGGCGGGACGAAATTGCGCGTCCCGCCTTTGCTCACTTGCCTGATTTCCTGTTCGCCGACCCGATCGAAAAAGCAGGTGTCAGGCCGACCCGCGATCAGGATTGATCCTACTGCGCCTCTTTGGCTTTTTTCACCTTTTTCGGCTCGCCCTTGGTCCCTTTCCTTTCACCCGACTTCTTCACCCCTGTGCCGGGGCGGACGCCCGCAGCCTTCTTCATTTCTGCGGTGATCTTCCAGAGGTAAACCGTATGAGTCCCGCCGCCTTTGTCGGTGACCGTCTTGGTCTCGACCGGTGTCCAAACGGGCATATCGAAATCGTGCGAGACAATGCGCGTTCCAACCGCGAGCATTCTCACCAATCGCGGCCGCAATTTGGCGTTGTATTCGGGCAGCAGATACATCGTGACGACCGTGGCCGAAGAAAAGTCGGTCTTGAACACATCATTCTCATAGATGATCGCCTTTTTCTCGACCCCTTCTTTTTGCGCCAGTTCGCGCGCTTCTTTCACGCGCACCGGATCAATATCCACGCCGTAAGCACGACGCGCCCCGAATTTCTTGGCCGCCATCACCACGATCCGCCCATCGCCGCAACCCAGGTCGAAAACCACGTCGGTCGTCTTGACGTCGGCCATCTTGAGCATCTCCTCGACCACTTCATAGGGCGTCGGCACATACGGAACCAGGTTCTCCGGCTTATCCGGCGGCGGCGCCACGGTTGGCCCCGTCTCCATGGCTTCTCCTCCCAACGACACGGCGGGCGCCAATACCACCAATGCCAGCGCCATGACACACAACCCCAACCACGCCATTCTCTGGTGCTTCATTCGCCTTCTCCTCCTTGCGCTTTGCGCGGAATATAGATTTTGGCCCCTCTCTCCACGGGCCGAAAAATATTAACAATGTTGAGCTAGGGACTTTTCTTCCAGACCGTCAAGCGTCTTTTTTCCCAAAATGGGCTTAGCCCGCATTTCTCACCAATCAATAATAGAGGCGACACGCTGTAGCCGCCGAAGTGATGAGGCGGACGCTTTCCCACCCGCAACCTGTCCGCCTCATCACTTCGGCGGCTACAGCGACGGTGAGAAATGCGGGTTAGCAGTCACAAACCGCAATGATGCATCGCCGCGAGTCGGTGCTGAGCAAACCTGCGCGCCTATTCGATGGTTTTCTCGATTAAGGGTCCGGCAATCCGCCACCGCCCGCCCTCGCGCTTCAGCGTGCCAATCAGGCGAAGGCGGGAGCGACGATCAGGCTGGTCGGGTAGTGCCGTTTCGAGATATAGCTTCACGTACCCGCGAGTATGCAAAAGATTGTAGCGAATCTCGCTGCGCGAGGCTCTCACCACATTTCTCCGGTTCCGGCGCATTTCTTCGATCAGCAGGCGATCTATTTCCCCGAGTTTCGTGTTCCGACTGTCGTCGGTCTCCAGCTGATTCTCGATCAGGGGAACAACATACGTTTCGAGGCTGCCGGCATCGCGTTCCATCCACAGATTGACCGTCATGTAGTCATACACAAGAATTCCAACGACAGCCAAAACAATACACAAAGGGATCAGAAATACCCACCGCAGACGATTCGGAATGCGGGAAAAGAGGTTCTTCCGGTCCGCACGGGCTGTCATTAGTCGCTACCGCCAATTTCCGGAAAACTGACGCGCAAGGCCATCTTGTCGGTCAGTTCTTTACGTAATCGTTGGAGTCTTTCGGCCTGCAACGAGGCAATGTATTGCTGGCGGACGTGCACCCGCGCCTTGTCATAGTCCAATGGGGCGCCGGCGATGGATCCGGCAACAAAATAGCAGGTAAAGCCGCCGCGGGGCAGCGTGGCAATGGGGCCGCAATCACCTTCGCTCAGGTCCTTGATGGAAGAGTAGATGTTTTCGTCGCGGGCGCTGCGATAGCCCAAATCGGCGACGGTGAACTGGAAGTCGGTGGTGGACGCTTCGGTGAGAACGCCCAGGCAGCGCAGCTTGGGCAACGCCTGGCGGCGGTAGCGAGCGGTAGCGGTGGCGGCTTCATCGTCTGGAACCGACGCCGCCGTCATCAGGGTCGGGGAAGACTCGCCGGAGACACGCAATTCTTCGGTCGCCTGCAGGCGTTCTTCGCGAAAGGCGGTCTGAAAATCGCGCAGCGTCTGTTCGAATTGCGAACGCAACTCGGCGCGCAACGCCTCCAGCTGGGACGGATGATGGAGATAGGGATTGCGGACCGTTGCTTCGATATTCAACACGCGCCACTGCGGCTGGTAGCCCAGTTGCTTGCGATTGGCTTCGTAGTAGTTTTTCACTTCAGACTCTGAAAAGGTCGGCGGAGTCGCCAGAATGGTGCGGAGCGCCTCGCGGGAGCGCCAAATGCGCCGCGCCAAACGATCGGCCGCCACCAGGAGTGGATCGCCGGCCAAGTCCAACTGTTCGATTTGTTGGGCCACCACTTCGCCGCGCACAATGTCCTGGGTGATTTGGCCGATGAGGACTTGGTTGCTTTCCAGCGGCTCGGTGATGACATATGGAAACATGTCGAGAAACTCCCCCTGACTAAGCCGGTAGTCGCCAAGGGTGATCAAGTCCTCCTGGGGCAGCAGATCGCGAAAGCGGTCTGCCCGGGCAGTCGGTTTCTCCCCGCGGAGCATCCGCGAGAGATGATAGTTATAGAGATAGGCCAGGGTCTTTTGCTCGACGGTTTCGCGAAGATCCTTTTCGGCGGCCTTAAAACTCACCTGCTTTTCCGGCAGTTTTTCCAGGCATTGAATCAGGTAGAAGCCTCCCCGTCCGAGAAAAACCGGACTGAGCTGGCCCGGCTCGAGCGCAAACGCGTGGGTCTCAAAATCTTCGGTAAACATCCCGCGCGAAAAAGGAGGCAATTCGCCGCCGCGCACGGCACTCGGCGCGTCGGATTTCGCGCGGGCCAGCTCAACGAAGTCCTCGCCGGCTGCCGCCCGGACCCGCAGCGAATCCACTTCCTTCTGCGCCGCATCGCGTTCTTCGAGAGTCGCCGTTGTCGAAACCTCGCGGAAAATGTATCGCACCCGAACCGACTCGGGCGTGTAAAACTCATCCACATGGTCATGATACTGTTTGATCAAGTCTATTTGC
>Ga0315277_10003151_pt1 | contig 22523 bp, 19 predicted proteins | sample YL17G05_15_MG_FD_203695 | JGI IMG/M metagenome (GOLD analysis project Ga0315277, IMG submission 203695) | Sediment microbial communities from Yellowstone Lake, YNP, Wyoming, USA - YL17G05_15 | ecosystem: Environmental > Aquatic > Freshwater > Lake > Sediment | place: USA: Wyoming | collected...
CTCCTTGGGTTAAAGTGACCCATGTTTATTTATATCTTTTTGGTCGATTTGTCCCGCAAAATCGTTACCCCCTGGAAATTGATCCCGGCCAAGGGGCCGAAAGTGAGTCCCACTTCCGATTGCACCCTCCTGCCGGGTATTCTTCCAGCGGATTTCCTCCCTGGACTCGGTCAAGGATCGGGCGTCGCCACTCATTCAAGCGAGCCAGTATGTCCTGCCCTTTCCCCGGATCAAAGAGGGCTAAAGAATCCGGGTGGCGCCCGGCCATGACTTCCCGAACCAAGAGATAAACCGGGTTTGCAAACAACGAGGTCACCGGACCCGGATTTTTCCCGCCGGTGAAATCGACGATGGAACTGCCCAGATCCAACGTAACCTTCCGATCACGCTGCCGGCCGCCGATCACCTCGACGCACTTATCATCCTGCTCGCCCACACCTTTGCCCATATAGGCCGTCGCAGTGACGAGTTGTCCGAAGACGGAGGTGAAGGTAAATCGGATCTCTGCGAATGTTTCCATCCCCGACTTGATAAACTCGCGCCCTGAAGTGGCGATCCCTTTCGCCGGATTCGCCTTGTAAACTCCAGCCTTGACGGAGTCCAACCGGATGGTGTTGGGGTCGCCGAAGGGCAGGACCAGCGCCACCGTATGAGAGCCCATATCCATGATCAGGCCTTCCTGGAGCGAAGCCATTCGCTCGACGATTCCACGATCGCCTGACTCCAGCATGCGGAAGTGAAACTCGTGAATCTGTTCTTCGACATGCTCGTCGAAACCAAGGTGCTCCTTCATCTTCACAAATTGATTGGCGCGCACCAGGTAATGGTCAAAGCCCCAAACCTCTGTGTTGCCTTGCTCCTTGGCCAGCCTGCTCCTGAGTTGACGAATTCTCTCATGATCGATATCAAAGGGCTTTTCCACGAAAATATCAGCAGCGCGACCGAGCCACGCTTCCGCCATCTTGCAGTGAGTGTCGTCGGGCGTTACGACGAAAACAGCGTCAGGGGCGAGCCCGTCTACCTTGACTTGGTCATCCGGATCCGCCAGGTCCAGGCAGGTTGCCCCCCACGATTTGAATCCATTCACATTGTTCAGCGTGAACCGATTGAAACGGTTGACCTGCCTCCGGGTCAACCCCTTCCTGGTTCCGGCATATCCCGTGTCATAGATGATGAATACGCCGCACTTTCCTCGCTCTCGATAGGGCTTGAGCGCTTTGGCATACTGCTCCCTGACCCAGTTGCCCGCACCGAGAACCACGATCGTCTTCATTCCTTGCTGATCCATAAGCTTCTGATCATCTATGCCAGTTCATATGCGTCCGCAGCCACATCGCACGACACTCGCGATACGCTGCCGCCGTGCAGATCCGTAAGCATTGGGCCCCTGAGGACGAAAGCATCTTCGATTTCCGGCCGCGATACAATCACCAATAGGTCATTGCTGAGCCCCGCCGATTTATTCTGGAATACTTGTCTTCGTTACTATCGCCAGCCGGAGTAAATAAGCGAAAACCCGGAGCAAATGTCTCCGGCGCCAGTCACGTTGATACCGGGATCCAGTCTGACGGCTTCCGGCCACATGACTGGGACGGCGGCAAATGAGTACTCGTCACGCCCGGCAGCCAGATAATGCCCATCATTGACGATTCGCCTAAAAAGCGCCTTCCGCTTTGTTAAGCCTAAACCTGACTTCTCGCGAGAGAATTGCCATGCAAGTTCGACTAGAGCCCGAAATCCCTCGTGGTAGAGGGCTCGAGGCAGGGAATATGTTTGTGGATCAAGTCCATTACGCAAAAGAATGGAGACGATGGCGGCTCCCTTGGTAAACAAATCTGCATGGACCTCCTGCTGGAGCGCCGCTTCCGAGGTTCCTCTGCGCAGGATGAGATCCACGTCGTTACCGTGGACGTAAAGTCGTTCCAGTTTGAGGGCATCTGCAAAACATGCTGCCTGCACGAAACGATGATAAACTTCCAGTGTATGGGATCCAACGATGGGCGCAATCGCTTGCGAAGGAAAGTCACGAAGGCTCGCCACCTGGGCTAATTCCTTGTGGTTGATTCCCATGCTGCGCACCCATCCTCGAAGGGACTGGGCGAACGGAGCGAATTTGTGCTTTTCGGAGTCCGCTCCGCCGCTGATTTCCATGTGGATCGTCGCCCCCGCATCACTGAGGATCTGAATCTGCTCAAGGAGTGCCTTCGTCAAGTCATTCGGTTGTTGTAATTGCCCCAACCCTGGTGCGTTGAGGACCACATAGTGGTGATCTCGCGCCAGGCGAGTGACCACTTCTGAGGACATGAAGTTGATTTGAAGTTGGCTTCGACTCGCTCCACCTAAACGCCAAGTTACAAACCCCGCCACCGATGGCCATTCCGGGGGACAATCAGGTGCGATAGAGATAGGCTTGTGTTTCATCCGTCTCACGAAACAGGATGTTAATGGTCTGGCGCCAACGTAAGGCCTCATAACGAGGAGCAAACGATCTGTGTTCTGGGCGGGTTTGCTATTGGATTTGAGTGCTAGCCCTTGAGAATAAGCGAGAACAATGGTGTTGCGCGTGGGGTGGCCACGTTGTCCCGCCCCGTGGGCCTGACGATAAACCGGCTGACCGGCGCATAAATCAAGCCATTTTGTATCGAGCCGTGGCTCAAAGCGATGTGCTTGCGTGATGGAATGGTACATCGAATAGACGCGAGCATCCACCCCCAGTTGAGTCAGCGCCTCGGCGATGATTGCCGGGGCGCCCCCCAAACTACGCTGGTGGGAGCGAAGAGGGAATTTATTACGGAGTTCTCCGCGCAACTCACACTTCTCCACCGTCGGCTTCAACCCTTCTGATTGGAACGCTTTGGCCAGCGCTGCGATAACATCCTCAGGAATATTGACAGAGTTTTCAGGGTCAGGAGAATGGAGCAATTTCCGATTTAAGGGAGAGTTGAGGCACCAGTTCTCCAGACAGAGCAGCGCCGTATGATCCAGGGTGTGCACCAGATCCACTATGGAGCCGAACGCGCAGAGCACTCGCGTTTGCGATTTGGGCTCGAAGATGAGCTTCAATCCCTGCTCAAACCGCCGGTGCCAGACGTTTCTTACCGTCGCCACCAAGTCGCCAGCGCCAAAATAAGACAAATAGTCTCGAATCCAGGGCAAATTGCCATATTGATCTAAGAGGGCAACGATAACTCCTGCTTCCTCCAGGCGTAAGTCTCTACCCGTTTGCTCGGCAATTCGCTGGATGCTGTTGACCAGTTCAGTAGTAACGTATTGAGTGGGCATGTCTGTGCGCACCTCCTTCGTCGCATTTTACAGCCGGCCGGCAAAGTCCCGATCTGCGCCGAGCAGGAAAAACCTGCGCGGCATCTGCCATAAAAGCATTGCTCTGCCTTCCTTATGCGGCTCCCATTTTGGCGGCGCGCTCGCGCACATAAGGCGAGAGGTCCGTCTGGGCAACCCGATGCAGGCAATCTCTGATCTCCTGTGCCTCATCTGGGGGTGCTGCTGTTGCTATCAAACCTCCTAAGGCATCCACTGCCTCCGCACGCACCGTCTCATCGCCATCTTCGCACGCGGCCCGCAGCAAGGTGTCCATTGCCTCTCGCCCCCCGATCTTCCCGAGCGCGCTCACCGCTTCGGCGCGCACTCGCGCCTGGGAGTCCTGCAAGGCGAGGTGACAAAGGGGAGCCACCGAAGCGGGCCCCCCCAGTCCGCCCAGTGCGTAAGCCACTTCGCGGCGCAGGTCTTCGCTGGTGTTATGCAAGAGGGATTCCAAGGCCGTTTCCAACGGCTCTGGCACCTCTGCTGGCGCCGGTGTGAGCACCGCCCCGCGCGTGCGTACGGCTCCACGTGTCCGTACTGCTTGCCGACCCATCTCGCTTACCGCTCGAAACTGCGCCGCAGGACTGGCGCTCGTCAAGCGGTTTATCCATTTCTGCACTTGCTTGCGATCAACGGAATTTTCCGAGAAACTCATCTTCGGATCTCCTTTTTGAGAGAATTATACTGCACGATGTGATCCAATAATACGAACCTTTGACTCCGTTTAGCGAACACCGAGCCCCGGCTTCCTCAACCCGGCCTGGCAGTCTTGGAGGTATCCGGATTGCGCATCTCTGTCCAGGCATGAGTGTTTATATTATTTATAACTTATATGACTTTAAGGCAAAATATGACTTTATCATGGCAGGCTGCATTGTGCGAAGGTTTTTTTAGCGGATTGCAGGCCTGCCTGTGGTGGAGACTTTCGTTATTGCGAATCCGGCAAGCCAGGCACAGGCTCCGAGGGTGCCGCGGCGTCGCGGCCGAACCGCAAACAGCTGTAACGACATATCTGGACGCGAACGGCCGCGGATCGCGCAGCTTCGCCAGCGCATCCCCCGCCTTGGCTCGAAATAGCGGATCGACATGCGAGTCGTCCTGCATGACTCTCATGCGCGATGCCGCCGTGCGCGCTCTGCAGCACTTGGTCACGCCCTCAGGCAAGGCGTCCGCAACCGCTTCGCCGGCCAGCACCACTGCTGCGCCGGGAGGCCCATTCGCGGCGGCCAGCAATCCTTCTATGACCGCGCTCGCGGCCTCGTCTCGCTCCTGAACCAGGCCGATGTAGCCGACAGTCAGCAAGGCAACTTCCCGCCAAGCCGCTTCGGAGAGGTGCTCCAGAACGTGCCGGACGATGGGATCGACGCTCTGTTGCCCCGGCATCGCAAGGCCTATCGCGGCCAGGTATTCCTCGAACGTCAAGTGGATGAATCCATACTCACGCGGCCCGCGTTCGGGCAGCAATCCGGCCTGGGCTCGAATATCATCCGGGAAATTCCTTGCCGCGCGATCTGGATCCGGCACATCATGGGCGTGATACAGCTCAGCAAGCTTGCGAATCAGGGCTTCGCGCTTTACCAATCCCACTCCAGGGCCCTCCTGGTGCATCCACAGAGCCAGCGGCGGCAGGATTTTGAGCGTCTCATGGATGGTCAGGTCGGGGATCTGCGGGCGTCCCAAACCACATTTTTGTGGACATGAAAAAAGTGGTGCGCCAACGCTTCTCTCCCGCCGCATCCAGCCCGACGAGGTTTTCCCACCTGCCAGTGTTGACCCGCCTACCAGTAGCAGAGGGGCGAGGTTTGATGTAGGATGGCCAAGATTCCTGATCTGGAGGCCGTTGATGCTGCAAAAAGAGGAAACATCCATGTCGCTAGAGAGCGTCTCTAACCGGGGAAGATACCTGCTGCTGGTCGGGATTGGGGATTATCGCGACCAGACCATGCCGAAGCTGCCGGGTGTGATCCACGATGTGAATCGTCTTTACAGCGTCCTCCGTCAGTTCGGCAACCTGCCGCTGGCTCGTACTGTCTGCCTGTACAACGAGCAGGCGACGCGAGAGGCGATTCTCAGGGAACTTGCCGATCTGGCCGCCAAGGCCCGCCAGTCGGACCAGGTGGTTGTTTACTTCGGAGGGCACGGTTGCCATGTACATGGCGGGGACAGCCGCTTGCCGGATGGCATGACGCGTTATCTGCTGCCCTACGACGCCTCATTCAGGACGGCCGCCGCGACGGCGATTTCTACCGCGACCTTGGCGGAATCCATGGTGCAGATCTGCGCGGACGAGTTGGTCCTCATCATCGATTGCTGTGAGGCCGGCGGTCTGGCGGGGGTGTTCTCGATCAACCTGGGACAGTTTCAGCAGTCCGGAAGGAGTTGCTGTCTATTCGCGGCAGCCACTGCTTGCGAGGAGGCGCTGGACACATGTACTTTCACGCAGGCTTTCTGTGACGCACTGCAGGGTCGTGAGGGCGTTCGGGCCTCGGCGAGCGGGTTGGTCTCCGCCTCAGCGGCTTACGCCTACGCCGAGGAGGAGGTCGGCCGTACCGCGCGCCTTTCGGCACACATTCAAAACCCTGTCCAGTTCCAATTCGGGCACGAGATTCAGCTGAGCCGCCTGCCCGTCCCAACTGTAATTGCCAATGGCAACGGCCTCCGGGGTTCCGGTGGCGTTGCAGGATGGCTGGCAGCGCAACTGAAGCCTTGGTTCGAAGCATTGTCCTATCAATTCGAATCTCATGTCGAGGAGGGAGAAGACTACTTCGAGTGGATCGTCGATGTTCCCGCGAGGCGAGGCTTCGATCGTGTCGTAGTGCGAGGGCTGGGAAGACAGGTCCGGGTCACCGACGTGCAGAGCCTGAGGCAGTCCGTCCAGCACACGCATGCGCACGAGGGTTGGTTGGTGGCAGTGCGCCTGATTGATCCACCAGCCCGCAAGGAGGCCAAAAAGCAAGCGGGCGGGAGTCTCTTCTGCTATACCCTGGACGAACTGATTGAGGAGCAGGTGAAATTCGACGGTTACTTCGATTGGCTGGAAGAGGAGGTAAAGAGGCGTTTAATCGACACCCTATATGTCCCTCTTGCGTGCACAAAACCCGAGTTCCATCCCGTCACCGGCGAGCATGTGGCGAGATCCCGATACGGCGAAGATGACGGATGGATCGAAGGGTATATCAACGTATGGCTCGAGGCCCCCGGAAACGAACATGTGTCGATTTTGGGAGATTTCGGCGCGGGCAAGACATGGTTCGTGCTCCGCTACGCATGGGAGGTCACAAAACAATACCGCCAAGCCAAGATGAAGGGCTTGCCACGTCCTCGCATCCCGCTGGTTATTCCCTTGCGCGATTATGCCAAGGCCGTCACCGTCGAGTCGCTCTTTTCCGAATTCTTCTTCCGCAGGTACGACATCCGTTTGCCCGGCTACCGATGCTTCGACCAGCTCAACCGCATGGGCCGTCTGCTCCTTCTCTTCGACGGCTTCGATGAGATGGCGGTCCGGCTGGACCGGCAGAAGATGGTCGAGAACTTTCGGGAGCTTGCCAGGGTGGTTGTGCCTGGCTCCAAGGCGATCCTGACGTGTCGCACGGAACACTTCCCGGATATCCAACAGGCCACCGAAGTATTGAATCGCGGACCCGTACAGTTCGATCTATTGGAGCTTGAGCATTTCGATCCTTCCCAGATCCGCAAGGCGTTATCGTTGAGGACAACATCCGCGGTGGTGGATAAGATCATGGCCGACGATCACCTGCTGGATTTCGCGCGCCGCCCGGTGATGATAGGCTACCTGATTGAGGCGCTGCCGCAGATCGAGTCGGGCAAGCCGGTGGATCTTTCCCGCGTCTATCTCTACGCTTTGCAGCGCGAGATGGAGCGGAACATCGAAGAAAAACGCACCTTCACTTCAGAGGCCGACAAGTTTTACTTCTTTTCCGAACTTTCCTGGGAGATGCTTACCACCGGCCAGATGCGGCTGAATTTCCGCGACTTCCCCGATCGGGTTAGGCAGTTGTTCGAGGCGGAAGTCCGCGGACAGAAGGACCTGGATCACTGGGAAAACGACCTGAGAAGGAACGGGATCCTGGTTCGGAACGAAGCCGGCGACTACATCCCGGCGCACCGGTCCCTGCTTGAGTTCTTCGCCGCCTACAAGTTTGTGGCACTGCTGGGGATCATGGCGGACGATTTCCTCGAACCGGCCAGGAGGCAGTCGCACGTCCGTGCCGGAGCTTCGGGCATGGCGGAATCCTATCTGTGGCAAGACTATTTCCTGCCGAAACTCGACGCGCACAATACGCGGATGCCGATCAAGCCGCTGAAGAACTTTGCGCCCGTCCCCCTGAAGGACTCCGAAGAATGGAAGACATTGAGGAGGTTCGCCAGTAACAGCAACCTCTTGGTGTTCGCAGCAGGGATGGTCTCATCGGAGCCGGAATGCATCCGGCGGGTGGTGGACTTGGCCCTGTATGAGGGCGGACCGATCGCCTGGTTGGCACAGTCGTTTCTTCCCTATCTGAAGCATCGGGACCACGCCGTCCCGCTGGCGCGCGGAGTCGTCGAGAAGTGCGGGGGCGGGCCGTTGCCGTCCGGCGTCACTTGGGCCCTAGGCGAACTGGGCGTGCTCATCCCGGAGGTCGAAGACGCCTTGTGGACAACGATCAAACTCTATGCTCAGAGGAGCGACCCCTGCTCAGAAGACGCGGCGACTGCCGGTACGGCGTGGTGGGAATCGGCGTTCGCCCTGGAAAAGCTCGGCGTTCTTCCCGCAGGGACGTCTCGGCAGGGAGACGCGCCTATGGAGGTGCTGGCGGCAAATCTTCCCAAGGATCAATCCATCGAGGAATTGAAGCAACGATTGAAGCAGCACCTGGAACGGAACTCCGCCGACCGGTTCTCGATCAGCGAGTGCGATGCCGTGCTCATCGTGAAGCATGAGGCGGAACCGGAGGTGTTGGACCTGTTTCGCCGGTCGCTGGGATTCATCGACTTTGCACGGGAGCCGACGAGAAGGCGATGCTACCGAATGGTCTGGCTGTGCGGCCACTTGGGAGGCAATGTCTCCTTCCAGGACGAATGCCTTCGCAGCGTGCTTGCCGCGACGGTCAATCCCTACCAGTCGATCCGCAACAGCGCGCTGGAGGCTTTGGGAAAGATCGGCATTCGGACACCCGAGATCATCGAGGCCGTAGAGAAGGGGCTGGAGGACGAGTACTATCGCAGCCGCTACCATGCGGCATGGGCACTCGGACAGCTCCAATCCACCGGCTCCCTCGTAAAGCTAAATGCTCGTCTCTGGGTGGAGCAAGTACTCGACGTCCGCAGAGAATTGATTCGGGTTCGAGATTGTTTGTGAAAACCGGCAATACCGGAGGCTTCGCCTGTTTTGCGTCTGGTAAATGCCTGTGCTTCGCCCGAACCTCGACCTGAGAGCATCTGCGGAGATGAATGTTGACGCACAATCACCTCACTGGCTCTTTCGAGACAACATAAGACAGCAGCAGGCACCCCATCGCCGAATTCGCGGCTCGGGCAGGATATGCTGCCAGAATGCCTGGAAACAAATCGGATCTGGAGACGGTGAATGGCAGACGCAGCAAAAACCCCGGCGGGACATTACGGTGCGCATCTCTTGTAGCGATGATGGATATGGCCGATCTCGGATATCGCGACGACTCTTCCCAGCTCTGGCGGCTGGACAGCGCGGGGAACCGGCGCCTCCTTTTCCAATGTCAAATGTGTACTGACTCCAGAATAGTGATGAAAAAGGCTGCGGGTAATTCGTTTGACAGGAAGGCCTGGAATTTGTTCGACGTGCGGATTGCGGAAGTATGGGCGAAAGACCTTCGTGGCTGTGGACAGGTGGAGTCTCGATCTCCTACAATGAGCCCATGGAACAAATAAAGAAAGTTCTTCGGGGAGTGCTGAGTCATTTTCCGGACGTCCGGCTTTGCATCGTCTTCGGTTCGGCGGCCTCGGGCAAAGCATCACCTGCCAGTGACCTGGATGTCGCGGTGGCCGCCACGGAACCGCTAAGCGCAGGCAGACGGCTGGAGCTGATAGAGGCGCTGTCGGCCGCTGCCGCCCGGGAGATCGACCTCATCGACCTGATGGCCGCCACGGGGACGATTCTGAAGCAGGCGCTGTCAAAAGGTGCGGTAGTGCTGAACCGGGACAAGGGCCTCTATGCAGGACTCATTTCCCGGATGCTCTTCAATCAGGCCGATATGATGCCCTACTATGACCGCATCCTTCGAGAGCGGAGAAAGCGTTTCCTCAATGGATAAGGAAGTCATCAGCGCGAAGCTCGAGAGCTTGCGGCATTGCATCCAGCGCATCAGGGATAAGACTCCCGCATCGGCTGCCTTGCTGCTCGGGGACTACGATCTTCAGGATATCATCTGTATTAATCTCGAGCGCGCGATTCAAACTTGCGTCGACCTGGCATCCCACATCATTGCCGAATCCGATCTGCCGGCCGTTGCCGGCATGGCGGAGAGCTTTGAGCAACTCCGGCGCCTCAATCTGATCTCCGGCGATTTGGCCATGCGAATGAAGAAGGCAGTCGGCTTCCGCAACGTCGCGGTCCATGCCTACCAGTAGATCAACTGGGAGATGGTCTACGCCATCGTCACCACCCGGCTCACGGATTTTGTCGACTTCGCAAGAGCAGTGGCCCAGGCAGCGGATCTCCCGTGAGTATCCGGCCGGTCAGCGCCGGATCTCTTCACCGCCATTGATTCGACTCCGCGTCTGATCGCCGCAAGTGCCAACTCGTCGCCATTTAAGGCTGCGCGGAGTGTTCACGGATCCCCAGCGCCGCGGCGCGCAACTTCGGGAAAAACTCCAAGCGCGGGGCGCAGCCGCCTCCTGCCCGCCCCCGGGGGTGTGGAACTGCCCAGTCCAGAGGCTTCAGAGATCAGAGGATGTGGACGCCACCACCCGAATACCAATGACGTGGCAATGGGGTGCCGGAATATCGTTTAATCGATAATTTGGCGGGCTGATTGATAGAGAAGAGCGCGTGCGGACCGGCGACTACAGGCTTCTTTACACCATCGATGACCATGCACAGCTTGTACCGATTTATAGGATCGGCCATCGTCGCGAGGTCCACCGCCGCCTGCGGTAAGCCAAACACGAGCCCGCGCCGATCGCATCGCCGGACAGCATAACCAGCAATTGGCAAAATCGGTGGCAGCGATTTATACGGGACGTCCGGACTACCCGGCGGGTTTTGTTCCCGAAGGCCGGTACGACGCGCGCCATCAAAAATGTCTGATTGACAATTGCAATTGATTCATTACATAATGAAAATGTCTTGACAAGATATCCTGTTCGTCCCGGTGGACGTGCTTTTTCGAGGAAGGATCCCATGGAGAATTTTCCGGGCGGCGAGTCGGGTTTTGCGGAGCTGCTGCGCCAGGCGTGCGATCAGGGCGGGTTGACCCGCAAGCAGCCTGGCGAGCGGATCAGGCTGGAGGGAAATCCCATCCACCCAATAGAGACGGACCGGGCCGGGCTCCGTCTCGAGTCCACGCCGGCATCGTCGGATGTGGTTACCACGGATGACGAAAGCAAGAACGAATGGCCGCGGGCGGCTCGGTTTTTCCCGGTGCGCGCGCTAACTGCTGTCCGTGCGCCGGTGAGCCTCTCCGGATTGAGCGTCCATCTTTGACTGATTGCGGAGGCGTGTAGTGTCAGCTCGCGAGGTCACATGCATGCCGGGAGTGACAGTCGTTTTTCGTATCTTCCAAGCAGCTGCGGGCTTGTGGTTTGAAGATCAAGGGGCCCGTGCTGAGATCTTCGCCGAGCCGGTTCCAGCCCGGGCTGTCGCCGTGCGAACGCGAGGTGCAGTTCGCGGAAAGGGGGGCCGCAATTCTTTGGGGCCGTTGCTGGCAAGCGGTCAACTCGATGGCGTCCACCTGGAGTGGGAAATCCGTCAATCGGGGGACCGTATGGAGCTGTTACTGTCGGCCGCTCCCGCGCTCGACGAGATCCATTCCGGCGAATCCGCTGGTGGAAAGGTGACTCAGAGAAGGGGAAGTTCGGCTAATGTCGCACGCAAGATACTGGAGGCGGGCGATAACGACCTTCCCGTGCTGCTTACTGACGGCGAGCGACTGATGATCCGAGCCGTGGTCCAAAAACTGAGGATTCCAGGATTGGGCGGAGGCAGCCCCGCGGCGCCTGCAACAAACGTGCTGGATGAGGCCAGACAGGCCGTGGAGCAATACCTGAAGGACTATTCTCCAAGAAAGAAAAAGGATGAAAAAGAAGCCGGGAAATATGTTCTCCCCGCCCATGGTCTTCTCTCTCTCGCCGAATTGGATGAGCCAATCGGCGAAGCTATCCGGATAGGCCGGGATCTTCACCCTGACGCATCCGTCCTGATCCTCGGTGAAACCGGCACCGGCAAGGAATTGATTGCTGATCTTGTCTACCGGGAGATGCTTGGCGAGTTGAGCAGGCGTTATCCAGGGCAGTCGTTCGATGAGGATCTTGTGCCTAGAGTCAAGGCCGTCTGTTCACTCGACAAGGGAGGGGATCAGAACATTTTGCTCGGCTGGTTATTCGGACAGCGGCCTGGATTCATTCATTCCGCAGATCAGGGGCAGGAAGGGCTGTTTTTAAAGGCCTCAGGTTACGAATGGGTGAAAGGCAAGAACGGCTGGGCACCCAAGCAGACAAAGACCGCCGGGCTATTGTTCCTGGATGAGATAGGCCTGCTGCATGGGGACACACGCGCGACAATGCTGAGGGCCTTGGACAACCACGAGATCGAGCCGCGGGGCTGGTCTGGCACCGTGAAGGTAAGCGCAAAGCTTGTGTTTGCGACTGAGGCGGATATCTCCGGCGATAGCGGCATGGAGGAGTCGTTTCGCCAGCGCATCGGCGCCAATATCATTCGTGTGCCTCCGTTGCGTGAGCGCAGAGGAATCATTCCTCACTTGGTTCACTACTTCACCGACCGCTTCTTTTCTGAGCGAATGCAGGGGAAGGCGCACAACTTCAGGTGGCACGAAGAGGCCTTGATTGCGCTCACTGCCTACCTTTGGCCCGGCAACATTCGCGAACTCAAGAATGTCGTCTACAACACTCTGGGGCGAATCATGAAAAAGCATAGCTTGAGGGAAGGGGAAACCGGAAAGATCAGGATCCCAAGCGGAACTGTCAGGCTGAAGCACATTAACAAAGAGATCGCAGAGTATTTTGACATCGTCCGGGGGGATCATGCAGAAGCAACCTCCAGGCTGGACGGCAGTGACATTGCCGTGGCGCGGAAGATCACCGACATCGCCAGTGAATTGTTCGAAAAAGCATTCTCTCAGCCGTTGGCTCCTGCTCCCGAGGGAGGCTGGAAATTGCTGATTGAAGCAAGCCTGAAATGCCTGGAAAGCTGGCTGAAACTCAAGCATCCCGGGGGTCTGCGGGGCAAGCAGACAGGGTGTAACGGCCTTCTCTCCGGATGGCTCGGCCCCGAAAAAACACGGCGGATCCTGATTGAGGCCGTATCGCACCTCGGCCGGCCTTCGAGCAATGACGCCGAGAGAAGAGCGGGAGTCGGCTCGTACTACATCTTTGGCAAATTCTTCGGCGTTACCTACCGTACCTACACCGGATGGCTCAAGAGCGCCCGGTGAGGCCGTTCCGCGCGATAACAGGTTTCTGTCGCGAATCTCAATAATTCCTCGTCCTGGACCTCGACTTGGACCTGGACCTAGACGTGGACGCAAAGAAACAGGCCCGCGTCCAAGTCGAAGTCCAGGTCCAGCTCGCATGAACGTGGAGATTCGCGACAGAAACTGACTGGAATGTTCAGCGGCCGATCAGGTCGCCGGCGCGGGTGAGTGCTTCTCCTACATCGTCGCGCTTGCCGCTCAACTCGATGGCGCAGATGATTTCGCCTTCGCGGCGAAGTGCCTCCAGCGCATCAGTAAGCTCTAGCCTGGCAGGCCCGGCGCTTTTCAACTTGCGGAGCGCGGCAAAAACGGTCGGCTGGAGCAGATAGCGCCCGACAATGCCGTAGCTGTTCCGTGCCCGCACGAGGGGATGAGACCTCTTCGGCTTTTCCACCAGTTGCAGGATCGGCAAGATATCGGGATGGGTCTCACTCCTGCCCAGCCGCGCCACGCCGCACCTGGTCTTCTTCGATTTCTTGACTGATGCAACTGCAATGAGGTGAGCGCCTGTAACCCGGATCAGTGCATCCATCATGCGACGCAGGGACTGTGGATAGGGTCCGCGGCCGATGCGGGCGCGCATCACGTCATCCGGCAGGAGAACCGCGAACGGTTCCGCACCGACAAATTCCTCCGCTAGCAAAACGGCGTCGCCCAATCCGGCGGGCTCCGGCTGCCTGGCGCACTCGAGATGAATGACCGGTGCAACGGACATGGCCAGCGCTTCTTTGAGTGGAGCATGAAGGAGCGCGGCCTGCCCCGGCGCCAGGATCAGCAGGATGTCGGCGATTCCCGACTCGACCGCCTCGCCGATCGACCGCAGGAGGAGACGCTGCATTACATGGGGCGCGACGAGTTGGTGATCTGCTCCTGCAGCCGGGATGACTGCCTTGCGGACCGGGGCTTCCAGGGTTTGCGCGACGCGAGAAAAGGCGGCGGAAATGGCCCGCGCAACCTCGAGGCTTTCCACTTGAGTCTTCCGCTCCAGCGCCTGCATGACGCGGGCGATCATCGATTCCTGAAGTCCCATGGCCTCGAGCCATCGCGCCCAGCGGGCCGAATCCCAGGCAGGAGACGCCGTGCCACGAACAGCCGGGCTGCGCGCGCCACCTCGCGTGCGAACGGCCCCGCGCACCATCCCGAGAAGCGGGGTCGGCGCGAACCCTGCCGCCACAAGCCAGGAATTCAGGGCATCATCCTTTATGCCCAATGCCTCCGCCAATGCCAGAGCCGACTCACGACTGGGCCGCCGGCCCCCCATTTCAATGCGATATATGTGGCTCGCATCCATGCCGACGATACCGGCGAGAGCGTGGCGGCTCATGCCCGCCGCCTCCCTCTTCGCGCGCAGGATCGGTCCGAATTGCGTCAGGCTGTCAGGCATCACTCCCCCCAGGCGCAGATCATTGTCATGACAATATTCGAGCATGTCTATATCATATTTTTGTCCATCTGTCTGTAACCACGAGCGATGCGGCAGCGTGGTGGAACCGTGTCCAAGGGGAAGGCAGCGCAGCCTGTTCCGGCCAAAATCCTGGTGCACAAGGCACCGATCCATGCTGCAATTCGTTGCCTTCCCCGATCCCTCTCCCCAATCGCCTGATTCGCAGTGCGGATGCAGATCACTTTCCCGTTGAACCCTTGGGGAAAAAGTCCTATAGATAACAGGTCAACTCTATGGGTGTGTGATTGATCTTTCAAATAATGCAAACCATAGAAATCAGGGTTCACATATAAAACAATGGCCATCGACATCGTGAAAGAGGACACTCAGGCTCAGATGACACCACCCAGAGTGATCCGCGGCTGGGGCGGTAGCGCACTGATGGCTGAAAGCACGCTTCATCAGCTTTCGCCCTACATCGGCAAGATCAAATCGTCTATGGCAGCATCGCTTGTTTCGCAATTCACTTGTAGGGGCGAAACTGTGTATGATCCCTTCTCCGGATCTGGCACCGTGGCTTTGGAGGCATGGATCGCGGGACGACGGGTTGTAGCCAACGATCTCAGCCCGTATGCCAACCTGCTGACACGAGCAAAACTCTTCCCGTACCGTTCCCTGGGGGACGCCCTGAAGGACATAGACGCAGTCAGCACAGAAGCAATCGCACTGGGGGCCGATGTCGATCTTAGGAAGGTCCCGGATTGGGTGCGTGAGTTTTTTCACCCTGAAACCCTGCGCGAGACGATTGCTTGGACAAGCGTTCTGAGACGACGACGCCGTTGGTTATTGCTGGCCTCGCTACTGGGCATCCTGCATCATCAGCGTCCTGGTTTCCTATCCTTTCCAAGCAGCCACACGGTTCCGTACTTGCGTGAAAAGAAATTCCCCCGCTCTGGTTTTCCCGATCTCTACAAGTACCGCTCTCTGCGCAACCGTCTGGAGGCGAAAGTGCAACGTGCATTTCGGCGTCTGCCGGAATTAGACCATGATGTAGCGCGAATTTGCTTCTGCCAGAGCGCAGATGCTCTCCTTCCACCGGAAAAGGTCGATGCCATTATCACAAGCCCCCCCTACATGCGCCAGTTGGACTATGGAAGGGACAATCGACTACGACTCTGGTTTCTGGGTGTTCCCGATTGGCGTTCTCTCGACAGAATCGTTTCGCCGGGCGAGGCTGCCTTCGTGGATCTCATGCGTCGATGCTTCATCAAATGGAAGGAGATTCTCAAGCCATCCCAGTACTGTGTGCTAATTATTGGCGATGCATGCAGTCGCGCCGACAAAAATAACCTGCCTCAGGCGGTATCCCGTATCGCCACAGAGGAAGTTGGCGGGTACTCGCGCGTGTGCGAGTACACCGATGCCATTCCTGACGAGAGGAGAGTCCGCCGGGGCATCATCGGAAGTTCCTCCGAGACTATCCTAGTCCTTCGGAATACGGCCAGCCGTGCAAAGTCGTAACGCACCTTCCAGGAAGTGAGAGGGGAAATATGCAGCAGCGCTTCAACACTAGAAGCTATAGCGTCCGCGATTTCGAGGAGTGGCAGGAGAGAGGCGAACTTGTCCTCGCTCCTAAATTCCAGCGTCGGGAAGTCTGGAGTGACAAAGCTCGTTCCTACCTCATCGATACCATTATCCGCGGCAAGCCGATCCCGAAGATCTATATGCGGCAGGACACAAATCCCGAGACTCGTCGCACGGTACGCGAGATCGTAGACGGCCAGCAACGGCTTCGTAGTGTTCTGACCTTTATCAAGGATGGCTTCAAGATAAGCAAGGCTCACCATGAGGACTTCGGAGGAAAGTATTTCAGTGCGTTGGACAAGAATACGCAACGCGACATTCTAAAGTACGAATTCGTCGTCGATCTGCTTCAGGACATGCCTGACAACGAAGTCTACGATGTGTTTGCCCGCATCAACACGTACTCGGAGAGACTGAAACCACAAGAACTGCGCAACGCGCGCTGGTTCGGCGAATTCAAGTCCTCCGTCTATCTGCTAGCAAAGGAATTCGTGACCTTTTTGGAGAACAACCGGCTCTTCACCTCAAACCAAATCCTGCGCATGGCCGAGGCGGAGTTCATTTCAGAATTGCTCCTCGCAATAGAGGAAGGCATCCAAGAGGGGCGGCCGAGCGTCATTGACAAGTGCTACAAGAAATACGATGACGAGTTCCCCAATCGCAAGCTTCACGAAAAACGATTCCGCGAAACCGTGGACTTTATCGGAGGAATACTCGGAGAGGAACTAGCGCAGTCTCAGCTCCGTGCGACCCGATTGTTCTACCCCTTTTTCTGCGCCGTATACCATATGAAGTTCGGTCTGCCGAAACTGAATGTGGCAAGGTCTGCCTTCAAGGTCTCCGACTACCCGAAGCTGAAAATGGCACTCGAGAAAATAGACGGACTGATCGAAAGGATCAAAGCAGCCGAAGATGAACATGAAGAAGCTGAGCTCTCATCGGAGGAACGAAAGTTCTACGATGCCTACAGTGAGCACTGGGTCCACGCAGAAAAAAGGAAGATTCTGACAGAGTATATTTGCAGGCAGCTCGTCAAAGCCCTGAGGGGCTAGTCCCATGGCGCAGCGCAAGCTACGAACAGTATTGGCCGACTTCTCACGCAGTTTGCACGAATGCCGGTGTCTTGCCGCCGACGCGCACGATTGGTCTTTGCCTGGCTCACATGGAATGCGTCCCTACATATCTGGTAAGAGGCGCGACTCCCTGACTGAGCTGGCGTTTCTCAGGGCATTCTTGGCTTGGGAGATGTTCCTTGAGCAGTCCTTCATCCTCTACCTCTTAGGACAGTCACCGCCTCGCGGTCGGGCACCCCGACGTTACGCGTTCCCCCCCAACCAGAGAGCTGCAACGGATTGGGTGGTCCCTGAAGGTCGCGACTATGCGCAGTGGACTGTGGCCATGCACGTTAGTGAGCGGGCTGAGCGATTCTTCGAGGCTGGGCGCCCCTTCGCGCCTGTACTCAGGGAGAACCAGAATACTCTGGAGGACGCCCGGTTGATTAGAAATGCGATCGCCCATGAGTCCGCTGCCGCGCGAGCAAAGTTCGAAAGCTTGGTTCGCAGATGGTTGGGTACATTGCCTCCCAACTTTGCGGTTGGTGGATTTCTCGGCACAACCGTGCCGACCTCTGCTCCGCCAGTCTCATTCCTGGAGCTTTATTTTGCCAAAATCGAATTCGCCGCTCAACAGATCATACCTTCCTGAGAGTGGCCTCGACACCGGAAGATGGCACTGACAGCCTGATATCAGGCAAACCGGTTTGTTGGCAAGGTGCGAGGGAAAGGCACGAATGGACTGCTGTGGTTGGCGTAACAAGCTCGCTCTTGGAACTTCGACAACGGATATGGATGGTGGGCTTTTCGTTGTCACCAGATGATCGGTTGGCACTCTGAGCGTCAACTGCCCGACTTTGTGCTCATCTTGTGGCATGTCCAAACAGGCATGGGTACAAAGGGCCTTTTCATGGCAAGCCGCTGAAAGGGGGATTCCCCTTGAGAGTGTGGAATGGAAGCCGCGAGTGCCCGTCAGCACTCAAGAATGAGGGGGCAGGCAGCCTTGGCATAATACGCCCCCTAAAGAGAGTGACGTTGTGACAACCCCTGGCTTCCGCAGGTCAGCTGCCATTGTGCAGGCAGCGCTCGCAACTATTCTGCGCATCCTGCCGCATAATGCGCAGAAGTCGCGCAACACCTCAAGTTCCTCGTGATAGCACCCGATCGCCTTCCCACTGTTCTCCGTCCGCTCACCAGGATACGATTCTCTGTGCAGTGCGAAAGTTCGTCATGGTCATGGCCCAACCGACGTGCCTTTTCTTGCGAGACACCGTGAAGAGGCCCTTCCCATTACTTCTTGCGGCACTCTGACACGCCGATGCCTCGTCAGATGGCCCCTAGCGCCACTCGCCCGGCTGCCTGGGCCGAAGGGGCAAAGGCGGCAACAGTATTCAACGTGATTTGGATACGGCCGGCTTTGTCTTCGAAAGTCTTCCGGAACTCCTTTTCAGATCGCACTTCCTCAAGCGCCTTACGCAGCATGCTTTCGACCTTTTCCCTTTCTCTTCCTCGAACGAGCGCAACGCCCAGACCGGCCTTGATCCAGATCTCTTTGCGGTGGGCGAGATCGCCGTGATTCAGCACGGCTGGAAAGAGTACCGCGCTGCCGCTCCCGTCCTCTCTGTCGGGGATTATGCTGATCCGGTTGGGATCGATGAAAACCCATCTGCCTCTGAAATCGTCATTGGCGAACCCAAAGAGCGGTTTCTTCGGCGGGGGCGGATTCGGCGGGCTCAGGACAGTTGTGGCGATCCGTTCAGTGTAGAGATACAATTCCGCTTTGGCTTGAAGCCAAGGCTCCGGCAAAGTCGGTTGTGGCTTGATCCGGGTAGAGGGCGCAAACGCGGCGTTGAAGAGCTCGGCATAGCCCGCGGAGTAAACGGAATGCTGACGCTGCTTTAACGAGAATGCATCCCACGGAATGTCTCCCCGTTCGTCGCGGTTCTCCCAAGACAAGGGCGTGACGACCGCGAACGCTCGGTCAGCCGCCTTGAGTGCTGCGCAGGTTCCATCTGTGTGCGCCGCCCCGATGATCATGGCGACTGCTGGGACGCCCGCGCGGCCGGCAACTTCCCTGGCCACTGCAACCATGGTCTGGCTGGCCGCGACGCGCTTTCTGAAGAAGTTCAGGTAGGCCATCATCCCGTCTCGCTCTTCGGGCGTGACCTCGACGGACAAGCTCTTGGCCCGGTCGATGATCTCTTCAAGGGAAGCGACTTGTTGCTCGGCCGACATGCCCCTGACTGCATTGACGTCCTGCAGATTCTTGGCCCTCTGCTGCGCCCAAGGGTCGGCGGAGAGGATAACTTCGATATACTCCTTCATCTTTCTGTTTGTGGCTTCCTGGTCTCCTTTCAAGCGCTCGAGATCTCCTTCAATCTGCGCCAATCTTGGAGCATGCTCTTGTCGCAGCTGGGTCTGTGCAACCTTTATGAGATAGAACAAAGGGGCGTTCGCAGCGCTGCCCTCCGGCATAGAAGGGTATTCGGCTTGGGTCTCCGCGGGGTGCAGAACGACATCATTGTGAATCAGTTTGAGGAACTCTGCCTCGCTGATCTCGCCCTCCTTGAGCAAGCGAACGGCAACGCGATCAGCCGCCTCCGGATTGAGCCCGCGGGCCGCTTGCTCAAACCACTCGGTGGAAATGACTGGACGCTCCTTCAAGTAGCCCTCCAAGATGACGTCCCTGAGCCCATAGCGTTCGTAAAGTCGCGCTAGCGTAATGGCATGCTCGATTTGGCCCGCCCTGGAACCATGGTTTTCCTCGAGTACGACTATAGGAGTTTTCCTCGTCTGCGCCGACGATCTCTTCACAAGGCCGAAATCCTGGCTCGTTTCTCTTGCAATAAGTGCAGCGTCGAGTTTAGGCTCACCCGCCGAGCATGCGGGCACCGTGCAAAGCGCCAGCAGCGCGACGGCCAGGCACAAACTGCGGAAGTCTCCGTTGTGACCTTTCATTTTGGTACCTCCTTCCTTGGGAAACAGGACGGGCCTGCGGCGGACGGTCAGAAGCTTAACCTTCCAGATCTAAGCAATTCCATCCCCTCTACCGCACCGCTTCGGGCAAACTCGTCCTCGTCGGCAAGTCCGTCATTCAAAGCTGCAACGGCTTCTTTTCCCCCGATCATCCCCAGCGCGAGATAGCACCAGTGACGGCTGTCTGAAGAGCTGACACGGATGGCATCCAGAAGCCGCTCGATCACCCTGAGCCTTTTGTTTCGATCCTTGGATGCCTCAACCAAGTACATCGCCCGCTCACAGTCCATTTGGCAGGTCAGTATGAGTTCGCTCAGCCTTAATGAGCATCCTTTGAGGTGTTTCAATTCGATGGCATAGCCGAGCGCGGGATTCATATCGCCTCGGGGGCGTTTCCCCTCGACTATGGCGACGACTGTTCCTGTCAGCTCATTCCACACCGGGCCCCCGCTCATGCCGCGACGCGTCTCCAGCTCTGACCAGAATCCGGAGTTGCCGCTCGTTGAGATCTGGAGAACTTCCAGCGCGAATCCGCCTTCGAATGCTACTGTTCTAACCGGGAACTTGTCCAAGACAACTCCGGCTACATGCTCCAGTGATGACTGGCCTTCGGGATAGCCCACAGCAACCACAGCTTCTTTCGGTTGGCTGTCAAGGCTAAGCGGAACCGGAGGTATGGTCAGTGCTCCAGGGGGCGCAAGTTGCACCACCGCGACATCATGCGCGGGATCCGATTGATCCGGCAGAAACCTGCCGTGCAAAGTGAGGGCAAGCCCGCCGGAGCCAGCCCGATACGCCAGTTCAACTGGTTGCTCCTCTTCGGAACTTGCGCCATCCTCAACGCACACGTGGACGCAACTGAGGGCGAGGTTAGGCGCTGCGACGAACGCCGTCCCCTCGTATGGCTTCACAACTTTAAGAATTGAGCAGCGGAGATCCTTTTCGGTGACCGAAGTGACCGATTTGGATTCTCTTCCAGCGTTTCTGTACTGCTCTAGGAGCGCCAAAGCGCGGAGACGCTTTCCAGCGTTGTCGGGGGCGCTCATTCGTGTTTCTCCATTTACGGGCCTCCAGGCGTCCGGTCCTGAGGGTTCTGGGGCGGGATGTCTGGCATTGCGGATGCGCCCCGTTTCGCGCCCTCAAGGTCTGGATGTCGAATGCGAAGTAGAAGGCTATCCCTGTGGGTTTTGAAGGCCATCCCTTTGGTTGCGCAGCGGAGAGCGTCCCTTATTGCTTCTGCGACGTCGGTCTTGAACGAGACGCTCAAAGGGGGAGCCCATCGTTTGCCCATCGCGAGGCCGATGCATTCGACAGCGAAACTCTCATCATTTTCGCCATGCTGGCGAAATAAGTCAACGGTTTTGCATACAAGAATCGGGGCGAAGCCAGTCTTCGCGATCATTCAGAGGCCGCAGACCATGTGCCCGCGTGGCTAAGCAGCGGAGTTGGCAACCGGTCCGTTGCTGAAAACAATCATGCGGAAGCCAGATTGGTCGAGATGACAGGGACATGCCGTGGATGTATGTCGCTTACACGATGCGGAACAATTCCGGGTGATTTCCCCACCAAGCGGCTATCATTCCCCTTTCTGGAAAAAGCGAATTACCATCCACGACGTGGCCCACTTTGCCTGTCCGTCACAATCTGCCGGAGCCAAGCCAAGGATCGACGAAGGCGGGCTCTGATCGCGGGAGGCCCATCCTGGCTGACCAACGCGCTCTCGATTGTATCCAAGACACGGCGGTCGCTCAGCATGGGGAATCGGTCAAGCATCTCGCGGACTTGCGCCAGCGAACTAGCTTGAGCCATCGATAAGATGATTTCCCTAATAGGGTCGGGTGCCTCGGGCTGGCCCATGCGTCGCCTGATCTGCGCGACGAGTTTCGTGGCTTCGAGGTAACCTTACTTCGCTGCTGTTTCGGCATACCGGAGCGCTGCAGTCAGATCTCCGCTGTCCATGAGAAGCTTGGCCACGTTAAAGGGAATGTCCGGGTCGTGCGGATCAGCGGCAGCAGCCGCTTGATAATCGGCGCTGGCCTCCGCCACGCGCCCTTCCTCCGCGCGGATTACCCCACGGTTCACCAGAGCCTCGACATGGCTAGGATTGATTTCAATCGCGTGCGTGTAATCCGCCTCGGCATCCCGGACGCGCCCTGCGCGCGCCCGCATCGCCCCGCGGGCGAACCACGCTTTCCCGTGCGCCGGGTCGATTTCAACAGCCTTCGTCAGGTGTTACGCGGCGGCCTAATCCAGGGTTTTTGCGGCTGATTGCTCCAGGGCATTTGTTGATAGGCCGGCCTGGCTCCCAAGTAAGTGATATCTATGACGCCTGCTTTAATAGGATTTCATCACTTACAACTTCTCGCTTCCCATTCCGTTCCCGATCATCTCTACAGCCAGCCAAAGAATCCACGTTCCCTCCACAAACACAAGCACTTAGCCGTACAGTAACTCTGCGCGGTTGGCAGCCCCCCGCCCCGTGTCGAGGTTGCCGTCTGATGCGATAGAAGTTATTGCGAA
>Ga0315277_10003152_pt1 | contig 22520 bp, 16 predicted proteins | sample YL17G05_15_MG_FD_203695 | JGI IMG/M metagenome (GOLD analysis project Ga0315277, IMG submission 203695) | Sediment microbial communities from Yellowstone Lake, YNP, Wyoming, USA - YL17G05_15 | ecosystem: Environmental > Aquatic > Freshwater > Lake > Sediment | place: USA: Wyoming | collected...
TGGAACTTCTCATCGTGCCGGAACAGCACCGTCTCCTGGCCCGTCTGCACCTGGGTCTGGCCGCTTCCGAACACGATCTTTCGCATCGGAGGCGCGGCCGCCGCCGCCAGCTTCTGCTTGGCCTCCTCGGAAACTTCCGGACAGGCCTCCAGTTTCGCGCGCTTCTGGGCAAGCTGCATGGCAAACGCCAGGCACGTCGGCATGCCGCACTTGCGGCAATTGGTCTTGGGCAACAACTTGAAGATATCCAAACCCGTCAAAGCCATATCGTCCTCACTTCAAAGTTCGAAGCATGTCATTGCGAGCGAAGCGAAGCAATCTCCCATCGCTGGGTCCGAGATTGCTTCGTCGCTGCGCTCCTCGCAATGACATTCTTTACATTCTCTATTAGAACATCGGGTCCATCGTCGTCGCGGGGTGGCCCGACTTGGTAATGAACTCCAGGACCTCTTCTTCGGTCGTGGCGGTCGTCTCATCGGCGATCTGGGCGAGGAACTGCTCGCCGCCGAGGCCGAGCTCCTCCGCCCTCTTGACGAACACGTCGTGAATTTCCTGCTTGAGCACCGTCGGCATCCACACGATCCGGCGGATTCCCCCTTCGGCGGCGATGAATTTCTTCGAGCCGATGTAGTGCTTGGAGTGGCCGATGAAGCCCGGCACCTGCTGACCGCCGCCCACCGTGCCGGCGAGCGTGGAGAATTTCATGCCGCTTGGCGTCATCTCCGGGAACTCCCGGTTGACGATCATGATGCCGCCGGTCATCGGCAGAATCGCGGCGATACACTCGAAGCATCCGCACGAGGTCATCGGATCGACGATCATACTGTACTGGCTCATTCGCTCGATCTTGCCGCCGCTGGCGGAAACGACAAATGCATTGACCCTGTCCCACTGGCCGATCTTCGGGTCCAGGCAGGCGCCCTTGGAGATTGGCTGGTTCGGGCCCGACGGCGTGATCTCGTACGCCGCCCGGCAGTCGAGCCAGCTATAGGCGCCGCAGAGGCCCGGCCGCTCCGGCGAGACCACGCACACGTGGCTCGGCGCGAAGCTCTGGCACAGCAGACACGAGTAGAACGTCTCCGCGTCCTCATCCGTCATGCCGGCGAGGCGCGCGTCGCGCTCCGCATAGACGGCCTGTGCCTGCCGCCGCAGCGCGAGCACCTGCTCTTCCTTCGTGTACAGCGTCACCTGGACCTTGTCCAGGATGTTGGAGTACTCGTCGTGGTACTTGGCATGCAGGAGCTTGCCGATGTGTTCCAGCCGGAATCCCGCCTTGAACGCGCCGTTGCTGATCCGCAGCCAGTTGATATCGCGCTGGCCCATGTGCCAGATGCCCTGGGCCTCGTTGATGAACGTGTGCACCTGGCGCTCGAGCACGGGCTCGAAGTCGGCCTGCATCTTTCTGCCCGCCACCTCGATCACGATCCCCAGCGGCAGTTTGCCGCCGGGCTCGACCGTGTCGTTATTCGGGCCCACGACTTCGACGCGGCCGTCCTCGACCTCATCGAGCTCACGCATCCGCAGCCATTCGAAAGCCGGGGTCCTCTGCCCACCGAATTCAGATTGCATGTCCTCCTTGCGGATTCGCTCGCCCTCGAACGCGGGACTGACCGGCACGGGGATCGGAATATTGGTGACCTTGACCTTCAGGCCGCGGACCTCGACTGCCTTCTCCACGATCTTGTCGTGCGGAATCCGGGACACCACGTGCTCGTAGGTGCAGATGCCCGTGGGCAGGATCTCCGGGATGTCGCTGTCAGCGATGACGGGGAAGCCGTAGTTGATCGCCCCCGCCGCCGTCGCGTACCATTCATCCGTCACCTCGCCCAGCGCCATGACGAAGGCGAAGATCCGGTTTTTGTTGTAGAGCAGGTTGCGCCGGAAGTCGCCCGCCTGGACGCCGCCGAAGCTCAAGGCCGCCCGGCTGGCAAAGCCGAGCGAGTAGATTGCGGCGGTGATGTCGCGGCCGAACGGGACAAGACGCGTCTCCCAGCCCATCTGTACGCCGCCTTCGGCGAGCTGCTCGGCGAAGCTGGTCCCGTTGTTGTGGGCGCACATGAACACGTACAAGCTTCGCTCCTGCAGCTTGCGGGCGATCGTCACCGCGGTTTCAACATCGGGGGCGGCGCCGACCACGGCCGCAAAGCCCGGGGCCGTGCCGTCGACGAACTGAATTCCACGCTCGCGGAGAATCACGTCGTCGGCCGCACCCAGCCAGATGTCCTGCACCGGGTTCGGGCCGATCAGGTACTTGCACGCCTCGATCACCTCTTCCGCGAACAACGTCGCCATGCCTGCATCGAGGGCCGGACCCAGGTAGGGAGTCCAGAAGTCCTGGTCCACCAGCGGCGGCAGCAATTCCCGGACCTCCTCCATCACCGCTTCCAGATCGGCCAGCGTCTGGACCGTCCGGCCGGTCATGGAGTAGATGATCGGCAGATAGTAGCCCGTGTTCGGGAACTCGACTTTGCAGTCCCTGCCCCTGTCCCGGATCGCCCGGGCCAGGAGGTCTTCCGCCTGTTTCGCGATCTTGTGTGCACCGCGTATCGCTGAGGATGCGATCAGCTTCGACATTCAACAAACCTTTCTATCGTGTCGCGGTCATCTTCGCCGCGCCGTGTCGAAGGCGCGAGCACCTTCGAATCGCGGGCAGGATGCCCGCGACACAACACGTTCATTCTACATTACTCCACCGCCAGCGCCCGCCGGTCGGCCATGTCGTACAACTTGCGCTCCTTGGTCCTGTTGATCCCGAGGGCGTCGCGCTTGCTCTCGATGTGGGCGAGCATCATCTCGGCGGCCTTGACCGGGTCGGATTCGACCGCCCAGCGGCCCCCGAGGTCCTTCTCGATTTCCTTGAACAGATACTCACTGACGTTCGCGCTGCCGGAGACCGGCAGCAGCTCTTCGCCGAAGACCACCAGCAGCCCGCTGGCCACGAAGTATTGCCCGATGGCAATGGCCTTTTCGCTGATCGACTCCAGGCATGCGCCGGCGACCGGCAACTGCGAGAAGTCGTCTCCGAGCCCGCCCTCGCGGACCAGCTCGCTGCAGGAGACGAGCAGCCGGGTATTGTCCACGCAACTGCCGCACGCCAGCACGGGCGGGATTCCCACCGCCTCGCAGACCTCGCGCAGGCCCGGACCCGCAAGATCGAGCGCCGTCCTCGGATTGGCGAGTCCCTGCTTGCCGCAGGCGATCGTCGCACAGCCGGTCGTCAGCGCCAGCACGTCGCGCTTGATCAGCTCGCGGGCCAGAGTCGTATGCGTGAAGTCCTGAGGCACCTTGGGATTGGTGCAGCCGACGATGCCGGCGATGCCGCGGATGCGGCCGTTGATGATGTTGTCATTGAGCGGCCGGAAGCTCGCGCGATAGCGGCCGCCCAGCATGTAGTTGATCGACTCGAAGCTGAAGCCGCCAACCGCTTTTTGCTTGTCTGCCGGGATGTAGACTTCGCCGCGGTTGGGGTAGTTGGCGATGGCCATGCGGATCAGCTCTTTGGCGGTCTTCATCGCCGTCTTTTCGTCCATGGCCACGTGCTCGACGCCGGCGATTTTCGCCTTGTCGGCCGTCGTGATCAGCCTGGTATGGTAGCACTTGGCCACCTCGGCCAGCCCCTGCATCACGCACTGGACATCGACCGCCATCAGCTCGATAGCGCCGGTGGCGATGACCAGCTCCTGGTTGAGGAAGTTGCCCGCAATGGGGATTCCGTGCCGCATCAGCAGCTCGTTGGCCGTGCAGCAGGTCCCCGCCACGTTGATTCCTTTGGCCCCGACCTTTTTCGCTTCGGCGAGCAATTCGTTGTCCTGGGCCGCCGCCGCGATCATCTCGGAGAGGATCGGCTCATGGCCGTGCACGATGATGTTCACTTCGTCGGCCTTGAGCACGCCCATATTCACTTCGCCGCGGCCCGGATACGGCGTGCCGAACAGAACGTCCTGCAATTCCGTCGCCAGCATGGCGCCGCCCCAGCCGTCGGCCAGCGCCGCACGGCTCGCCTGCAACAGTAGGTGGCGAAAGTCCTGGTCCACGCCCATTGTACTGCGGTGCAGGGACTCGGTGACTTCGCGATCCACGGCCCGGGGTGTAATCCCGAGCTTGTTCCATATCTCCTGACGCAGCTTCGGCGCACGCAGGGCCATCAACTGAGTCCCCCGCGGCTTGCCGAACTCGGCCAAGGCCAGCTCACCCACGTCGGCGGCGATGTCCGAAGCCGACCGGTCCGCCGTCGCCACGCCCATCTCTTTGGCCAGCTTGTGCAGCTTGACCGTGTCCTTGAGCCGATAGTCGGGTGCGTGCCCGCCCGCCGTGGCGACGAAGACCTCTGCCACCGTCCGGCCGTGATCGCTGTGCGCGCTGACCCCGGCGGCGACCATCCGCAGAAAGTTGCGAGCTACGATGGTGTCGACGTCGGCGCCGCAGACGCCCGCGGAGGCCTTTTTCGAGATGCGGCAAGGTCCCATGCTGCAAATGCGGCAGCAGACGCCCTGCTTTCCAAACCCGCACTGCGGCTGTTGGAGGTCGAGCCGGTCCCACGCGTTCTGCTGGCCCAGCTTGGCCATGCGGCCGATAATCTCCTGTGCGGCTTTATCACTACTGCGTTTACTTGGCTCCATGCAAATTCCTCTGTGACCCGTAAAAGTCCTATGGACCTGCAGGACCGACAGGATCTATGTGCTTTTTGCTTCGACTTTGGCACCCGCCGCGAGATCGACGAGACGGTGCCTCGCCTTGTCCAACTCGTGAACCATGACCGCATCCGACTGAATCACGGGCGACCGTTTCAAATCCGCCTCCTGGACCGCCTTGCTGTATACCAGAGAACCCAATAGAGGGATGCCGTCCAACTGCGACCTGATCGCATCCACCTGATCGGGCTCCGTGATTTTATTGGCGATTGCCGCGATGCAGCCGATGCCCAGGTCCCTGGCCATCGCCGCAATGTGCCCGGCCGTCTCGATGCTGCGGCTGCCCGGTTCCACGACCACCACGAACGCATCGATCCCCTGGACGCTGGCCCGGCCCATCCACTCCACACCCGCCGCGAGGTCCACCAGCACCAGCTCCTGCCTCTGGAGAATCGTGTGCGTCAGCATCGCTTTGAGAAATGCTCCCTCCGGACAGGCACAGCCGCCGCCCGCCCGCGTTAGAGCCCCGAGGACGAGCAGCTTGACGCCGTCGACGGTGAGCCAGTGCTCCGCCGGAAGGTCACTCACGTTCGGGTTCAGCCGGAAGTACGCCCCAACCGCGTCCTTCCTCGCGCCGGTCCGCTCGGCGATCAGGTCTTTCATCTCGATCAGTGGCCGGGGACTTTGCTCCGCCGACAATCCGAACGCGGCGCCAAGGCTCAGGCTTGGGTCGGCGTCGATCGCCAGGACATCGTGACCGGCCCGGGCAAACAACTGGGCCCATACCGCGCAGACCGTCGTCTTGCCCACGCCCCCCTTGCCGCCAATCGCTATCTTCATGCTCAATTGCAACACCGCTATCCCGGTTCACTCTTTGCCGGATTTGCCTGCAAGAAATCCTCACTGCTGCGGGCGATCCTCAGATTCCTGACAAAACGAAACGCCCGCTAGTGATAATAGTCCTTTGGATCGGCGTACAGCTATTGTGGAAACCACGTACATCAGCCCCCATGTCGGTTCGTTGCGCCACGCGAAGAAGGCCCCCATATAGATGAGGCATTCGCCGCCAACAGCCGCAGCGAACACGCGTAGATCGCTAAATTATTGTCTTTACAGCACTTATAACAGTATCGATCGTCCATTTCGCCGCGGCGAAAAGCACATCCAGAGGCAACTGAATCGACGCGCTCCGGTCGAAAAGAATCGAGGCCCGGGCACTAAATTCGTCATCCGTCCTCCAGACAATGACTATAAGTGATATACGTGGAAGTACTGATAGTTTGATCGACGCATCTCCAAAAGTTTGCGAAACGGCGTTCAACACCTGCCCGACTTTGTGAAGCAAGTGGGGGTCCGAGCCGAATACTTCCGCCAGTTTCTCCGTGGCGAGCGTGTGCGAGCCGCGAAAGAAAAAGCCGCCGGGATCGAGTCTCTCCACGCTGACGAGTGTATTTGCAGGAGGCAAATCCCGTGCATTCACGAGATAAGAAAGGATGCACAGTTGCTCAAGATAGCCGGCAGACGGGGCATCGACCGATCCGGCGAGGTCTCGAACCGTTCCCAGGGCCAAATCGACGAGATATTCACGATTCAGCAGGAAAATCGCGAAAGAATCACGTTCGGCCAGGTACCTGCACCCGGCCCGCCGTGCGGTCTCCATGCGATCGAGCTTGTCAAGCTGTTCCCAGTACTGTTCGTGCATCCTGCAATTCTCCATTGAGCGGGACAACGCCTCATATATACGATCTGAAGCACGGGCGTGCCTTATGATAGCCATACGATTCCTGCCAAACGCCTCATGTACGTACTTTCCACAATAGTCATATCTCCGCGATTTACCTAAAGTTAAGGCGGATGGGCGACAGGAAGGAATTATGGTGAATCTTAGTAAAGACGCGCCATCTTGCGTCTCACCAGACGTGGACATGGGCGTGTTGGACAGGATCCTGGCTGCGAGGCCCCGGGTCACGGCGACCGACCTGAGTCCCCTTCTGCAGGAGCTTCAGGGCGGGTACGGGTATCTGCCGCCTGCCGTGCTTCTGGAGATGAGCCGGCGGACAAGCATTCCCGCCAGTCAGATCTACGGCGTGGCGACGTTCTACGAGCAGTTTCACCTCGAGCCGCACGGACGGCATACGGTCCGCTGTTGCCGGGGAACCGCCTGTCACGTCAAAGGCGGGCACGGCATGATCCAGGCCGTCAGCCGCGAGTTGGGAATCGCGGAAGGTCAAACCACTGAAGACATGCGATTCACCTTTGAGACCGTCGCCTGTCTGGGCACGTGCTTCCTTGCCCCCGTGGTCATGGTGGACAAGGATTACTACGGGAACATGACCCCCACCCGGGTCCGGGCGATACTCGACAGGTACAAGTGAAATGCCACCGCTGAAGATCCGATCACTGAAGGCTATCGAGCAACTCCATGGAGAGCTCCGGAACGAAGCGCGCAAGCACGGCACGCGGGTTCTGATTTGCATGACCGGGTGCAGGGCGCTCGGGGCGGCGGACGTCGCGGCAAAGTTCCGAGAGCGACTCGAAGCCGAGGGGCTCGCCGACGAGGTCGCTATCGTGCACACCGGCTGCATCGGCATGTGCGCCAAGGCCCCTGTCATGCTGATCGAGCCCAATAATTTCCTCTACGGCGGCGTTGCGCCAGCCGATGTCGAAGAGATCATCGAGCAGACGATCAAGAACCACCGGCCCGTAGAGAGACTGGCCGTAGTGCAGGACGGACGGCCCCAGCCCAGAATCGACGAGGTCAACTTCTACAAGAGACAGCGACGGCTGGTCCTGGAGAATTGCGGGCGCATCGACCCGACGAAGATCGACGACGCCATCGATCGCGGCACGTACCTGACGGCGGTGAAAGTCCTGGCCGAACAGACGCCGGAACAGGTTATCGAGGAAATGATCGCTTCCGGCCTGCGGGGACGCGGAGGCGCGGGATTCTCCACGGGGCTGAAGTGGAAGTTCTGCCGCCAGGCCCCGGGCGATGAAAAATATCTGATCTGCAACGCCGACGAGGGCGACCCCGGCGCCTTCATGGACCGGGCACTGCTGGAGGGCGACCCCCACCGGGTCATCGAGGGCATGATTATCGCCGCCTATGCCATCGGCGCAGCGACGGGAATCGTGTATGTCCGCGCGGAATACCCGATCGCGGTCGAGCACGTGGGCATCACGCTGGAGCAGGCGAGAGAAAAAGGCTTACTCGGAAAAGGCATCGCCGGAACCGGGTTCGATTTCGACATCATGGTGCGGATGGGGGCAGGCGCCTTCGTCTGCGGCGAGGAGACCGCATTGATCGCGTCCCTGGAGGGTCTGCGGGGCATGCCAAATCCGCGTCCGCCCTTCCCGGCCCAGAGCGGCTACAAGCGCCGGCCGACCAACATCAATAACGTCGAGACCTTCGGCAACGTCCCGCTCGTGATGAAGAACGGGGCCAAGTGGTACAGCGCCATCGGAACGGACAAGAGCAAGGGCACCAAGATTTTCGCTCTCGCCGGCCGGGTAAAGACCACCGGGCTGGTCGAAGTCCCGATGGGCGCGACCATGCGGCAGATCGTATTCGACATCGGCGGCGGCATGGGCAAAGGACGGAAATTCAAGGCCGCCCAGCTCGGCGGGCCTTCCGGCGGGTGCGTCCCGGCGGGGTATCTCGACACGGAACTCGACTACGACAGCGTCCAGGCGATCGGCGCCATCATGGGCTCAGGCGGACTGATCGTAATGGACGACAACACCTGCATGGTCGATGTCGCCAGGTACTTTCTGGAGTTCGTCCAGGCGGAATCGTGCGGCAAATGCACGCCCTGCCGCGTCGGCACGAAAAAGATGCTCGAAATCCTGCGTGCCATCACACGATGTGAGGCCACGCTGGCCGACATCGACCGCTTGGAGGCCCTCGGCGCCCATATCAAGAAGAGCTCGCTCTGCGGACTGGGGCAGACGGCTCCGAATCCAGTGCTGTCCACGCTGAGGCACTTCCGGGACGAGTACATCGAGCACATCGTTCTGAAGAAGTGCCGGGCTTCCGTCTGCGAGGGACTGGTCCGGGTCCCCTGCCAGCATGCCTGTCCGGCGGGGGTCAATGTGCCCGAGTACCTCGCGCTGGCGGGTGAAGGCAGGCTGTCCGAGGCGGCGGACGTGATCCGGCGACGCAATCCGCTTATCTCCGTGTGCGGACGCGTGTGCGATCATCCCTGCGAGAGCAAATGCCGCCGCAGCGAGATCGATCAGCCCCTGGCGATTCGCGCATTGAAGCGTTATGTCGCCGACAATCTCAACGGTCACGACAAGCCCCTCGTCCACGCCTCCAATCACAAGCCGGCTGCGGCGATCATCGGCTCGGGACCCGCGGGATTGGCCTGCGGGTACTTCCTGGCCCTGATGGGCAGACGCTCCGTAATGTTCGAGGCGCAGCCCCTGCCCGGCGGAATGCTGGCGCTGGGCATACCCGAATACCGGCTGCCCCGCGACACGCTGAACAAGGAAATCACTTTTCTTCTGGCCCACGGAGTGGAGCTGCACACCTCGACGCCGATCACCGACGCGAGCGATCTGATCCGACAGGGCTACAAAGCGATCTTCGTCGCGACGGGCGCTCAGAAGGGCAAAGCCATCGACATCGAAGGGATGGCCCTTGAGGGCGTCGTCGATTCCATCGCCTTTCTGCGCGACTGCGCCCTCGGCAAAGGAATCGACTGCAAAGGCAAGCGAGTCGTCGTACTTGGCGGCGGCAACGCGGCCATCGACGCGGCCCGGTCGGCGATCCGGCTGGGGGCCGCCAAAGTGACAATCCTGTACCGAAGGACGCGCGAGGAGATGCCCGCTTATGAGGAAGAAATCCAGGGGGCGACGGCCGAAGGCGCTGAGCTGATCGTGCTGGCGATTCCCAGCCGCATCGTCGGGGCAGCGGACCGAGTCGCGGGAGTCGAGTTCCTTCGAGCCGAGCTGGGCAAGACGGAGAAAGACGGCAGACGCCAGGCCGTCGCCATCGAGGGAAGCCAGGCCGTAATCGAGTGCGAGATCGTGATCCCTGCTATCGGCCAGGTCCCTTCCTGCGAGGTGGTTGGGTTCGCCGGAGGGCCGGAGTTGACGAAAGCCGGAACGATAAAAGCAGATCCTCTGACCTGCAAAACTACTCGCCCCGAGATCTTTGCCGGCGGCGACTGCGTGACGGGCGCCGCATCGGTCATCTCAGCGATTGCGGCGGGTCAAAGAGCGGCCGTCAGTATCGATCGGATGCTGGGCGGCAAGGGCCTGCTGCCGCACGACATCGGCATCGCAATGGCGCAGGCCCGCGAGACGCCCGCCGACAGCAATGGCCGGGCCGAGGAGAAGATGATCCCCTTGAGCAAGCGCAAGTGCGGCTTCGCAGAAGTCGTGCTGGGACTGAATCGAAAACAGGCCGCCTGCGAGGCGGGCAGGTGCCTGCGATGTGACCTGGAAAGAGCCTGACGGGAAGTTATGTCGCAAGTCAAGATCACAATCGATGGGAAGCAACTGACCGGCCAGGTCGGCCAGACCATCTTGAGTCTTGCCCAGGCGAACGGCATCGAGATCCCGAACCTGTGCCACGATCCAAGGCTCAGGCCCGCCGGGGCGTGCAGGCTCTGTCTCGTGTCGGTCGCCGGACAAAGGGGCCTGGTCACCGCGTGCACGTTCCAGATCGCCGATGGAATCGTCGTGCAAACTGACACAGACGAAATTCGTGCCATACGAAAGACCGTCCTGGAGCTCCTGTTCGCCGAGCATCGCGGCGTGTGCACCACCTGCGACAAGAACGGCGATTGCCTGCTGCAGAAGTACGGCTACGAGTATCAGATCGCCGACACGGCTTTCACGGCGCCCGAGCCCGGCGGGGCGGCGGCGAACTATACCACCGGCAACGAGGCGATTCGCTATCGGCCGGAAAAGTGCATTCGCTGCGGCCGCTGCATCCGGATCTGCCAGGAAGTGCAGATGAACAGCGCCCTGACGTTCAAGGACCGTGCGGCCTGGGTCGAGGTGTCCACGGCCTTCGAGATGCCCTTGAACGATTCGACGTGCGAGCTTTGCGGCCAGTGCATCTCGACGTGTCCCACGGGCGCGCTGTACGAGCGGGCGGCCGAAGGAAAGGGGCAGGCAAAGGACCTCACGCGAACGCGGACGACGTGCCCCTACTGCGGCGTCGGCTGCCAGATTGATCTCAACGTAAACCGCCACGATGAGATCGTCCGCGTCACCAGTCCGGCGGGGGTCGTCCCCAACAACGGCAATTTGTGCGTCAAGGGCCGGTTCGGGATGGAGTTCGTCGGGAGCGACAAGAGACTGACGACTCCGCTCATCAAGCGAAACGGCACATTTGAGAAGGCCACGTGGGACGAGGCGATTGCGCTGGTCGCCGGCCGGCTCAAGGAGATCAAGGCCGCCTCCGGCCCCGACAGCATCGGCGGACTGTCCTCGGCCAAGTGCACCAACGAGGAGAATTACGTCTTTCAGAAATTCGTGCGGGCGGCGGTCGGCACGAACAACGTGGACCACTGTGCCCGGCTGTGCCACGCCTCCACGGTCGCCGGCCTGGCCAAGTCGTTCGGCTCCGGCGCCATGACCAACTCCATCGACGAGATCAAGCGAGCGGGATGCATCTTCGTCATCGGCTCGAACACGACCGAGGCGCATCCCGTGATCGGCCTGGCCATCAAGGAGGCGGTGGTCCGAAACGGCGCAAAACTGATCGTGGCCGACCCGCGCGGCATCGACCTGGTCCGATTCGCGGCGGTGCATCTCGCCCACAGGCCCGGCACCGACGTGGCGCTGATCAACGCCATGATGAATGTGATCGTGTCGGAGAACCTGCACAATGAGCCGTTCATCCGGGAGCGGACGGAGGACTTTGCGGCGCTGGCCGAGGTGATCAGGGACTTCACGCCCGAGAAGGCCGAAGCAATCACGACCGTCCCGGCCGAGACGATTCGCCGGGCGGCGCGACTCTATGCCGCCACCTCGCCCGCGAGCACCATCTACAGCATGGGAATCACGCAGCACACGACCGGGACGGACAACGTGCTGACGCTGGCGAATCTCGCCATGCTGACGGGCAACCTCGGCAAGGAATCAGCCGGGGTCAATCCGCTACGGGGTCAGAACAACGTGCAGGGCGCCTGCGACATGGGGGCCCTGCCCAACGTCTTTCCGGGCTACCAGTCGGTGGAGGATGCTTCGATCCGCGCGAAGTTCGAGCAGGCCTGGGGCGTGAGCCTGCCGGAGAAAGAAGGGCTGACCGTCGTGGAGATGATGCACGCCGTCGAGCACGACAAGATCAAGGCCCTGTACATTATGGGCGAGAACCCCGCTCTGTCGGACCCGAATCTCAACCGCACGCGAAAAGCGATGGAAGAGGTCGAGTTTCTGGTCGTGCAGGACATCTTTCTCACGGAGACGGCCCAATACGCGGACGTCGTGCTGCCTTCGGTGTGCTTCGCGGAGAAAGACGGCACGTTCACCAACACCGAGCGTAGAGTACAGCGGGTGCGAAGGGCCGTCGCCGCACCCGGTGAGGCGCGCAACGATTGGGAGATCATCTGCCAACTGGCCACAACGATGGGTTATCCAATGGCCTATGACTCGCCATCACAGATCATGGACGAGATCGCCTCAGTCACGCCGATCTACGGCGGAATATCGTTCGAGCGGATCGACCAGGCGGGATTGCAGTGGCCCTGCCCCAATAAGCAGCATCCCGGCACGAGGTACCTGCACGCGGACCGCTTCACGAGAGGCAAGGGCAAGTTCCACGCCGTCGAGTTCAAAGACCCGGCCGAGGTCCCCGGCCAGCAGTTCCCGTTCGTCTTATCTACCGGCCGGGTGCTTTACCAGTTCCACACCGGCACCATGACGCGCAAGAGCCGGGCAATCCATCAGGTCTCGCCGAGCGGCTACGTCGAGATTCACACGGATGACGCGCAGCGCCTGGGCATCGCCGACGACCAGAAGGTGGAAGTGACCACCAGCCGGGGAAAAGTGATTACAGCCGCCAGAGTGACGGCGAAGATCGAGAAGGGCTGGCTGTTCATGCCGTTCCATTTTCAGGAGAGTCCGGCCAACGCGCTGACGCACGACGCGCTCGATCCGGTCGCGAAGATTCCCGAGTACAAAGTGTGTGCGGCACAGATCAGGGCGGTGCCATGAAAGAGCCGTCGAGGACATATCGGATTGCCGGAGCGATCCTGGCCGGCGGCAACGCCTCTCGCATGGGCGGAGTTGCCAAGGGGATGCTTCGTGCCGGCGGAGACCTGTCTCTCGTCGAGCGCCTGGTCGTGCACGTCGTGCGCTGCGGCATCGAGCAGGTCGTCATCGTCGCGAACGACAGCCGCCCGTACGCACACATCGGTTGCGCCGTCATCCCCGACAAGCGGCTCGGGGCAGGTCCCCTGGCGGGGATTGAGGCGGCCCTGGCACACTTTGCGGATGAGTATGACGCCGTCCTGTGCCTGCCGTGCGACCTGCCGGCGCTGTCTTCGAAGGAGATGTCGGCGCTGCTGAGCGCCTTCGCCGCCAATGGTGGACCGGTCACGTTCGCCCGGACGGAAGGCTCCGCGCGGCACCCCCTGTGCGCCGTGGTTCGCACGGACGTGCTGGACGAGGTGTCCGCCGCCCTCGACCGGGGCGAGCTCGGCGTCGGCAACCTCTGGTCGCGGCTGGGAGGCTCCCCGGTCCATTTCGACAATCCGGATTCTTTCATCAACCTCAACAGTCCCGGCGACCTGGATGCCTGGCTTGCAGGGAAATCGAATGACGCTCGCCGATAAACCCATTTGCCGTGATATGCAGCGAGCGACGGATCGCGTGGAGATCCGCCGCATCCATTCGGCGTCACATGCCGAGACGGTGACCGACCATGTCATCGTCGAGGAGCCGCTGACGATCATGATTCACAGGGTCGGCAGCTTCACCGTGATGTGCACGCCGTCGGACGTGGAGGCGCTGGCCGTAGGATTCATTTACTCCGAGGGCATGATCCGCAGCGCCGATGAGATCACGGCCATCGCGACAAAAGACGACCTGCCGAACGTCATTGGAATCGAAATTCAGGAGCCTACGCAGCTCGGCATCGCGAGGAACCTCGTCGTCGCGAGCTCCTGCGGCATGTGCGGCGTCCGAAACATTCAAAAGATGCTGTCGGACATACCCCCGTGCCGGCATACGCTGGAAGTGCCGGAGAAGCTGCTCCTTGAGATCACGGAGAAGCTGCGGCCGATGCAAACGACCTTCGCCCTGACGGGCAGCTCGCATGCGGCGGCACTGTTCGACCGCGACGGCACAATCCTTTCATTCGCCGAGGACATCGGTCGGCACAACGCGCTCGACAAAGTCATCGGCAAGTGTCTGCTGGCGAGGCAAGACACACGCGGCTGCGGGGTCGCACTCTCCGGCCGGGTCAGTCTGGAGATGGTGGCCAAGGCCGCCCGCGCCGGCGTCGAGCTGATCGTCGCCGTCTCCGGCGTCTCGTCCTACGCCGTCACCGCCGCCAGACAATGGAATATCACCCTTTGCGGATTCGTCCGGAACGGGAAAATCAATATCTATACAGATCCAACGAGAATTCGGCTCGGCAATAGCGGGAGGTACGCACATGCAGGGTAAGAGTCTGGCAAAAAGTCTGACCGAAAGGTCGAAGTTCGTCGTCGTGGCGGAGCTGGCCGCCGGTCCCGGGTTCAACTTCGCCCCGATCGAGAAGTTCCTCAAGGCCGCAAAAGACGCGGGCCCGGACAGCATTCCCCAAGGCTTCGATTTCATCGGGATCACCGCGCCGCAGAGCCCGGGCGGCGTGGCCAACCTGGAGCCGGCGGACGTGCTCACGCGGGTCAAGGCGGCGGACCTGCTTGGACAACTGGATTTCATCCCGCACGTGAGCTGCAAGGACCACAACAGCGAGGCGATCACCAGCTCGCTCGTCACGTTCCGGGCCCGAGGGGTCACATCCGTGCTCGCGCTGACTGGGGACAAGCCCGTGCGGTCCCAGGGTGTCTTTGAGGTCGAGTCCGTCGGCCTGCTGCAGCTCATCTCGCGGATGAACGATGCGGCGTACCTGAAGGCCAATCCGGGACAGTGGGACAGCGTCACCCAGTTTTTCCCCGCCGCCGCGGTGTCGCCCTTCAAGTACACCGAAGCCTCGCAGATGCAGCAGTACTATAAGATGGAAAAGAAGGTCGCCGCAGGGGCCCGGTGCCTGATCACGCAGCTCGGCTACGACTGGCGAAAGTCCGTGGAGCTGATGCGATACCTCCAGGAGAACCACATCGACATTCCCGTTCTCGGAAACGTCTATTTGCTGACGACGACGAACCCTGCACCGCGTCTGATGCACGACGGCAAGCTCCCCGGCTGCTTCGTCAGCGACGAGTTGCTCGCCACGCTGCAGCGAGAGAAGATCGACGACCACGTCGAGCGCGCCGCACAGCAGGTGGCCATGTACAAGGCCATCGGGGCGGCGGGCGTCGACGTCGGCGGCCTGCCCGATCTCGACACATTTGTGAAGATCCTCCGCCGAGCCGAGCAGATCGGCGGCGACTGGGAGAAGCACAGGGACAACCTCTGCTGGCCTGGGGCTGACCGCTTCTATCTCTACGATGAGGCGGGCCGGCGGGTAAGCCCCGGCAAACGAAAGAAGCGGTTCGCGCAGAGAAGCTTCAACCTGACGCATCGCATGATCCTCGACCCCGAGCACCGGGGCTTCAAGATGTTTCGCAGCTTTCTGCGTGCGACGGGGGCCGGCAAAGGATCGGGCTTTGGATACGGGCTGTTCGCCACGATGGAGAAGGCGGCCAAGTACGCCGCCTTCAGTTGCCAGGACTGCGGCGATTGCTACCTGCCGGAGAACTTCGGATGCTGTACGATGGGCGGCTGCGAGAAAGGCTTGAGCAACGCCCCCTGCGGCGATTCCACCGTGGACGGACTCTGCGGGAACAACTTCGACAGAGTCTGCGTCGGCGAGCGAATCTACGATGCCGCCATGGCGGAGCGCGACGGCGTCCAGCGCCTGCGAGAGAAGATCAACCGGCCGCGAAACCCGGACCTGCGGCATACGTCGTCTATCATCAATTACCTGTTCGCCAGGGACCACACAAAGAAGAGCCCGCTGATCTACATCGGCGATCAGATCAGCGCATCGAATCCGAAGACCGGCAAAGTGATGAAGGAGATCCTCGACCTGGGCGAAGCGGCATTCAGTCGCCCGACGGGTCCCGTCGGCTACATCCGGGCGTTGATCCAGAGCCAGACCGACGAGGGAGCGGATTACATCGCCGTCAACGTCGACGCCCTCAGCGACGAGGAGGGACAACTGGCCGTCAAGATGATGAGGCAGTACGTCCGGCTCGTTCGCCAGTGGAGCCGGGGCGTGCCGGTGTGCATCGACAGCCGCTTCGATGATGCCCTCGCCGCCGGACTGAAGGAATGGTACGCTACGGATCAGGCGGTCAGGCCTCCGCTGCTGAGTTTCATCCGAATCAAGACGGCTGACCAATTGCTGTCTCTCAAGAGAGAGCACGATTTCAACATCGTCGCTCTGCTGGGCGATCCGGCGGGCGGCTGCCCCGGCGTGGACGAGGCCTGCGACCTCGCCAAACGGCTGTTCGACAAGGCCATCAAACAGGGTTTCGGGCCCGGGCAGATCTTCTTCGACGCCGCCGCCGTGCCGTTGGTGAAGGACGAGCCGACGCTTGCCGGCGGTCGCGGACGCACGCACAGTGCATTCGAGACCATCCGAAGGCTCAAGACCGATCCGGCGATGAAGCGGTCACACTATCTTCTCCGGATCGACACCGCCGCCGCCGAGCTTCCGGGCCGAGCCATCGGCGTCTGCCGGGCCTATGCCACATCGGCGATGGAGCATGGCATGGACGCCGGCTTCGTCAACCCCGCCCTTCATTACGGCGACGAGCCCGCCGATCCCGGACTGCTGGAGCTGGTGAACGCATTCGTCAGGATGGACGGCTCGCCGGAACAGACCCGAATCGCTAAGGAGATGATGGCCAAGTTCTGCGCGGAAAACCAGAAAACCCGCAAGCCGGCCCCGGCGCCGGTGCTGTCAAAATCCTGATCGCAGCGAAGGACCTGGGCCAGGCACGGGAACAATCGCCGATGACCCACGTACAAGAGATCGGCTAAGAGGTCGTTTGCTCTGTGAGGTTTGATCGATGGTACGGTGTCCGGGTCAGGACCTGCGATTCTGGAAGCTGGGGGACATCTTCGACGCCAATTGTCCGCACTGCGGGACGGCGGTGGAGTTCTGGAAGGACGAGCCGAGCGTCAAATGTCCCCAATGCCACAGGGTGATCGTCAATCCGAAGCTCGATCTCGGCTGTGCCCAGTGGTGCCGGCACGCGGAGCAATGTCTCGGGGCCCTCACCGACCCGCAGAGCCTCCTGTGCAAAAAGCTCATCAAGGAGATGAAGAGCGTTCCCGGCTCCGACGAGCAGAGGATCGAGCACGCTCTGGCTGTCTTCAAGAACGCTCAGCAAATCCTGGCTCACGAGCAGGGCGACGCACGCGTGGTCAATGCCGCCGCCATCCTGCATTGCATAGACGCAAGATGTTGCGTCTCTACCGGCTCGCCATGTCCCGCGCAGGAAGGCGAGCCAGCCGACGGGCCCGGAGACGATAGGGAGTCAACGGCCGTACGGGAGATTCTCGCCAGATGCGGCGTCGACGCCGAGCAGGCGGAACGCATCTGCGAGTTGATTGCGAGTCATCACAATGGCAAGGTAGAGGACGCTGTTGAATCGAAGATTCTCTGGGATGCCGAGTGGCTGGCGAGAATTGACGACCATTCCATCGCCCTCGACGCAAAGGGGTCTGTCCTGCACCTTTTCAAAACTCCCAAAGGCCGCGAGTCGGCGAGCAGGCTCATCGGCCCTGATACCGGGTCCTTCTAAGAATTTCGTATCTCTGGGTGGCATCGTCAAGGCCGCAGGCCTTGGCGATGGTTTGACCCGGTCCCGAGAAAACCATCGCCAAGCTTCGCTTGACGATGCCACCCGGATTACTGCCATCCGCTACGAAGAACTCAGTTGGAATCGGTATGACAGGAAGTCTGCTGGGCAAGCTGAATGATCAACCGCATCAAATCGGTGGCGATTCCGAGCCGGGCCGCCAGCGCCATGACGTTTTCTTCGCTGACAGCTTCTCCGGACACGATATCGGCGCGACACTTCGCGTATTTTGCCGACGGCTTGGGATTTCCGCCCTCCAGGTAGATCACGAGGTCCGGCTGAATCTCGCGCAGAATGGAATTGCTCTCGACGATCAGCCATTCGGCGGCGCTGTGATTCTCGCGGATGGTCTGAAAAGGCGTCCCGGATGCGTAGAAGTGATTGCCGACGTCGGGTTTGCGTCTGCCGTGGCCGATTTTGACCACCTCCGCCCCTTCAAGGGCATGCCGCAACTGCCCGGCCAGGGTCGTCTTGCCCACGCCGGAGGAGGCCCCCGATATGACGATCACTTTCATGGTTCAGGCCGCCTATTGGGAAACGCCTGCTGGACTTACTGCGTTCGTCCCAAGTTCTTGAGGCCGTTTCGCTCACGCCGCTCGTTCTCTGGCCGCAGGATTCGTTCGCCGGCTTCAGGAACCTGCCGGCGAGTCGCCGGCAGTGAGTTTATCGCTTTGGGGCCACCAGCATGATACATCGTGCAGACCATTAAACGTGCCTTGGAAAGGCGGTAGCCGCAGCCATGCCGGAGGCCGCAAAGCGCCAAACTCCCGCCGCGAAGCGGCGGAATCGACGGTCCGGACGAGACATCCCCATGATCCCGACAATCCAGCCTCAACGACTTCGGACGCTGCCAGTTTACTTGAAGCATCCCAACTGGCACCCGCGGATCTTGATGCCGTTCTCGTTGCATATTCTGCCGATCTCGCCGAGCGCGACGCCATGTTGATGATGAATCTCGAAAGCCTTCGCACATGAGATGGTCTTGCGGCCATTCACCTCGACGGCCGACTCCATCACAAGCTTCTGCACCGTATTCTGGTCCATCTTCCGATCCAACTCCTTGCCGTTCCAAACAGAGCGATTGTAGTGCCCGGCAAAGCATTCGGCAAGCCGGCCCCCCGAAGGCAGGGGCGCCGCTGGCGAGCGACCCGAGCGCCGAAGCCGGTGGCATACGCAAGGCAGGGCCCGGCACCGCACCTGTTTAGCCTGGAAAGGCCCAACCGTGGGTGGCACGGGCAAACTCGTTTGCCCGTGGGGTCTCGATGGAGCAGGCTCCGTTGAATGAGCACCGTCAAACGAGTCTGGCGGTGCCATCCGGCGAACGGGCGGCTCCACGCTAAGCACGTACCCGGCGCACCCGGGGCTTGCCGCACTCCCCGCCGGCACCCGACAAAGCGATAAACGCACGCAGAGCGATACCGACCGTAGATGGCCATGCAGAACGGTCTCCCAGGTAACCCCCATACGGCGAATTGCTTTGAATAGGCCGAAGGGAACGGATAAAAGAGAGGAACGGACGCCGGCCGGCTCAACCTTGGGATGAGCCGCCGACGCGAACGAATCTGGTGATGCTGATGGAGTCGGCCGATGAAAGAGACCTTACCGGAACACTTCCAGAACTTTGTTCAGGACTATCCGCAAGTGTGGGAGGCCCATCAGAAGCTCAGCGAGGCGTGTGCCGAGTCCGGGCCGCTCGACCGCAAGACCCGCGAGCTGATCAAGGTGGGCATTTCCGGCGCCGCCAATCAGATCACGGCGTTGCAGCGACACGCGGTCATGGCGGTGCAGGCGGGCGCCACGGAAGAGGAGGTCTACCAGACGATCCTGCTGCTGATCACGACGGTAGGCTTCCCCCGCGCGTCAGCGGCACTGCAGTGGGCCAAGAACGCACTCACTACCGCGTAAATGCGAAGCACGAATATCGGAATTCGAAATCCGAAACAGGCGCGAATGATTCAATTCTCAAAACGCCAAAGGCTCGCCGTTGCAGCTCGTTTCCATCATTGGCGTTTCGAATTTCGTGCCTGTCTAGCCTGGAAAGGTCCAATCTTGGGTGGCACGGGCAAACTCGTTTGCCCGTGGGGTCTCGATGGAGCAAGCTCCGTCGAATGGGCACCGTCAAACGAGTTGGCCTCGTCCCAAGTTCTTGAGATTCCCGTGGCACGGGATGGGCGGTGCCACCCAGGGAACGGGAGGCTCCACGCTAGACATGTGCCGAATTCCGATCGTCGGATTTCCTCACTCGTTGGGGACGACCCAGCCGTACTCTCTGTAGAACCGCCGGGACTCGGGTGAGGCGAGGAAATTCATGAACTGCTCCGCCGGGACTGGTTGGCGGGCGAAGGACAGCATCCCCACGCACGTTCCTCTGGACACCTGCTGATCTTTCGGCATTTCAATGATCTCAATGCGGTCGGGTTCGAGATGCCGGAAGGCCGTCCAGCCGAACGCCGCATCTACCTGCCCCGTGGCCACGGCTTCGATGATCGCAACACAGCCGTTCGCGTAGTAGCATATATTGTTCCGGATCGACTCGACGAGCCCCAGCCGGCCGCAGACATCCTCCCAGAGCCCCTTGAGACAATCGATTACGGAAACGGCGATTCGCACGCCGGGCCGGGCCATGTCCTGCACGGAACGGATATTCCGCGGATTGCCGGTCGGCACGAGAATGGCCGAGCTGCGGTAGCCGATGGTCCGGCGCTTGCGCTTCTGGACGATCCCCCGCACCTCGCCGTCGTCGAGCAGGTACTCGGCGCCGCCGACCGCCAGGTCGTGGACGCCCGCGTCGGCGATCTCAAGGAGGAAGTCGTCGCCGCCGGTCTCGCCTGTCGCCTCTTCCGCCACCGGCTTGGCACAGTGACGGCTGCACACGCTGATCTCAATCGTAATGCCGGTCCGCTGCTCGAAGAGCTTCGCGGCCTTCTCCAGCGGGGCGGCGCAGGCCCGGGCGCTGAAGATGCGCACGAGTCCATTACTGTTGCGATGTTGAGTCATTCAAACCTCCACGTTCCACCGCCTCCGGCTCTGACAGATCGGCGGGGGCTTTCTCATACGGCGTCTTCTTCGGCTGCGGCGAGGCAGTGAACATTCGTATCGCCGTGATCATCAGCAGCAGGGCAAAGAACTTTCGCAGCGTTCCGGCAGGCAATCGGCCGGCCAGCTCAGTTCCGGCCAGCGTGCCGGCCACCGCCCCCAGCATTAGAAGCAGGATCACGACGCCGTTGAGCTCGACCTGCGGGTTTCTCCAGTATCGAATCGCCCCAACGAGGGCCATGGGCACCATCACGGCCAGCGCCGTGCCTTGGGCGGCTTTCTGCTCGAAGCTGCACAAAAGCACAAGGGCCGGAATGACGATGATCCCGCTGCCCACGCCCAGCGTGCCGCTGATCACACCCGCGCACAGACCCAAAACCACAAAGAACCACCATTCACCGGACACCAGACCAATCACAACATGCCTCCGGCAAAAATCTGTTAACGTCGGACGACGCACTGCGGCCGCATTATAAGCCGTCGCCCGTGAGAATACCACGCCATTCGACGCTTGAAACACGATCCACACCTCCATACAATGTGGCGGTCGTCCGTGGGCACAAGGAAAAAGTATGAGATCGGTCAAGCTGTACGTCGTGCTTGGAAGCATTCTGGTTCTTGTCGCGCTTGTCGTCCTGCTGTGGTGGACGCCCGGGACCGGCCACCGGCAGGACTTGCCACAGTCGCTGGTGCTCTACTGCGCCGCGGGCATGTACCCGCCGGTTGCGGAGGTTGTGAAGGAATACCAGGAGCAGTTCGGCGTGACGGTTCGCGTCCAGTACGGCGGATCAGGCACTCTGCTGAGCAACCTTCGGGCCGCGGAGGCCGGGGATTTGTATCTGGCCGCCGATACCAGCTACATCGAGGCCGCACGCCGGCAGGGCCTGCTCGCCGAGACGATCCCGCTGGCGATCCTGCATCCCGTGATCGCCTCGGCGAAAGGCAATCCGAAGAAGATTCAGTCGGCCGGGGATTTGCTGCGCGACGATGTTCGGGTCGCTCTCGGAAATTCGGACGCCGCCTCCATCGGAAAGCAGACGCAGATCGCGATGACCCGGGCCGGGTTGTGGGACCGCCTGCAACAGGCGGTGCAGTCGCGAGGCGTGTTCAAGCCTACAGTCAACGACGTCGCCAACGACATCAAGATCGGCACGGTCGATGCCGGCGTGATCTGGGATTCCACCGCAAAGCAGTATCCGGAGTTGGAGATCGCCGCGCCGCTGACGGAGGACCCGAATTTTGTCCTGGAGGTGCAGATCGCCGTGCTGCGAGGCAGCCGCCAGCCCACGGAGGCGCTGCGTTTCGCCAGGTATCTGTCCGCCCGGGACAAGGGTCTCAAAGCGTTCGAGCAGCACCGGTACACGATAGTCGAAGGCGACCTGTGGGCCAAAGAGCCCCAGGTCCTGCTGTTCAGCGGCGGCGTGAACCGGCCGGCCATCGAGGACACGCTCAGGGCCTTCGAGCAGCGCGAGGGCTGCAAGATCACACGGGTCTATAACGGCTGCGGAATCCTCGTCGCCCAGATGAAGGCCGGCGAGCGGCCCGACGCCTACTTCGCCTGCGATGTCTCCTTCATGCACCAGGTGCAGGATTTGTTCCTCGACTCGGTGAACGTCTCCGAGACGGACATTCTGATCGCCGTGCCGAAGGGCAATCCCAAAGGGATTGCGTCGCTGCAGGACATCACGAAGGATGGACTCAAGCTTGGCGTGGCGAACGCCGAGCAGAGCGCCCTGGGTGCCCTGACGGAACGGATGCTCGACAGGGCGGGCCTGCTGAAAAATGTGATGGCCAACGTCCGGTCGCAAACGCCGACGGCGGACATGCTCGTCAATCAGCTCCGTGCCGGCGGCCTCGATGCCGTGATCGTCTATGA
>Ga0315277_10003156_pt1 | contig 22503 bp, 13 predicted proteins | sample YL17G05_15_MG_FD_203695 | JGI IMG/M metagenome (GOLD analysis project Ga0315277, IMG submission 203695) | Sediment microbial communities from Yellowstone Lake, YNP, Wyoming, USA - YL17G05_15 | ecosystem: Environmental > Aquatic > Freshwater > Lake > Sediment | place: USA: Wyoming | collected...
GAAGTGTGGACTGCCGCTGGCGGCCCCTATCACGTTACCGGCAGCATTACCATCCCCGCCGGCCGGACCCTGACCATTGAGCCAGGCACCACGGTCTTTCTGGATAGCAACTGCGGCTTCATCGTCTATGGCCGCTTCGTCGCCCAGGGCACACAATACCGGCGTATTCGCTTCACCCGCGTGCCCGGCACCACTACCCAATGGGCCGGTTTGCAGTTACCTAATACCAAGCAGGACAACATCATCGCTTATGCGGACCTTGAGTTCGGTGGCTACCGTTCCCACTGGATTACCACCGGCAATAATAACGGCAGTGTTGTCGGCCCCACGGCTCGGCTAACAATCGACCACGCAACATTCAGCGGCTCCGACACGCAATACTTCAGTATCTGGGACACCCAGATTATTATCCGCAACAGCGTTTTTGCCGACCTCGGCAGCCATTATATGATTATGGCCGAACGTATGCCCACCGATGGCTGGTTCATCATCGAGGGCAATCTCTTCGGCCATACGCACGGCGATACCGACATATTCCACCTCAACTCCGTTAGCGTCAAGGGCGGCCCGGTGGCCCGCCTTATCAACAACGTCTTCACTGGCGGTGGCGATGACGACGTCGATGACAACGAAACCGATACCCACATCGAAGGTAATCTCTTTATGCACGCCAACGTTGGCAACAGCGGCCGAAGCGCTTCGGCCGCCGTCACCACCGGCCCCGGCGGCGGCAGTGCCAGCGCCAACAACCTTGAAACTCAGCATCTCACAGTTGTGCGGAACATCTTCTATCACAACGATTACGGCATCCTCTGCAAGACCGACGCTTACGTCCAGATTTACAATAATGTGTTTATCCAGAACGCCGGCGCCATTCTTTTCAATGAATTCGTAGGCAGCAACCCCAACCAGCCAGGCCGCGCTGCCTATGTCGAAAGCTGCATCTTCTGGAACAACGGCCCGGAGGTTGGCGGCACACCCACCGACAACGGCACCGGCACCTTCGTTAACCCCCAAAATACTCAACTGGTCGTCAATAACTCCATTGTCAAGGGCCAGTTCCTGAATCTGGGCATGGGCAATATAGATGCCGACCCGCTCCTGGTGAATGCGGACCGCGAACTTTACGTGGATGTGAATCTGCCACGTTTCAAGACCGGCTTCCCCGGATTTGCCGACGGCGGCTACCTCCTCGAAGGTATGGTTCCTGATGTGCATTTGCGGCCAGAATCGCCCGCCCGCGGCACTGGCTTCAACGGTGTGGATATGGGCCCCTACGTCCCGACCACGGCTTCAATTGACGGCGTTCCCCCCTCGCCCGCCTGCAGAACCGATGCCACGCTCACCGTTGCCGGCACTGATATCTATGGCTATAAGTATCGCATCGACGGCCCGGGCTTTGATAACACCTGGAACATCGAACTGGCCCGTATGATACCTGTTACTGCCCTTACCCGTAGCGGCCTCACCGCCACGGCAACGGCCGTCAATCACGGTTTTGCTAACGGCGACGTCGTCGAAATAACCGGCGCTGACCGCGCCGCCTATAACGGCCTGTTTACCATTTTTGCCGTTACGAGTAACACTTTTTCCTACACTCTCGCGGCAGCCGTGGACCTCCTCCATCCGGACCGTCTGGATGTCTGGGTCCGCAAACCTCAGCCCATCCAACTGGCGGGTCTGACTAATGGGGTCTATACCGTCTCCGTCATCAAGAAAAACTCTATGGATGTCTGGCAGGATGTAAACCAGCCCACCACCGCCACCTGGACGGTTGATACCTCTTATTCGAAGCTTGTTATTAACGAACTGTTGGCACACAATCACTCTGCCGTCGAGCACGAGGGCACCTTCCCCGACATGGTAGAGCTTTACTACGATGGGCCTGTTTCGCTTCCACTTGCCGGTATAAGAATAACCGACAGTCCGAATGAACCTAATAAGTTGTTTGTCTTCACCAGCGGTGCCATTAACCCCGGCCAGTACCTTGTTCTTTACGCCGATTCCAACACCGCCACATCAGGCACTCATCTGGGCTTTGCACTGAATGCCGATGGCGATGCACTTTATCTGTATGACAAAAATGGCGTCTTGCTGGATTCGGTCAAGTTTGGCCTGCAATTAGCTGACCTGTCCATCGGCAGAACTGGACGCGATGGTAAATGGTGTTTGACTATGCCGACCTTCGGCCAGCCAAATATACAGCAGCCGCTGGGCAATCCTGATACGCTCAAAATTAACGAGTGGCTTGCCAATGAAGAGGTTCTGTTTATTGATGATTTCATCGAGCTATATAACCCGCATACAAATCCTGTGGATTTAAGCGGTATGTACCTGACCGATAATCCTATAACGCAGCCGGGCAAGCATAAGATAGGGCCGTTAAACTTCATAGCCGGCAACGGTTTCGCCGTATTCAACGCTGACGACTCCAATAATCCTGGCCACGTGAATTTCCGGCTCTCAGCCGACCAGGGGATGATAGGTTTATTTGACGCCCAGCTAAAGGAGATTGACAAGGTGCTTTATGGTCCGCAGACCACGGATGTCTCCTACGGCCGTGCTCCGGATGGTGCGAATAATTTTGAGTTCTTCGCACTACCTACTCCAGGCGTGGCTAATCCAGGCGCCACCATCGTTACGGTAAACAACCTGATTGTCATTGATGACCGCTGGTCATACAACCAATCCGGCGACCAGGGCAGCGCCTGGCGTGCCACAGGTTACAATGATTCATCCTGGCCGACCGGCAAGGCGCTACTATACGTAGAAGACTCTGCCCTTCCGGCGCCGAAGAATACGCCGTTGACGATCGGGCGGATAACCTATTATTTCCGCAGACACTTCTGGCTCAATGCCGACCCGGCGAATGTAAGCCAGCTCAAAATGTCCTGCGTAATCGACGATGGTATGGTGGTCTATATCAACGGCGATTACGCCTACCGGCACGGTATGAACGAAGGTGAGGTTTACTATAGTACCTTAGCCAACCGCACCGTGGGCAATGCTGTTTACGAAGGGCCATTTAATATCCCCCTGGACCGCATCGACTTGAAGCAGGGTGATAATGTCATCGCTGTCGAGGTGCACCAGTGCAATGCGGGCAGCACCGATATAGTCTTTGGCCTGACGCTGGATGCGGTGATTACCAGCTCAGAGCAGACCTACGCCGGGGCGTTTGACCTGCTGGATGGGCTGCGGATTACCGAGCTAATGTATCACGCGCCGGATGGCAGCGAGTTCGATTACATCGAGCTATACAATATCAGTGACATACCGCTGGACCTCAACGGCGTGCGATTCACTCAAGGTATTGATTTTACCTTCCCGCCGATGACACTCGAATCTAGCCACTATGTTGTGGTTGTCAGTAACATAGCCGACTTTCAATCAAGATATGTCTCAAGCGCCAGCATCGCGGGCCAGTATTCCGGCAACTTAAGCAATGGCGGCGAGGATATTGTCTTAAAGCTTCCTGCTCCGCTGGAAGCAGCGATATTGCGGTTCCGGTATAGCGACGCCTGGTATCCGACCACCGATGGCAGCGGCGATTCACTTACGATTCGCGACCCGCTTGCTCATCCAGCCACCTGGAACCAGCCCGAAAGCTGGCACCCCGCCTCCCCCACCCCGGGTGGACCATAAGGTGCACAGAACTACCGGGATAGCTCATTTGCCCTTCAGGCGGTAGTCATACATATTGTATCCTACCTCGCGGCTGGCCTGAACTATTTCAGGATAAGGTCTGTCGCAAATATCGACAAAGCCAATCTGGTAGTTCTCGCCGTCACCGCGTCCGGTTGTTGCCTGGTCCTTGTACTGAAACCAGTGCGTCCCCACTATATACGGGTTACGCAGCGCACCCGTAACGTAGTTTTTGTACTTTGCAGCGCGGTCCTGCTGGTTAGCTGTAATCTTTAGCCCCGGATGGAACATACCCCTGTCCAGCGCTCCAAAGTGAAACTCGCCGATGATTACGGGCTTGTCGATGTCACTAGGCAGCCGATGCTCCTCGACACTATATTCATAACGGTTGTAGCTGACTATATCGCAGAACTTGCACGCCGCTCTGGCTGCGCGGTCGTTCACCCATGCGAACCGGCAGCCCATATACAACTGGTCCGGCGCAGCTTTTTTGAGTTCCTCCCGGATGGTTTCAAAGTAAGTCTCAGCGGTCTTTGTATAGAAAATAGTCAGGTCCTCCTGTGCCTTGTTCCTATCCGGCGCCTGCCGGCTTTGCAGGAGTGCCTCCCACGTGGCATACTCTGTGCCCCAGGCGGCATTGAGCTTATCGACCGTTTCATACTTTGTCTTCAGGTCATCGATAAAGACTATTTTGGCGGGCTGGTCGGGCGGTGAAATCAACGCAGCCACAGCCAGAGAGACTTCATCGTCCCAGTCCAATTCATTATCGACAAAGAATCCGATGCACCACGGGTCACCTGCAGCTTTGCCCTTTTCTGCTGCAAATCCTTCAGCCACGGAGCGGCGGAAACCGGAGTCAAACACATCGTTGAACTTGCCCCAGTAACCCTGCGAGCCTTCTATCTTCCTTGCGCTACAATTAATGGTGCACACATACGGTATCCTTCGCATCAGGTAGATGTCGGCGTCCGACCAGTTGGCTATGGTATTCATTCCCCAGCTTTTTATTCTCGCATAAGTTACCTCCGCGAAGGCCCGCTTCCAGTCCTGACCGTACTTACGCAATAAGTTGGCCTGGCTGAAATCGTAAGTTTTGTACGGGCAATGGTCTTTGTAATAGCCGTGCGGTGCCCATGTCCCCGTGTTGTAGAATTTCGCAAACGGCGAGTCGGAGTCAGGCAGGTTGCGGAAGTATCGCTCACGGTCGGTAATCGGTGTGGCATCGGAACTATGAACACAATCAATGCCGTGTGACCAGAATAGTCTGCCTTCGGGGTCCACCAGCCACCACTTGCCCTGGTATTTTTCGGCGCGGAAAAATCCGGTTGCCTTGAGCTTTGGCCCGGCGATCCAGCCGCCATATCGGTTGCGGTCGGGCGGACCCGGATGGGCAGCGAGGTCTTTTAGCTCGGCCTTACCGTATGCAACCAATTCCTCTAAAGAGTGCGTCTTGCCAGGCCAGTCATCGTGGATGTACTGCCCAAACTGGTCAATGAAGGGAAAGAAAGTCTTTACAGCCAGCATCTTCACAGAACCATCGGCACGAACATTACCTATCTCAAAAACATAATCTGCGTTCGGCTTATTGACAAACACAACCAACTGTGTGACATTTGAGGTGTCAATCTTTCCGGAATGGACGGGTGAGCCGCGCATACCGATTAACTCTACCGGCTCAGAAAGCCGCCAGGGAGTTGGAAACAATTGCACTACAAGCGTCCCTGTAGCTGACGCATCTACGGTGACGCCATCGGTCACGCAGTTTTTGTTGCCGTCGGCACCCGGGTTGTCCACGCGACAGTAAACAGTTATCTGATTGCCCGATGTGTTTTTGACATCAATTGATATATACTCATACTTCGACAGGTTCCACATACCTTTGGGCGCTCGTAGAGTGATGCCCGGCCACTGCTCCTTATGGCCGGTTTCAATACGCAGCGTCCCGGCCCCGGACAAGGCCACTTTTGCATCGCTGGTTATAACCGCCCCTACGTCAAAGCCCTTTCCAAAATCGAAAAGCATCAGAGACGTTGACTCCTGCGCAGCGAATAATGGAACCGCTCCCGCCAGAAACCAGCCCAAAACAACCCTCATAATGACGACGGAAAAGCTTCTTCTATACATCATTTTCTCCCTTCAAAAAAACAGTCCACAGTCCTCATTTACAAGTTAATCCTGGCCCGCAGCACGCGTCAAAAGATACCATATCGTTTTGTATTGTGGTGACAGGCGCAGAACACCTTGACCATCGCGATAGGAAACCGGCACCTCAACAGTTGGCAGTCCATCAGGACCGATGGCCCGGCAAATCCATCGCCCCTCGGGCAAAACCATACTCCCTTCAACCGCCTCAATCTGGACGGGCGGTCCGCCCCAGTTTCGGCCAACTGTCCGCCGGTCCTCGGAAAACTTCATACCGACATTCTCACATCGCCCGCACGCCGTAACCAGAATCTTTTTGCTTTTCTCCAGAGAAACCGAGGGTTCGCCGTCAAGTGCAGTAACCGTCAAAGCTACAAAGTCTGGTTTGACAATAGAAACCTGTCCATCAGCGGTCTTCTCAAACCTTTCAGCGTGGCCGGTATAGACCATCGCACACCGACCTCTCGCACAATAAAATCCTTTGCCATTCTCAACCGACCACTTGAGCTGTACAAGATGAGGAACCTCTCCATGTAATATGAAATCTTTTGATAATGCCGCACCAAACTCAACGTTGAGAATGTTATTCCAGTTCATCCTGGTCCTTTTGGTAAGTGCTGAGAATATATCGCCATTATATTTGATATGGCAGTTTGCCAAAGAAGTAAGTACGTCAGGAAAATCAGACAGGGAGGGAAAAACAAATTGATTCAATGGTGGAATGCCACCATCGCGGAATATGGCTGCTCCTGCCCGCATAAAGCCCCACTTGGCAGGGTTAGTGTCAACATCAAAATAGCTGCTCAAAATCTCCCGATACCACTGGTCGCCGCTGTGGCTGTAGGTGTATAGCCAGATACCGTCCCAGTCCTGTGCGGCGGCAAAGGAAGCTATCATAGGGACACACTCGGCCTGGGAATCCAGTGGAGCCGGATGATTGTATTCGCTGACGGTAAAAGGTTTGTCGAGCAGACGCTCGGCGGCGAGGCGAAACAGCGTTGCCTGCTCAGGATAATCGGTCATCGGCTTCTGGTCGATAAGCCAGTTGTTCGAGTCCCACGGCCTGCCCGGAAAACGCGGATGCTGCCAGTAAGCGTGAGCATCAATAAAATCCATATCACTCTGGGCGTATAATCCCAGCGGCCCAAAGACAATCGTGCCGGTTACAAGCGCCTTGCAGCCCAGCTCATTCTTGATAAAGTTTCGCATTCCGTCAAAGTAGGCCTTTTCCGTTTCCGCCAGAAAACACATCCGGTCGAGGTTGCGGGCAGGTGTTTCATTGTCGGAAAAGACAGCGACATTTCCGCCCCCAACGGATTCACCTTCTTGCAGGCCTGTTCGGCCACCCTGTCGAAATTCTACATTCGCAAGATATAATGGGACTTTACCGCCTCCAAAAGAAAGATTCACCCGTGCATCGCTATCGCCGGCCTTTGCAACAAAACCGAAACGAAATGTCTGCCAGTTTCCAGCCAATTCTACCTGCCGTGACAATCCGAGATTATCCCAGGGACTATGGGCCTGGTTGACGCTGCAACTTATCTGACGCGGCTCGCTGCTGGCGGCCTGAAAAATAACCGTGTAATACTGCCCACCCTTAACTGACAGACCGCCCTGATTTAACTGCAGGTGCCATTCGGTGTCGTCCGCCTTGTTAATATCTATACGCAGGGCATCCTTATCCTGCCAGCGACAGCGTGATGCCGAAGCGCTGCACCCGGAATGTTGCTCCAGGTTCCACTTCTGTGGGACATTTTCACCTGGCGCAGTTGCCCGAAAGTCGCTATTAGCCAGGATATTATCTCCGAGTGGCTGGGCATCCTCTCCCCACACTTGGCGCAACTTCTCATCCGAGCCATATCGCGCCTTCAGCCAACTATTAAACTTACTTCGCAGAATATCCGCATAGTATGGTGGAAGCGCCCGCAGTGTCTGGTCGCCATCCCACATAAAAAAACTGTTTTCATTGGTTATCTCGACTATCGCCACAGCCGGGTCATCGGCGTAGCGGACCTTGCGATATTTATTGACGTGCGTCAGTAGCTGGCGGGCATATTGCTTTTGAGCATCAACCAGGGCGGGCGTGAAGATATTGGAGATTTTATCATATTCGCTGTTAGTCTTGGGCAGGCCAAGATACTGGCTGTGCACCCTGCCAATGTGCAGATTAATATCTACGCAGATTCCATAACGTGCAAGCTGGTCAATAAAATAGTCCAGCCGGTCAAGCGCCTCTGCGGAAAGATTTTTGCCGTCCTTTGCATCCCAAAGTCCACGGGGAAACTGTGCTGTGTCCGTATGGTGACATCGAACGGCGTTCACGCCCGCCGCAGCCAAACGCGCAGCAATGTAGGGTGCATCCTCGTGAGTGGGCAGATTCGCCCCGAACGAAAGATTGACGCCCCACAGGCGGACCCGCTCGCCCCCACGATAGAAATGGCCGGAGCTTACAATAAGGCGGTTACTGTCGGTGTTAATAGGTTTAGAAGCAACTGCAATCAGCGAGTCAGGATTTGGCTTGCCAGGAATAACAAAAGGCACAAACTCCCCTCTCACCGCCCCGCTACAAATAACAACCGGGAACACAAGAGCATAAAGTTGTCTTGCGAATCCGGCTCTTGCGGCTTTGCAAACTTTTCTAAGATGTTCCACAGTTACCTCTCTTTCCTGTCTGTGCTTACCGGCCTTGACTTTTGCAGCGGTCCATACGTTTTTGCCAATCACCAAGATACTCTTGCCGCCACTTGTTCACCGTCTTTGCTCCTGGATAATCCGCTTCTTTAAGTGCCGGGTCAGGGTCGTCCACCCACCAATTTGGCCGACCTTCCTTCCTGATAAACCGTCCGCCCCAGCTTTCTTTTGTTGGGTCATCCGGATTTCCTCGCAATAGATACGCATAACTCGGCGTGTCGCCCATTTTGATACCGCCGCCTTTCAAAGTGGCAAAATACACCCCGAGGGCACCGTGGTCTTTAACATATTTCTCAACAAACGATTTATTTCCAAAGTCGCCATCCTGCTGGCCCCCGACATACCAGCCCCGGAAGGTGGAGTTATTGTAAATGCACCACAAATCCGGATGGTTTTTGTCTATATATGCAAAAGAATTTGGGTCCTGTCTCTGATTCCAGGATGCGATAAAATGCACGCGGATTTTTTCTTTTATGCCGGGGTCATCGTGAAGGGCCTGGGCGATGTCGGTAATTGAACCCCATACGAGCACATACAAAGGCCGCTGGTCTTTTTTCTTCGCACAGCGAATAATCCATCGCGAACCCTCCGTAGGATTGCTGTAGCCCTGCTGTGGCGCGGGGTCTATCGCCCCCTGCATTGAGATGGAGCGAAGATAGTCCGGTGTGGGATATTTATCCGCCATTTGTGTGGCGGACCTGTCCGAATGTCCTATCAAATTAGGATAATCCTTTTCATACTCGCCAATTACCTTGAGGATGTCTGCTTTTCGGCCTTTACCGGGCGGCGAGGAAATTATGCCCTCCGTATCAAACAGGTCGCTGTAAACAAGATAGTGAATCAATGATTGAATGTCATCTTCATCACTTCCGCCGATGTCGCTTGAGATAATCACCCGATACCGATTCCCGGCCAACGCCCCGCCACCGAGAGCGAATACGGGAGCGGAGCCAAAAACAACAATTACTATTATGGACAGGACAACAACCACGACCAGATTGAATCCGGTGTTCTTCTGCATAATAAGGTTTCTTCCCCAACCTGCGCGATTTAGCCGGATACCAAACGGGTCAAATGTATTCGATTGTAGCAGGGGGTTTTGGCGTCAGGTCGTACAGGCAGCGGTTGACATCCGGGATTTCGGTAATGATACGGTCGCATATCCGGTGAAGTTTGGACCACGGTAACTCGGTAACGGCTGCGATTCGGGCATCGGTGCTCTCCACACACCGAATGACAATTATCTGGCCAAACTCGCGCTTATTATTTCTTATCCCCGTTGCACGGTCATTAAGCAAAACAGCAAAATACTGAAACGCCTTAACGTCAGCAAGCTCTTCCTCAACAATAGCTGTCGCCTTGCGGACGGTTGCAAGACGCTCGCGTGTTACTTCGCCCACGATTCGTGTAGCAAGCGCCGGCCCGGGAAATGGTATCCGCTGCGTAATTTCAGCAGGCAAATTCAGGAACTTTGCGACCTCACGAACGCCATCTTTCCGCAGGGTCTTTAACGGCTCGATAAGGGCGTAGCCGTAAGATTCCTCGGTGTCGATGCCTAATTGGGCGAGGATATTGTGCTGGCGTTTGATACCGGCTACGGTCTCTTCGATATCCGTCAGGATAGTGCCGTGAAACAGGAACTTTGCGCCGGATTTTTTTACAAGTCCGCTGAAGACCTTTGAGTAGAACGTATCGGTGACGGCCTGGCGTTTTTCCTCGGGGTCGGTCAGACCAGCAAGCGCAGATAAAAACTCCTCCTGCGAATCCACAAGCTCCACAGGGACATTCATTTTGGCAAAGGTCTTGACGACCCGCTGCGGCTCACCTTCGCGCATCAGAGCATTATCAATAAAGATGGTTTTGAGCCGGTTGCCGAGGGCACGGTGGCCAAGAACCGTAGTAACGGAACTATCCACGCCGCCGCTCAGAGCGGTAATCGCCTTTGCATTGCCCACTGTTTGCTTAATAGAAGTGATTTGCTCTTCGACGAATTTTTTGCAATCCATTGCAACCTCCTTACAAATTCCTATTCAGTGAACTGAAACCACCGAAACTGACAGACAGGAATGTAACAGCTTTAGCAGGAGCTGTCAAGAACTACCGTAAATTATAATCATCGCCGCAAATACAAAATGGCTAAATTGATTGAAGCCCACGCCTTTATTTCATATAATCAACCTGATACTATCGACAGCAATAATAAGATGTTAAGGAGCTAAAATTATGGCAGAGCATTTTGACGTTGTGGTAATCGGCGCCGGCCCCGGCGGATTCAGGGCCGCCCGAAGATGCGCACAGAGAGGCGCCTCGGTAGCCGTAGTTGAAAAAGAATTTATCGGCGGAACCTGTCTAAACTATGGATGCATCCCCTCAAAGGTCCTGCTCGCCTCGGCGCAGGTTTTACTGTCGGCTAAGCAGGCATCGCAGGTCGGAGTTGACATCGCCTCCGCCGGCCCGAACTGGCCGAAAATTCAGGAAAGAAAAGATGCCATCGTAGCCGGCTTCCGCAAAGGTATGACGGCGACAGCCCAGGCCAATAAACTGAAGATGTTCCAGGGCCACGCCATTGCTGTCGCACCAAATAAAATCCAGGTCAAAACAGACAGCCAGACAATCGATATCCAGGCCGACAAAATAATCCTCGCCACCGGCTCCGAGCCAATCCAGCTCCCCAACATACCTTTTGATGGCCAAACCGTCATCAGCAGCAAAGAAGCCCTGTCGCTGCCGCAGATACCAAAATCTATGGTAATTATCGGGGGCGGCGTGATCGGCTGTGAAATGGCCTGCGTCTATGCCGCAATGGGAACAAAAGTAACAATTGTGGAGGCACTTTCTCGACTAATCCCGAAAGAAGATGAATGGGTCGGACGCCTGCTGGACCGCGAATTCAAGAAAATCGGTATCGACTCTGTAACCGGCCAAAAAGTCACCAGCGTCGATAAAACATCTGCCCCCGCAAAAGTAATCCTCGAAAATGGTCAGACAATTCAGGCGGAAAAAATCCTGGTTGCTGTAGGCCGAAGGCCAATGGTTGATAAAGAAACCATCCAGGCCCTGAAAATACAGACCAATGGCCCCGCTATAATGGTCAATGACAAGCTCGAAACTAATGTCCCCGGCGTATATGCCATCGGCGATGTTGTCGGAACAACCTTTTTAGCCCATGGCGCCTTTGCCGAGGCAGAAGTAGCCGCAGTCAATATTATGGGCGGCAATGAAAAAATGATTGACTATTCACTTATCCCCCGAGTCGTCTTCACATTCCCGGAAGTGGCTTCGGTCGGCAAATCTGAAGAAGCTTGTAAGTGCGAAGGTATCGATGTCACCGTAGGAAAAGGGTTTTTCAAGGCCAACGGCAGAAGTGTAGCTCACAACCAGACCACCGGCCAGATAAGGGTCGTCCGTGCTAACGCTACCAACAAAATACTGGGAATTACAATGGTGGGCGATATGGTAACCGAATTCGCTGCTTTAGCGAGGGCGCTGATAGGCATAACCGAAAAAATTAACCGCATCACGTTCCCGCACCCGACTGTTTCAGAAACCCTCGAAGAAGCCATCGAAGATGCCTTCGGCCCAAGCGAACAAAAGCTCTAAAGAGCACGAGAGCAAAGGTCAAAAGTAAAAACGTCATTGCGAATCCGGCGGAGGTCTGCTTCTGATGGAGCGTGGCAATCCCAACTAAATAATCAATGAAGGGTTTATATCTACCCTTTCTAACTTGCGACCTGTTTCTTCAAACGTCTTAATTTCCTGATTCGATCCCGGTCAGCTTCACTCACATAGCTCTTGAACCACATCAGCACATCTATCAGCTGATTTACCTCGCGAACGTTTATCCCCTTTCTGCCTGCGATTATCCTGTCAGCACTCCATCTGGCAACCTTCTGCATAAGGAGAATACTAATTGCAATCGGCGCCGAAAACGCCGTTATGAACCCGGCCATCATAACCAAAAATTCACGCCACATTCTTGCACCCTCCTATCACTAAAACCTACTCCGTCCCGCCTCCTGCAACGGCGTTGATTGAAAATAGCGAGCGCCCACCACCGCTTCGGTTGTCCGGTTACCACCGGCTATATTATCCTATAATACTCGATTGACAATTGTTTTTCAAGCAAAAAATCCAGCTAAAGGCAGATTTTTTTGCTGGCGATGCACGGCTGAACCTTTATCGATATGAGGCCGTTCCCGAGCTCCTGCTGTTCGGTTTAGGTGGCTTAACAATACTGCGAAGATGCAAAAGATAAGTTGCTTTCGTATTCGGTTTGCCTTATAGAAACCACCTAAGACCGTCATTTCGAGCGAGCTGCAGGCGAGTCGAGAAATCTGCTTTTAATAGATTTCTCCTATGCGCGATGCTATGCATCGCTACGGTCGAAATGTCCCTTAGGGTCTTTTCTACAAAGCATACTCGGTTAATAAAATCAAGGACTGGCGTCGCCAGCCCTTTTCATTTGCCTACAAATAAACGTGTGCAGCACAGACAATCCCGCGTTAAAATAATACTATGAACGAAATACGATATACGAAATACGACATACGAACTTTGTCCATTGCAGATTGCGGTCTTGCCGACTACCGAAACGTCCTTCAGCATCAATTGCAATTGTGGGAACAAAGATGCCAGGACAAAATACCAGATACCGTCTTAATCGTTGAGCATCCGCCTGTCATCACCCTCGGCGCCCGCCAAAGCGCCAACAAGCTGCTCGTCAGCCGGGAAGATTTGGCAAAAAAGGGTATCGACGTGGTCGAAATCCGCCGTGGTGGCGGCACAACCGCCCATAACCCAGGCCAGTTAGTCTTCTATCCTGTCCTGAAGTTGCAGGAACTTGGCCTGAGTATAAACAAATACATCAGAAAATTGGAAACGATAGGAATGGAGCTTCTTGAGCAATTAGGTGTCAAATGCCAAAGACAAATAGGTTTTCCAGGCCTATGGGTCGAAAACAATCGTCAATCGTCAATCGTCAATCGTCAATCTCGAAAAATCGCCTCCATTGGCGTTCGCGTATCGAAAGGGATTACCTATCACGGTATGGCAATAAATATAAATAATGACCTGGGCATTTTTGATTTGTTTGTCCCCTGCGGCCTCGATGGCGTCGAAATGACTTCCGCGCTGAAAGAAACCGGCCAGGAACAATCAATAGTAGAAGTGAAGAATAAGCTGAAGACTTTACTCTGTGCGCATTTTGGGAAGACGGAAGACAGATGACAGATGATGGACGATGGATGATGGACGAGCCACGAGTCACGAGCCACGAGAGACAAAGATTGCCTCCTTGGTTACGCAGACCCTTGCCAGCCAATAAGGCCTACTATCACACCGAGCAGATTCTAAGCTCTTTGGGATTGCAAACTATATGCAATAACGCAAACTGCCCAAACCGAGGCGAGTGCTGGTCAAAAGGGACAGCAACTGTCCTGATTCTGGGAAACATCTGCACACGGCATTGTGGATTCTGCTCGGTCGCCGCCGGCAAACCAGCCCCACCGGACCCGACCGAGCCGGCCCGCCTGGCACAAATGGCAAAACAAATGGACTTAAAATATCTGGTGATTACCAGCGTAAATCGTGATGATTTACCAGATGGCGGCGCCGGCCACTTTCGCAATTGCATCAACACAGTTCGCCGGCACTGCTCCGACATAAAATTTGAAATCCTGACCCCTGACTTTCGCAACTGCCAGACCGAAGCTCTGAAAATCCTGCGCGATGGCTTGCCTTTCGTATTCGCCCACAATGTCGAGACAGTGCCGTCTCTATACCCAATTGCCCGGACCGGCGGAAACTACCAGCGGTCTTTGAATCTGCTCAAAATGGCCAAAGAATATTACGGAAATGTCCAGACCAAATCCTCCATTATGCTCGGCTTAGGCGAAACAGACGCCGAAGTTGAACAGGTCCTAAAGGACTTACGCAATGTCGGCTGCGACAGAATTACAATCGGCCAGTATCTTAAACCCTCAAAAAATTCTCTCGATGTAGTTGAATACGTGCCGCCTGATAAGTTCGATTGGTGGAAGCAGAAAGCACTCCGGTTGGGATTTTCCTGGGTCATCTCTTCGCCTTTCGCTCGCAGTTCATACTTTGCTGAACAAGATGCCACGTTATAGTTACTTTGGTCCCGTTAGAATTTTCGGTAATTCTAACAGGATTGGCCTTCCAGCATTCGCTCTTATCGGACATTAAAATTTCCACCACATTTCTACTACCGTTTAGTTGTAACTGTCCCAAATTCTGTGGTTGAGATGTAAAAAACAGGCCTCTTTGCCGATGTTAATGAAAAACACAATCGTCAAGATGGCTTACGCCGGCAAGGAGGCCAAAATCGGTCAGTTTGAGATTGTTATACCAAATTTAGTTATTGATTGCCGATTGTCCGACCCTGTCATTCCTGCGAAGGCAGGAATCCAGGCCCTTCCAATTAATATTATGTAAAAGTCATTCGGCAATTTTTAACTGTAATTGGTATTACTTATCTGAGTTCTTACGGGGCGATAATGGCGTATGTGATTTGCGGAGGGTGGTCTGACAGGCCAAGAGTTAGAGGAAAACCTGCCAAAGATTGCCCCAAAAATTTTCCCACAATCTTTGGGACAGTTACTAAAGTTGCATTTCCTGGAAAGTTCTGCTATTATATTGCACGTGGGCACCTGATTGGGCTAAAAGCCCACCATATACAAATTAGATTCGGGAGGTTTTTTATGAGCAGGGGTAATAGAAAAACTTCAAGGCGTGAGTTTTTACACAGGGCAGCAAATGCGGCAGCGGCATTTACTATTGTTCCGCGTTATGTATTGGGCGCAGGTGCGACCCCGCCGAGCGACAAGCTTAATATCGCGTGCATCGGTATTGGCGGACAAGGCGGAAGTAATCTCGAAGCGGTCAGCGGTGAGAATATTGTTGCGCTGTGTGATGTTGATATGAGACAAGCCGGCAAGGCATTTCAAAAGTTTCCCAAAGCGAAACAGTATCGTGATTTCCGCAAGATGTTTGACCAGATGGATAAACAGATTGATGCGGTGGTGGTTTCCACCCCGGACCATACGCATGCGGTGGCGGCTATGGCGGCCATCAAGCTGGGCAAACATGTTTACTGCGAGAAACCTCTGGCCCATTCCGTCGGCGAGGTCCGCGCCCTCATGAAAGCCGCCCGGGAATACAAGGTGGTGACCCAACTGGGAAACCAGGGCCACTCCTTTGAGACCATCCGCCTGTTCTGTGAGTGGATCTGGGATGGCGCAATCGGCAACGTCCACACGATATACTGCGGCTGCTCGGCCGTCAACTCCGGCATCGACGCGCTGCCGCGCCTGAGCGAGAAACACGACGTACCGCCGGAACTGGAGTGGGACCTCTGGCTCGGTCCGGCTAAGGAGCGGCCATACCATCCCGCCTACCTGCCGGGAGCGTGGCGAGGATGGGTGCCGTTCGGCAACGGCACGCTCGGCGACTGGGTCTGTCACGTCGTTGACCCCGTCTTCTGGGCCCTTGACCTGGGCGCGCCCCGTACCATAATAGCCCAGGCCAATAACTACAACCCGAAGACGCAAGGTGACGCCTACCCGAAGGGCGACATCATAACCTTCGAGTTCCCGGCCAAGGGCAAACGCGGGCCCGTCACCCTCGTCTGGCACAGCGGCACCGAGAAGATTCCACGGGCGAAGGAACTGGAGCCGGATCGGAAGGGCATCGATACGGGGGCCTGCGTCTACGGCGACAGGGGCGTCATCATGTATGGCTCGCACGGCGCCGGCGGCGTCCGAATCATCCCCGAGACGGCAATGAAGGCCTACAAGTTGCCGGATAAAAAAATTCCCAGGGTCAAGGGACACCACGACGACTGGCTCAAGGCCATCCACGAAGGCCGGAAAGCTGGGTCTGACTTTTCCTATGGCGGACCGTTGACGGAAATCGCTATGGTGGGCGTTATCGCCCTGAAGATGCCGGGCACAAAACTGGAGTGGGACAGCACCAATATGCGATTTACAAACTGCGAAGAGGCCAACCAGTTTCTCAATCCACCATATCGGCAAGGGTGGACATTGTGACGGAAATACTCAGTGAAAATCAATTGCCCATATTGCTCGTAGTTCCATGCGCCTGCATCTACAAACCTGGTTCCGGTATGAGCAGGACGGTTGTTTTTCCAGCCGGCCCAGCCCCAATTACCGTATTTTTGCCAGCCGGTCGGCGGGATTGTGTCATCCCACGGGTCTGTATTGGTACCTTCCTCAAAGCCGGGATTCGTCAGCAACTCCTGGGCAGAGACGGCTGGCGCTGTGCCGAAAAGACCTGACAACAAAACAGCCAAAAATAGTGCTTTTCTATACATAATCCCCACCTCCCGAAACCATTGTCAGTTTCGCGAGCCTGACTTTATATCTCGACTATACATAATTTTAACACAAAAGGGTGTGGTTTTGCAAGGGATTCGCTGTTGAAAAACCTCAAATGCAACGTTTATAGATTGCCACGGCCACCTTTGGTGGCCTCGCAATGACGCAAAAACCGATTGTTCGTCATTACGAGGAGCGAAGCGACGAAGCAATCTCGACTTTTTCAACAGCCCCACAGTTACCAACTTTACAAAGCTTGCACAATGCTTATCAGGATTACTGTGGTGGTCTAATGTTGGTGGACTCGGTATCGGCGTGCCTTTTCTTCGATTTCTTTTGCGGCTTACGCTTTTGTGTGCTCTCGCAGGTGTAACTTGACATCTAAAACCGTCTTTAGAACAATAAGCACAACCAGCAAAGCCACCGGTGAGCCTATCGCGAAGGTGAAAAAGGCCCCCACAATAATAGCGATGTGCATTACCACTATGCGGGCATAGGGGCTGCCCATCAGCTTGTCCGGCCTGGCTGAAGCGAATTCTCTTTTTAGCAGGAAATTATCAACAAACGATACGCCATGACTTAAAAAAAGCCCTGCCAGTGCATACTTCATTGGCACTGTCATAACCGAATACGCCTGTTTTATCACATTCAATAACATCTGCACAAAAACCAGAAAGCAGGGCCAGGCACTTCCCCTAAGGGGTTCTCCTCCACCTTTTTTGAACAGTATCAATACAAAGAAACCGTGAATAGCCATGAAGCCACCGTAGTGAATTATGAAAAACGGTATAAGAAATAGTTTGCCCAGATGCTCTATAGGACGCGGCATCCTTGCGAATGCGATTTTGAGGATGTTGTAGAACCCGACTGCCAGGTTCTCCGCCCAGTACAGAATCACAATATAGAACGCGTCCCAACCTAAAAACAGTACGCCCCATACTGGAATGGTGTTGGCTGCTATAAGAGTAAGTAACGGAATGTCGAGCCGGTATTTTTTCAAAAGCATTATTTGACCGCCAATGATAATGTTTCAGGGAGAAACCTCTATAATAGATTCACACCAATGACGCAAATTCCACTCTCCAAATTTTATATCTGATGTAACAACGTAAAGACTCCGCGAGACTTGATTCGGGATAGTTACTTTGAAACGGGCCTCGGCCTCTTTTCGCGGCTCTATCTTTATGGAGTTGCTTTTGGGTTCTAACCGGAATCCTTCTGGAACGTTCGGCCTGACGGTATATTCCTGAGAAGAACCCGAGTGGTTAAAGATTTTGACAGCGATTTCCACACTTTGTCCTGTTCTAACCTTTTGACCGTATGGGTAGATTCTAGCCCAGTATTCATCGAGCCCGTAATTCGATTCATCCCACGGAAACAAATGAGCCAATATCTCTTTTCGTTCTCCCAATGCTTTTGCCATATATTCCAACTGGTCGATATTAAAGCGAAACGGCTCAAGGACATGCTGATTGATAAGCAGATAGTCGGGGGGCATCTTCCGCAAAAGATCCAGACAATAAAAATACCCCATTCCCTGGTGGAGAAAATTGCGATTTTGCAGGCAGTAATCATCAATTCCGGAAGGTGTGAAGGAATCGCCCGCAAAGAGTATTTTCCCGCCGCCATCTTTTTCAACAAATAGCGCATCGTGATACAAAGTCTGGCCAGGGAAATAATAGAAAGTCAGGGTGAATTCTTTCCACCGCATCTTGTGTCCATCAGAGACAGCACACACATCAGCAATTGAATTCGGCGTCAGACAGGGAAGGCGATAGGCCCAGGGATTTTCAAGTATGTCTTTTGACTCGCAAGTCGCATAGGCCGGACATCGAAACTGCTGGACAAGCTCAGAGACCTTATCTGTATGGTCATCGTGATAATGCGTTATAAAAACACCATCAAGGTGGGACAACTTACCGCTTTCCCTTAATTTTATAACCTCATCAATAATACCTTTGGAACCACAATCAATCAGAAAACCACATCCGTCCTCCGACAACAGAAGCCGTGAATTCTGAATACAAACGACCCAGGTCGGTGGCTGCTTTTCTATGACCGTTGCATAAGGCATCCGCTCAAGACCAGCAGGAGAGTCCAGGACTCTCGCGGCAAGAGTTTCATACTGGTCCTTAAAATACCAGCGCCCGGCGCTGATAGACAAATAGTTTTCGTATGCCGCCTGTAGCCTTTGAATCAAAAGTTCAAGAGCTGCCTTTGGATTTTTAATAACAGGGCCGTGAGCGGGAACGAGAACATCGGGATTCCGGTCGAGCACTTTGCGCAGACTTCCTATCAGCTCACCCATCCTTCCTGCATATCCGTGATACCCTCCAATCTTCGCTTCAGAGATGGCATCCTGCAAGCTGTACAAATCCAGAATTTGCCCGTCACCAAAGATAATATCGCCCACAAACCCATATTCTAAGCCGTCCACGTTTACAAAATAGGAAACTGAACCTCTCGTATATCCCGGTGTATCCATCACCCTGATGGGGATGCCCCGCCAGTTAAAGGTGTCTGCGTCACTGACTTTGCGGTCAACCCTCAAAGGCATCGTCAGTATTTTGGTGCCTTGTTGCTGGTAGTCGTGAAATCTGCCTGCGGCAAATGATGTCCAGAAATCATTAACTTTCGAAAAGTTGTCGGCTTCGCGAAGCGGCACAATAGATTCGGCGCCGTTTTCCACCAGTTCTCGGCCTGCCCAGACCACATCGCGTCTGCTGTGGGTAAAAAGCACCATCTCCGCCTTCTGCAAATGTTTACCAGGGTCGCCATAAATAACCAGTGTGTGGCCATCCTTCTCAATAAATACGCCGTTGACAGTATCCTGGTAAATTGAGACGTGTGGACTCAACTTAACAGCGCTATCAGCATAGCAAATTCTGGTCAAGGTTGCGATAGCAAGATAACATATCAAGACTGAATGCTGCTGCCTCATAACGAACTCCTTATCATAAATCATCTTATCTATATTCTATAAATTTATAGTCTGACTTCCATCCTGATTACAATTTTTGTAATATAATGGTTATGGCATACAGTTTTACCATTGTGGCTAATTATATTTGGGAAATGTTGAATGCGAAAACCAAATCAGATTTCAGGCAAACATAACCAACCTCTAACAGGGCTTGTGATAAGCAGTATCATTATGCTGGCAACTTTACCCGCCACTACGTATGGCGGGCAAGCTCAAGGAGAGGAATGGACAAGGTTCCGCGGCCCCAATGGCCAGGGCATCAGCCACGCCAAAACCATCCCCATCAAATGGATAGAGAGCGATTATAACTGGAAGGTCAGGTTGCCTGGAGGCGGCCACTCCTCTCCTGTGGCCTGGCGAGATAAGGTCTTCGTGACTTCTGGCGACCAGAGCGCAAGTCGCGGCTTTCTTTTGGCGTTAAATGTATCTGATGGCAGGATACTGTGGCAAAAAGAATACGCGTTAACTGCATACCGTATGAACACGCTTAATAACTATGCCACTGCTACGCCGGCCGTGGATGCCAACTGTATCTACGCACTTTGGCCCACTGCCGATAAGACGACCCTGGTGGCACTGAGCCACGACGGCAACGAGGTCTGGAAGCGCACCTTCGGGGGTGTGCATTGCCAGCATGGGGCGGGCGGCTCTCCAATCGTCTTAGATGACATTGTGGTTTTTACCCATGAACATGAACAGGAAAATAACGGGAAGGGACCGCAAAGTGCCTGGATTGCGGTGGACTGTAAAACCGGCCAAACACGCTGGGAGCTGCTGCGGCAAACGAGTCCTAAAACCTCTTATTCGACACCCTGCGTTTACTCACCGGCAGGGGGGACGCCACAGTTGATATTCACCAGTCTGGCTCACGGTATGACCGGTGTTGACCCCCGCACGGGAACGGTCGTATGGGAAGTAAAGTTGGCATTCATAAGCCGCGTGGTCAGCTCACCCGTTGTCGCAGGTGGATTGTTGATAGGCACCTGCGGCGATGCCTCCATTGGCAAACGCTTGGTCGCAATTCAGCCCGGCACAAGCGATAAATCTAATACAGCCACAGAGGCATATAAGCTCGACAATAGTTCTGTACCGTATGTTCCCACTTCACTGGCAATTGAGGGCTTGCTGTTCACGTTTCACGATACCGGATACGTTTCCTGCCTGCGAAGCGCCACAGGCGAGCAACTCTGGCGCCAAAAGCCCGCCGGCAAATTCTTCGGCTCTCCTGTGTGGGTAAATGGCAATCTGTATTGTATCACGACCGAAGGAGAGGCTGTCGTAATCAAGGCGGCCCCTATATATGAATTGCTGGCCATTAACCCTCTGGGCGAAAAGAGCCACGCAACCCCTGCGGTCGCGGGCGGGAGGATGTATCTCCGCACTTACTCGCACCTTATCTCCATCGGCGGCAGGAAAGAATAAGCAGCCCCCGCGTCTTGCTGTCTCAAGACAGCAGCGGGGGTGGTTTAAGTGCTTTCAGCATCCGAACCGCTGCCTTGACTAACATTTCGCCGCCCCCACTGACGATTCGCGAGTTGACTGTTTCGTAACTGCCCTCAGCAAATGCCTTCTCTGTTGGAATATAGCCGGGTGCATCCTGGCATAGTTCGACTACCAGCGTAACGGGGAAAGGACTGGCTTGCTTGATTGCAAGACCCATTTCAACAAAGACCTCGCCCGGCAGGCCGACCACGGCCACATCACTACCCAGCCGAAATACCTGGACCTCGAGCGGGAGCGCCTCGCTGTGGAGCATTTCGAGCGACAGTATTTTATATGCCTCAACCTGTTTGAGGAACGGCAGCTCTTCTGTGCCCACCTTCTTGATGTTCTCGCGGGCCCAGGCAAGGTCTTGCGGCCCATAACGCTGTAGCGGTACCTGGATAACCTCGCTTTGGGCCGATAGCATCGGCTCAGCAAGGGGCTTCAGCTCTGCCGCTTTGGCTTTTATAGTCTCAGCAAGCGCTCGGCCGATTTGCTCAGTAGTCGGACGCTCTTTTTTGGTGACGTCAATATGGTTGATGTCACCGCATGTGCCCGTCCCGAACAGCAAAACAAATTTCTCACCAAACGCATCCCGCAGCGACTGTTCGATGTAGAACGGATAGTCCGCCGCATACAGAGTCCCGCCAACCGTGTCGAGGTGCATGGCAAAATTCGCTATCGCCGCAGTAACACCGCCGCCGTTTGTCCCACGGAAGAACACTATACCCACATCAGGGTCTGTCGGGCCGGCAGGACGTATGATGTCGGGGTTCAACACGCCCGGGTTAAACTGGACGCTTCCATCTTTCATGTGAAATCGCCGATTGAACGACAGTCCCTGCTGTTTGGCGACACCGGCCTCGAGTCGGACAGGCCCTGCTGCTGCATCGGCTTCTGTTATCACTTTGACGATTTTCGCGACCAGCTCGGACGGGTAATCCACCTTCTCGCGCGGGTCGTTGCCGTCCTTGGCTACTGCCAGCTCATGGAAGTGTTCCCTCAAGGCATCTTTATAGAGCGGTCCGGTATGGGTGTGTGTAGCAGCAATGAGGATATTCGCGGCTGGAATACCAGTCTTTTCGGATGCCTGCTTACGAGCATGTGATGAGACATCAAGTGACAAGCCAATGATGTCGCAGAATACCAATGCTGCCCGCTCATCACCCTGGCGGAGGACAACGGCCTTGGCATAAAGCGGATTTA
>Ga0315277_10003157_pt1 | contig 22503 bp, 15 predicted proteins | sample YL17G05_15_MG_FD_203695 | JGI IMG/M metagenome (GOLD analysis project Ga0315277, IMG submission 203695) | Sediment microbial communities from Yellowstone Lake, YNP, Wyoming, USA - YL17G05_15 | ecosystem: Environmental > Aquatic > Freshwater > Lake > Sediment | place: USA: Wyoming | collected...
GCTGGCGGAAATTCTCCATCGGGCGGGTCGGGGAGCCGAGGCGCTCGAGCTGCTCTGGGATTTGCCCGAACGCTATCGGGCGGTCTTGGCACGCAACGTGCCGTCGCGCGGTTGGGACGAAGCCTACTTGCATCTGCTTCTATCGAAAGTGCTCTGGGATCTCGGCCGGCCCGAAGAATCACTCGACCAACTCCAGGTGGCATGGGACCATCACGATCCCAAGGTGGACATTCAATGCGGGGAATTCGTGTCCACGATGAGCAGCGCCACCACAGGCTCTCTCGCCGCCGCGTGGAGCTATGTGGCGCGCGCCCTTCTCGAACCGAAGTTCTCTCTCGAACGAGTCCCAGCGCAGATGATCGCAAACGATCTAAAAGCGCCGCCGAATTTTTACACCCGGCTTGCTCAGATCGCCGCGAATCGCAACCAGCTGCCCACCGCGCAGCGGCTAGACTCCCAAGAGACTCTCCATCACCCGCAGGAATTGCCTTCGTTGCTGGCCCACGGTATATTTCCGGAATGGCGCTCCTGGCCAGGGCCGAACGAGTTCATGAAGATGTATGTAGGCCTGGAACGGTTGACTATTGGGCGATTCGATTTCGACAGGCAAACCAATGCCGAAGTCTGCCTGGCCGAGTGGTATTGGGCCCATTTATTTCGCACGACCGTGGTAACGGGCAAGGCGGTGCTCTCGCGCAAGAGTCGGGGGATTTGCATCGTGGCGCGCGGGACCGTGTGCGACAATGTCTGGCCCATTCTTTCGATTCGAGTGAACGGAAAGACCATTGGGCAGCGCTACCTTTGTACGCCGTTCTATCAGGTCTATACGTTGCCCCTGCAACTCGAAGCGGGAAGCCATTCGATCGGCGTTGGCTTCGAGAACGATGCCTCCAATCCGATAACAAAACGCGACCGCAATTTAGAAATCCGCGAAATCCGTTTCTACTGAGCGATCGGTCGTCAAGGAGTGTGCAACCCGCCAATGGCCGAGTCCGCTTCCGAACCACCGTCCGAACCCCCCGTGGGGCAGCCTCGCTTGGCGGCTATGGGAGGGCTGGCAATTGGCGTGGCCGCCGCAGCGACGGGGCTTCTCCTGGCCTTTCTGATCCTGGGGCGTTCGGTGCCGGTCGGCTCTCATGTCCGTTCGCCTGCTCACATCTTCTTCTTCTTGATGGCGGCGACAATCGGACTGCCCGTTCTGGGTCTGGCGGTTTTGCGTTGGCCCGATCTGGTCGTATGCGGGCTGATTTTCTGCTGTGTGCTCTTCAACGAGACAATCGAGCGAATTTCCGTGCCGCTCGGCTTCTTCCGCCTCTATCCGCAAGACATCCTGTTGGCCGCTGCGATCGCAGTCGCACTCGTGCGCGCGCGGTCCGCCGCACCCGTGCAATGGAAAGCCACTGCGCTTGGCAAATGGATCGCCATTGCCATTCTGTTCGCATCCATACAGGCCGTTCGCGGTGCCGCCATGGGCAACGACTTCAACTCGGCGTTCGGCGACCTGCGGCGCGGTTATTTCTATATGGTTATTTACTACCTCGTCCTGGCCGAGTCGAGCGATCCGCAACGATTCCAGAGAATCCACCGCGCATTTCTCTTGGGATCCCTTCTGATTGTCGCGCGTGGCTTCTACCGTCTTGTCTTCCGAAACTTCTTCCAGATGAGTTGGTTCGACGTGTTTCACCTGCTCGGCCACAGCGATCTCTTGTTCGTGACGTTCTTATCTTATTATTGTCTCGCGCGGGTGGTTTTTCCCGCACCCGGGCGGCGACGTTGGCCTTGGGCCATGCTGTTTCCGATCACGCTTGCCCTGATTGTTCTCGGCAATTTTCGCGCCAATTGGCTCGGCTTCGTTCTGGCCGCACTGGTGCTGCTCGTCCTGCTGCCACGGCGCAAACGCCGTACGGCTGTTCTTGGTATCATCCCGATCGTCCTCGGCGCAGCTTTGGTTTTCTATGCTTTTCGCAACGTACGAATCGGCCAGTTCGGCGAAACGGTTCTGGAAACCGTGGGGGCAAAATTCCGCAATCTGCTCGATTACCGAAACGATCCGAACGTCATCTGGCGCTTTCATTCGTATGAGGCTGCCTGGCGGATTTGGTCTCAACATCCCTTTTTCGGTGCGGGACTGGGGCGCAAACTCGTTTTCCACTCGATCAATGCCAGCGGCCAGCAGATTGTGCAATTCGAGCATCGCGCACATAACTCTTTTCTATGGATTGGCTACACGACGGGTGTGGTCGGCTTGCTGATTTTTCTCGCTCTTCACGGGACCTATTTTCTTGGGGCAGCGCGACGCGTGAAGCGGCTGGGTGAACGGCCCGAAGCAGGCATCCTGCTGGCCTATTTGGCCTTCTATGTTGGATTCATGACGGTCGCCTTTTTCGATGTGTTCCTCGAAGAGTCCGCGACCGCCATTACGCTGTATTTTCACATGGCGATCGTCCGGCATTTGGGCGAAATCACTGTCCACAGGACCGCAGAAGAATCGTGAAAGACGAGCTCGAAAGGCTATTCCGACACTCGGTTGTCTTTCTCGTCGGTTTGATCTTTCAGCGCGCCGCCCGCGTTCTTCTCCTCCCGCTCTATTGGTCGGTCTTTCCCCCCGCGCAGTTCGGATTGCTCGACCTGTTCGAAGTCTTCATCCAAACCATGGTGCTGACATTCTCTTTCGCCCTGCCAACCGCCTACATCAAATTCCACCGCATTGACGAGAAGGAAGGGGTGGCGCCCGAGGTTCTGCGCGGGACAATTCTTGCCCTGTCGCTCGGCGGACTGGTCCTCCTCGGCCTGGCGATGGTATGTTTTCAAACACCTCTTTCCTGGCTGTTTTTCAACGGGCGTCATCCGCAATTGTACGCGATCGCGGGCGGCGCGATCGTGGCCAACATCGCTTTCCTGCTGGTCCAGGGCTTCCTGCGGGCACACGGACGGGCCGTGATCTTCACCCTGCTGTCGTCGGTCCAGTTCCTGCTGCTCCTGCTGTTGAATGTTTACTTCGTGAAGTGGCAAGGAATGGGATTGGACGGTGTCCTTTGGAGCACGACCTTGGCCTGCGCCCTTCCCGCGTTGATTTACGCGGTGGCCGGCGCGCGTGGAGCACGGTTGCGATTTGAAGGAGCGATCGCGCGGCGGCTGTTTCGCTTTGCACTTCCGCTTGTCCCATTCGGTTTGATCGCATTGCTTCTGATGATCTCGGCGCGGCTTTTCCTTCAGCATTTTCACGGCGCCGCAGCGGTGGGTGTTTTCTCGGCAGCCAATCGCGTTGCGTTGGTTTTGATGTTGGTTTGTGTGACTCCCTTTCAAACCGCTTGGGGCTATTTGGGTTTGGACTATTTGCGTCACAAGGATGCACGCGAGATTTTCGCTCGAATGTTCACCTATCTTCTGGTCATTGGCCTCTGGTCGTTTTTGCTCGTTGCGGCCGTGGGACGCGAGATGATTCTTCGTTTTGGAAAGACCCACTATCTGCCATCACTCCCCTACGTCGCGCCTCTGATGGTCGGCTATCTCATGGTGTTATTCTTCTACTGGGCAAACATTGTCCTGGTCGGACATAACATGACCGCGCGAATGCTCCTGATTTCGCTTCTGCCGTTTGTCATATCGGTGGGCGGCGGCTGGATCACGATCCCTCGCTATGGGATTGATGCGGCCTGCATCCTGTTTCCCATCGCGATGGCAACGCAGACAATACTCACCGCGTTCTGCGCCCGACGCATTGTCGGATTTGGCCTTGAGCAATCGCGCGTCTTGAAGACGCTTGCCGCCTTCTTCATTTGCTACATAGTGGGCGAAGGAATTCTGCGTGCGGTCCCCGATTGGCGATTACTGATTGCCGTGGCGGAAATTGCCGTTTTCCCCTTGCTATTGTTTGCGTTTGGATTTCTGACTCACGCCGAGATGGCGTGGCTTCGGAAGTGGTACCGGGCAGGAAAGAAAACGCCAAGGTAGTTCTATCATGCTCAAGGCGATTTGGGCAACCGGCTATCGGGTTTTCCATGACGTTGCATTTCGGACGATACGATTCAACCCGTTGATTCCGAAATGCATCAATGGACGAACGGTGAAATATGGTTTCGTCTCGGATGAGCATCTGCGCGATCCGCGCCTGGACGACCGGCTTGTGGACGAATTGCAGACAGCGGGCATCGAAGTGCGTCCTTATCAAATAGATATCAATGGCTACCAGGAGTATTTACGAAAGGCCCACTATCCCAAGACCTATCATGGTGGCAGCGTCGCAAGAAGCAGTTTCATCGAAAAAAGTCTAGAACACTACGTATCGGCCGCTCTTCTGCGTTTTGCGCCGGACGATGCGTATATTGACATTGCGTCACGCCGTTCCCCCTTCTGCGAGATCGTTCGGGAGATTTGGAGTCCCAAAACGCTTTACCGCCAAGATTTGTGTTACGAGCCGGGGATTCATGGCGATACGATAGGCGGAAACGCCGGGAATCTACCTTTGGCCGACCAATCCATCACCAAAGCCACTCTGCATTGTTCGCTGGAGCATTTTGAGGGCGACTCGGATATGGAGTTGTTGCGCGAGATGAGTCGCGTTCTTCGGCCCGGAGGCAAATTATGCATATTGCCTTTCTACCTTGCACGAGAATATACAATACACACCGACCCGGTTTATGACATACTCTTTGGAAGAAACTTGCAGTTCGATCCCGAAGCCCAGATTCGTTATTGTTCCTGGAGCAACCGTCACTCACGCCATTATGATGTTGCGCACCTCAAAACCAGAATCCTGTCGAACGGCAAGGGTATGAAAATAACTGTGCTGAGAGTTGAGAACTTTCGCGAAGTGCATCCGGATTCTTACCTAAGATTCATCGGCATGTTTGAGAAAGTGACGTGATCCGAAAGGATGAAATTCGGGTTAGCGGGCATTTCTCACCGTCGCTGTAGCCGCCGAAGTGATGAGGCGGACAGGTTGCGGGTGGGAAAGCGTCCGCCTCATCACTTCGGCGGCTACGGCGTGTCGCCTCTATTATTGATTGGTGAGAAATGCGGGTTAGCGGGATGTATTGGCTAAATGACATCTTCTACTTCCTATTCTTCAATGTGATGGAAGTCGGGCTTGCTATGGCCAACGTGTGGCGCCGATTCTTTGGCCGGAAACCCGCATGGCCGCCCCGTCGCATTTTCGTCATCCACCTGGTCGAGGGGATTGGAAATCTCATTCTGGCCACGCCCTTCCTTGCCACACTTCGTCGGGCGTGGCCCACATCGGAGATTGTGCTGGCCATCTCGCCCCATCTCGAAAAAGCCTCACTGCTCCGCCCCACAGGTCTGGTGAACCTTGTGGTCGAGCTGCCTGAAAAGGGTGGCTTGCGGATGGCCGCCAATCCACACTTCTGGACCGACCGCGGTCACGACCCGCCCGATCTTGCGGTGCTCTGTTTTCCCTTCAAGCGCCGTTGGAAGACTGCCTTTCTCTGGTTGATTGGCCGACTGGGGTGCCACGGTGCTTCCCTGCGCCTGAACGCAAGCGATTTCCCCAATTGGAGCCGCTGGATTCGGTTCTACACGCCGCTGCCTCACCAAACCCACGAGGTGGAAATCAATCTCACGATCGCCGAATCGTTGGGCATTGAGCGCTCGTCGCGACCGCGTGTTGTTGTCGGTATGAGTGCTGCGGATCGCGCTTTCGCCTCTCGCTTTCTCGAAGATCAAGGCTTTGCGTCGGTGATTCCACGAATCGGGATTCATCCGGGTTGTTTGGCGCGCGCCGCTTATAAGCGCTGGCCGGTCGAGAAACATATTGAACTCGCCCGCTTGTTGCACAAATCTCTCCACGGCTGCTTCGTCGTGTTCCAGGGACCCGATGATGCCGACGCGGTAGAGGGACTTGTGGCGGGCCTGCGGGAAATTCCACACGCCGTTGTGAAGATGGCAACATTGAGCCAGGTCGCCGCCACGATTGAGCGGTGTGATTTGATGATCAACACCGACTCGGCACTGGGACACATTGCAGCAGCCGTCGGGACACCGACCGTAACGATTTTCGGACCGGGGGATCCCGTGCGTGTTCGTCCCTGGGGTGAGCGCGTCAAGGTCGTGCGATTGGACAAGCCATGTTCGCCATGCATTGGTCTGCGGCCGCCCGTTCGCTGCGAGTATGATTGGCGTTGTGTGACCGATATTCCGGTCGAGATGGTCTTCGAGGCGGCGTGCGGCTTGCTCGCCGAAACGCGATCGCCCAAATCCTAGCGAATGTGTTGAACGAGAACTCATGCGCGCACTGTATAGTCTCATTGCCGTTCTTCTGTTTACCGCTGCGGTGTGGTTGGGCATCCGCCATGCCAATCGCATCTACTGCCGTTTGGTTCTGAACAAAGCGACGCACGAGTTCCTGAATCACAAAGAGAAGGTCGCCATCGGCCGCGCGATTGCCCTGCTGGAACGCAATCCGACCTACAAGCCCGCGCTGGAGGCGGCGATTGTGTGGCTCGTCACGGACCGGCAATTCGACCGGGCTCGTTCGCTGGTCCACGACTATGCGACCACGCTGACACTTTCGCCGCAGACCCGATACCATCTGGCCATCTGCGCGTACGAGCGGGGCGACGTCAATCAGGCGGTCGGCTTGTGTGAAACGCTGACTTCACCCACCAGGCCAGGTGCGGACATCCCCACGCCGCTCATTACGGCCTACCTATCCATGGTCCGGGGTGACTTCAACGCGGCCCGCACACAGCTGGAATCGGCCGGCTCGCGCTTTGATCAGAATCTCTGGTATCACTCGCTGTTCGGTCGGATCTGTTACGGACAAGAGGATTTTATGCGGGCGACCGAGGAATTGGGTCTGGCAGTCGGCCAAGGCGCGCAAAACCCTCGCACCCGCCTCCAACTCGCCATCTGCAAAGCCCTTCAAGGCGATATCCCCGCGATGGAAATGCTCCTCGACAAGCTGGCGGCGGAAAGCCAGGACGCTTATGCCCAGGCCCGGTCGGAGATCGAGCTATGGCTTGCGCGCGCGAAAGCAAGGGGTGCGCATGTCTCACCGATGCAGCAAACCGTTCAACGCGAACGAGTTCTCCACCTGCGTTTGGCGCTCGCCGCCATCCTAGTTCACCAAGGCCTTCCCGCTGAAGCATCGGATATGCTTGCTGCTCTCCGCCACGATTTTCCTGAGCACATTGGACTCGCCACGCGTCGCGGTCTTTTCTTCGAGCGCGCCGGTCGCCAAGACCTGGCGTCCAAATTCTATCGGGAAGAAGCCGACCGGCTGTTGGTCGCCGCCTACAAGACCGCCACCTTGGATTCGCTCACAAGTGTGGAGATGGCGAACGCCGTTCTTAAGAGATTCCTGACGACCGGCTCGGTGGTTCTCGATGCCGGCACAATGAACCCATCGGCCGGCCATGCAATCGGCCAAGGATGGGCCATGCCCGTGTCGGGCGAGATTTGGCAAACATTTCCCGTTCCCGCGACCGGCCGCTACGCGCTCGACTTGCTTGCGCGCGGAGAGGCTGCCGGAGGAATCTGGCCGATTGTGGAAATCTACTTCGACGGCAAGAAAACCGGCGATCTATATATCAATTCACCGGTTTGGGATTTGTTCGAAATCCACTTGCCGTTGTCGGCGGGAATGCACTGGCTTCGCATCCTGTATGTCAACAACGCCGTTGAATCCGATGTGAAAGGCGACCGCAATTTGTATCTCGACAAAGTGATTGTGCGACCCGAGCCGAAATGAGTGCGGATTTCGGATTTGGATTTTCGGACTGAAAAACGTCATGTAACCACAGATTTCACAGATTTCGCAGATGACGTTCCGCCAATGGATGAGTTCCCACTTCGCAATGCGTCCATCGTCTGTTTGGCCGCCGAGGATTGGTGGTATCACCCGCCGCGTTCCCGCCGCCGATTCATGGAGGTTTTCGCGCGCCACAACCGCGTGCTTTTTGTCAATTCGATTGGAATGCGTCGCCCACCCTTGGGACATCCGGATTTCCTGCGGCGCATAACGAACAAACTTCGCAGCATCAGTCGGCTGGTTCGCCAAGCGCAACCGTCGCTTTATGTGTTTAGCCCCGTGGCTCTGCCTTTCTTCGGCAGCCAGGCGGTACGTCGCATCAATGCGCTTCTGTTGCGATTCCAGGTGGGCAGCGTCGCCCGTCGGCTTGGTATGCGACAGCCCATCTGTTGGATCGGACTGCCGACCTATGCGGACCTGCTCGGCCAGTTTGGGTCGCGACTGAATGTCTTTCAGGTCACCGACAAACACGATGCCTACAGCGAGGTGCGCGACGCCTACGTCTCCGAAGCGTTCGAGCGCTTGGCACGCGAGTCCGACGTTGTGCTGGTGTCATCGCGGCGGCTTCACAACTTACTCGCACCGTTGAATGCCTCGATCTACTACGTTCCGCACGGCGTGGACTATGACGATTTCGCGCGGGCGCGGCGGTCGGACCTTTCGCTGCCGGAAGAACTCCGTGCGATTCCATCGCCGCGCCTCGGCTACGTTGGCGGTCTCGACCAGGTCATTGACCACGATCTCCTGCGCTGGATCGCCAAGCGGCGCCCCGACTGGCACATTGTCATGATCGGCCCCTATTCCGGCGAAGTGAACGAACTACGCTCACTGGCCAACATCCACTGGCTTGGCCAGCGCGACCACAAACTCGTTCCCGCCTACCTGAAAGGCTTCGACGTCTGCTTGATTCCCAAGAAGCGCAATGAGTGGTTCGCCTATTCCAACCCTATCAAAATGAAGGAATACCTCGCGGCGGGACGACAAATCGTTACGATGCACTACGACGAAGTCGCCGAATGTCGCCCGTGGGTTTGGGTGGCAAATGATTTCGAAGAGTTTTTCGATGCACTCGCAGCAATCGTTGACCGCGGAGAAAGAAAAGACGTCTCCGGCGCCGATGAATGGTTGCGTGCATCAACGTGGGAGGCTCAAACGGCTCACGTCGCCGAGATTCTTGTTCGCCACTTGACGCAAAAACCGTAGCGCCTTATTGACATAGCGAATCCGCGTCGAGGAGAGAGGCCGGCTGGATCTCGTTCGGCGCCACACCGTGCAAAAGGCCGCTCTTTTCCGCCGCCAAGGTTTGGAGATCTCTGTGGGTCTTTCCGTCAAAGAGATTGTTAAAACAATAGTCCCAGGCCGCTCTCTGCCGAATCTGCGTTCCTTCTACTGGAACTCCGTTTTGCTGACAACCTGTCGCCGACTGCGGTACTTCGGCTCTTCCTTCCACTGCCCCATTTGCAAAAGCCATTTGCGCAAGTTCCTTGCTTTTGGGCTCCACTCAAGACCCAACGCACGTTGTCCGGTCTGTGGCTCGCTCGAACGGCATCGGCTCACGTGGCTGTTCATGACCCAGCGAACGGATTTGCTTTCACCGCCGACAAAGAAAATGCTGCACGTCGCTCCCGAACTCTGCCTCGAACGCCCGCTCCAGAAAAGCGGGACCGTCCAGTGCTTCAGCGCCGACCTCGCGGGCGAGTCGGTCATGATCCAAATGGACCTGACAGCGATTTGCTTCCCCGACCGGACTTTCGATGTCATCTATTGCTCTCATGTGTTGGAACACATCCCCGACGACTGGAAGGCAATGAGAGAGATGTTCAGGGTACTCAAGAACGGCGGTTGGGCCATCATCCAGGTTCCCATCAGTGTTCGAACCACATATGAAGACCCGACGATCACCAGTCCAAAGGAACGCGAGCGCCTGTTCGGGCAACAGGATCACGTGCGTGCGTATGGGGAAGATTACTACGACAGGCTGAGAGCATGCGGATTCACTGTCGAGAGGGAGAGGCTCCCAGCTCAGCTTGAGCCTGCAACCGTTCGCAGACTCGGTTTGATCCCGACGGAAGAAATCCCCTTCTGCACGAAAGACTGAACGGAGAACTACAAAAAACCGCTGTACAGAGGTTCCTTTACCCGCATCGGATCGAGCCATGTCTCAAGAGGACACACTCTCTCCAAACGAAACAGATCAGAAGGCGGCCACGCCCCCGCTGCCGGTCAACCGCTATGAGCTGGCCGCTGCCCTGATCCTCTGTGTCGCCGGAGGTTTCCTGTGTTTCTTTCGCCTCGATCAGATCAGTCTGTGGGGCGACGAGATCGAAACAGCCGTCACGGCCGGCTGGTCGGTCAACGAGATTGTGACCTACCGGCGCTTCATCATGCTTCAGTATCTGTTCTTCCATTGGTTTCTGCCTCTGGTCAAACCGACGGACTGGTGGTTGCGATTTCCGACGGCGCTTTGCGGTTCGCTCTCGCTGCCGGCGATGTATGTCTTCGCGCGACGCAATCTCGATCGCGTAACGGCTTTCGCGGCGACGTTTATGCTGGCCGTCAACTACGCCCATCTCGTTCAATCCCAGAATGCGCGCTACTACGGTTTCATGGGCCTGGTGACTCTACTGTCGCTCCTTGTGCTGTTCGAACTGATGCGGCGCGTTCGCTGGTGGCTCATCCCCGTGTTTCTCCTTCTCCACGTGCTCAATGTGCTCAACCAAATCGTTTCGTGTTTTGTCTTTGCCGCCGAGGGGCTCTGCTGGGCCGTGGTCGCTCTGTGGCGCATGAGGGCCGAACAAGGCGGCCGGGGAAAACGCCTGCTTTCTGTGGGCTTGGGATTGTCCGTGATGGCGGCGGTCGGTTTCGTCCTGTTCGCAAGCATGGTGCACCGATTTATTCCTCTGGTCAGCCCGGAAGAGTTGCCGAAAATGGCGACACGCAATGTGGACCTTTTCTTCACCAGCACAGCAGATTTTCTCGGAATCGCTGACCGATGGAAATACGCGGCGGCGGCGGCGTTTCTCGTGTCGCTGGTCGCATTGTTCAAGAAGTCGCGCGAAATGTTTCTTGTCACAGTATTATTCTACGCTGTCACACTGGTTGGGCTTCTCGGCGGCAAGTGGACACAGACATATCTGCCACCGCGCTACGTTTTCTTTTGCCAGCCTGTGCTTCTTCTTGCGGTCGCAACGCTTCTTGTTGCGCTCGGTCGGTTCCTGATACGGACGATTCCCTGGGGCAGCGACAGAACGCGACAAATCGCGGTCGTTGCAATCGGGGCCGTCGCGGCGATGGCTTGGGGAATGGACAATGTCTGGCGCTTTTACCGTCGCGAGCCGGTCGAGGATTGGCGCGGGGCGGCTCAATATGTGCAGAACCACAGCGCGCGGGGCGACTACCTCTTGATTGCCCGAACGAGCGCGTATGCGCAAGATTTCTTCCGCTGGTATGTCAAGAATCCTGAATTCCATATTTTCAGTTTGACCTCGGCGACGGACAAACGCCCGCCGGCTGAGAAAATCTATTCCGTTCTTGCGGCGGCAGGCCAGACGCGGACGGTCTGGCTTTTCTCCGTCTATGATTATCTGTTCCGCCCGGAAGCGGGTGCGGTTTTGACCCCCGACGCCCTATTTACTCGTGTCGGCCAGTTTGGAAAGCTGCCGGTTCTTTACCGCTCGTTGAAGAAGGAAATGCTTCATGTGCCCGACATCTGGGGATGGGACGTGCCGGTCAGGCAAGAACTGGAGCGTGGCGGATCGCCCCAGACCACGCGCACACTCACCGTTACAGCGGATGGCGACTACGTCGTTGTGGTTCGCAGCAGCGAGAACGTGGCCGTGGAGCGACTGCTTCTTGACGGCACACCCATTGCACCATCGAGCACGTCGAGCGGCGAGCCTCGTCTGGCAAGCGCCAAATGGCTCGCGGGTTCCCACACGATTGGCGTCGTCTTCCGGCAAGCCCCAAGCGACTCGCGCATTTCTCCGATGCTCTCCATCCGCGTTGGGCGAGCCTATGTTCCCGCTCTGGACGAGACCGTAGTCCGCGTGCGGGCAACACCCGAAAGTTCCCCGCCTCTGTCGCTTTGGGCCTATGCACTTTCGGCGAAGCAGGTTCGCCGGGGCGACACACTCCGGCAGCGAGTTTATTGGAAATTCCAAGACCGCACCTATTTCCAACCCCGATACCAGTCTCTCATCTTCAACAGTGCTGGCGCGCGATTTCGGATAGATAACTTGCTGATTAGTTCGAGAATCCTTCTCGCCGAGGACGGCCGGTATGTCATGGAACAGCTCTACGAGACCAAGATACCGGCGGAGACGCCACCCAATCAATACACCATCCAATTCAACTTCCTGCCCTACGAGACAAGAATCGTTGGCTCACTCCTCCGCGTCGTGCGAATTGAATAACGCTGTTGGGAAAGCTGCGTTCAGGTTGAGGCTGTCTGAGATTTGGAGTGCGGTGGCACGACGCCGGCACGATTACTTTTTCTCGGGGTGACCGACGGGAACGATGTAGAGCGGCACCTCGTCGGCGGGCAGCGCAAGTATCTTCTGGATAGACTCATCGGCGACGCCGCCGACAACCACAGCGCCCAAACCCAACGCGGTGGCCTGGAGGAGAACATTCTGGGCTGCATGACCGGCTTCGAAATGCATATAGCGGGCGGCGCGGTCGCCATATTTTCCCGCTGTCCGCGCGACGATGCCTGTCAGCACAATATCGAGCGGCGCATCGCGCACATAGTCCTGCGTGGAGGAAACACCGCCCAAGGCCAGCCGCAAGTCTTCGTTGCCCAATCGTTCCAGACGATGAGTCGTGGGAACGTAGTGGAAAAACCCATCGGGCATGACGAGATACACTTCGAGCGGGTAGGTCGCGCCGGCGGAGGGAGCCGTCCGGAATCCGCGCGCCTTGTCGGTGATTCCCTGCGCCGCCCACATCAGTTGCCCGACCTCGGCGATTGTGAGCCGTTCCGCGGTGAATTTCCGAATGGAACGCCTGAGCGACAACGCCTCTTCGAGCGACATTTTGCCCTTGGTCTGTGGCAAAGGGAGCGTCACTTCGCCGATTACGCGCCGTTTGCCCTTGTCTTGACCCAATGACAAACTTACGCCGAATCCGCCTGCGAGCAGGCCGCACAGAAGAACGATCGCAATCGCATATCTTGTCTTGCCGCGCACGTTTCTCACTCGCTCAATAATCATCATGAACCAGCCCCTTTGGAAAGGTTGAATTGCCTTCGATCTCGCATTCTCAACGCACCATTTCCGCCTTACCGCGGATGACCGATGGCGATAATATAGAGCGGTTCTTCCTCGCCGGGCAGATGGAGCAGGGTCTTGACCTGATCGTCATAGAAAGCACCCACCGGCACACAACCGATTCCTAACGCGGTCGCCTCGAGCAGAACATTCTGGGCCGCGTGGCCGACTTCGAGTTCCATGTAACGTTCGGCGCGAACAGTGAATCTCGCCAGACGATTCAACGCCCCGACAATGACTATATTGATGGCGGCGTCCCGAATACAGTCTTGATCCACTGCCGCGACCGCCAGCGCACGGCGAAGATCCTCGCGGCCCAATCGTTGCAGACGATGGCCTTCGGGAAGATAGTGGAAAAGACCGTCGGGCGCAACGATATACATCTCCAGTGGGTGGCTCGCCCCCGCCGAGGGAGCCGTGCGAAGAACCCGCAGCGGTTCGGTGATCCCTTGCGCCGCCCACAGCAATTGCCCAATTTCGTTGATGGAAAGCCGTTGCAGGGAAAACCGGCGAACCGATCGCCGCTTCGCCAGTATCTCTTCCAACGAGTTTTTGCCCCGTGTCTGGGGCGCAGGCAATGCGATCTCGCTGAGAACGCGCTGCTTTTGTTGCGCCGGCGGCTGGCTGGAAACGACAGCGCCTGCCAACAGGGCGCACGCCAAGAAGATCGCAGCGGTTTGCTTGAACCTTTCACACGACTTCATCAAATGGAGAATAGCCCTGCTCATTGACGAGTATCCCGATTTGCTATTGGGATCGCGGTTCAGCCCTGCGACCGCACGGCCGCAATCCGCTGTGTCTCATGAACCAATCCTTCAAATTGTTCGAGCGTCAGGGAGTTGGGGCCGTCGGAAAGGGCACGATCGGGATTGTCGTGCACCTCGGCAAAAATGCCGTCCACGCCAACGGCAACCGCGGCTCGCGCCAGCGGCAAAACGAACTCGCGCTGCCCGCCCGATGCTTTGCCTGGCCCTCCGGGCAACTGCACCGAGTGGGTCGCATCGAACACCACCGGGCAACCCAGCTGTCGCATGACGACAAGCGACCGCATGTCGGCGACCAGATTGTTGTAACCAAAAGTTGTTCCACGTTCGGTCAGAATCAGGTTCTCGTTGCCTGCCGACCGGGTCTTGGCAACGACATTCTCCATGTCCCAGGGCGCAAGGAATTGCCCCTTCTTAATGTTAACGATCCGCGCGGCTCGCGCCACTTCGCAAACAAAGTCGGTCTGACGGCAAAGAAAAGCGGGCACCTGGAGAACGTCGGCCACGGCAGCCGCCGGCGCGATTTCCTCGAAACGATGCACGTCGGTCAGAATCGCGACACCCAGTTCTTCTTTAACGCGACGAAGAATCGCCAGACCCGCTTCAAGCCCAGGCCCGCGGTAGGATTCGTGGCTGGTTCGGTTGGCCTTGTCGTAGGACGCCTTGAAAACCAGCGGTGCGCCGGCCGCATCGCAAATTCCGCGCAATTCACGCGCGATCGCCAGCGTGTGATCGAGGTTCTCGATGACACAAACACCGGCGATGAAAGCCAGCGGGCTGCCGCCGCCAATCGTGCCCGTGCCAAAATCAATCTTGCGTGTCACAACTGCCGGCTCGACGTTTCGATTCTGACCCCTCTATGTGCGGTGCGCTTCACCGCCCTGAGGTCGAAAGGAAGCGAACAAACGTCTCTCATAGACATTGGTTGGAGGATACTCAAGAGATTTCGCGGCCGGATGGGAAAGACATAGAGCAGAAAAGTCGAAGGCCGCTGCGGTTCCCCAAACCCGCGTCACTTCTTCATTTTATATATCGTCTCGGGAAAAGTGACCAACTTTTGAACGGCCAGATTTCTCAACAAGAAAAGACCCGACTTGCCCGGTGTGACGATGTCGAGATCGCCGTCGTTGTCAATGTCCACAACCGTGAGTTGCATTCCCACGCCGATATGTTCGCCGTGAGTGATGATGTGCTTCTCCCATTCCTTTTTCGCGCGGTCGAACTTGTAGTAATAAATCCCCAGCGGATCGAATGAGCCGGGATCGTCGTCGCCGTGGCCGCGCCAGCGTTTGCCCGAAATGAGCTCGTTCTGGCCGTCGCCGTCGAGGTCCACCCATACCAACACATGCGCCTGAGAGATGGCCGGCATTCGGGTTCCTTCGGGAACCGGCGTTGCGAGACGCGGTCGAGTCGCCGACGTGTCAATGTCGTGCTGAACCCATTTGCGCGCATCGCCTTCTTTTGTCTGCTCCATCCAGAACAGGCCATAGCTGTGGCCGTGGCCATACATAAAATCGTTGTCCCCGTCACCGTCGAGATCGGTGATGAGGATCGGAATGCCCGCATCGTAGAGTTTGAATTCGGTGTGCTCGACCCATTTCTCCTCGCGCGGATTCTTGGGCGTTTCCCACCAGCCCTCGCCGGAGATGACGTCTTTGCGGCCATCGCCGTTCAGGTCGCCAAAACCCAGACCATGCAGCCAATCGGCGCTCTTGCGGCCGCTGAGGTCAATCGGATAGCGCTTGAATTCGGGTTTGCCCTCCGCGCCCTTGACGACTTCATACCAGCCGAGCGGTCTGCGGTTGGGAAGAACATCGGTCTTGCCGTCGCCATCAATGTCAACGCCGAGGATGCATTCGCACCCGCCGCCCAACGAAGGAGGCTGCGGAAGAAGTTCCCGCTTCCAGGTTTTGTATTCGTCGCCAATCGTCTTGACCTTCATAGATTTCGGAAATGGATTCTCATACCAATAAATGTCTTTGTCATACCAGCCGGCCGAAACGATGTCCATCGCGCCGTCGCTATTGACGTCTATGGGAATCTGGCCATAGTTCATGAGAAATTCGCCGCTCTGCACGATGTCATGAATGGGCCGCTTGTCCCAAAAGGGTGCCCGATACCAGTTCGGCAGCGAAACGATGTCGAGCAAGCCGTCGCCATTGACATCCATGACGCTGCATCCTTCGGAAAGGCCGCGGTCAATGGCGATCTTTTCCCATTGAATTTCGGCGGCGCGTCCAACCGACCAGGCGCCGGTTGCGATGAGCGCGCCGAACAGCAATATTCGGAAATGATGTTTCGCAGTCATGATGGCCTCCTTGCTTCCCGGCAAAGGGAAGCGTACTTTGGGTGAACATCGTCCCTTGATTCTTAACCAATCGCCCGTCGGCAAATCATCCGCGTCGGGAGCATGGCAAACGACGTGCGACGGTCAAGCGAAATTCGTAGGATTGGCACGACTACAGATTTCACCGATTTCGCGGATTCTTCCTTTAATCTGCGTCAATCCGTGAAATCTGCGGTTCCCCATCGAAGCATTTCGCTTGACTCCGGCGCGCCGCAGTTTACACCAAGGGATTGCCGGCTGCCGCCGGAGCAGTCGCGCTGGAGCTGAGGGTGCGCAAACGCCCTGCAGTTGCTCTCAATATCATCTATCGAAAGGAGAACTAGCTATGACACAGGCGGGGAAAGTTGTCCGTCTCATGCTCGGCTTTGCCGGCCTGGCATGCCTGCTGTTGGCCGGAAACCAGGCAGCGGCGGTGGATTTCGCCAAAGCGATCCCGAAGGAATATCGCGTCGGCGGCGAGTGGGCGCTGGGTTGCCAGGCTTACTCGTTCAAGGAGTATTCGTTCTTTGAGGCTGTGGACAAGACCAAGGAGACGGGGTGCAAGCTCATCGAGGTTTTCCCCGGTCAAAGACTCAGCCCGGAAGACAAAACCGCGCTCAACCATGATGCACCGCCGGAAGTCTGCGAAGCGGCCAAGAAGAAATGCGATGAGGCAGGCGTCAAGATGGTCGCCTACGGCGTGGTCGGTTTGGGCAAGGATGAAGCGGCCAACCGCAAGGTCTTCGAGTTCTGCAAGAAGATGGGCATCCTGGTGATCCAGAGCGAACCCGAAGAAGAGGCTCTGCCGCTGGTCGCCAAGCTGGCCAAGGAATACGATATCCCCGTGGCCCTTCACAATCACCCGAGGCCTTCGAGATACTGGGACCCGAAACATTGTCTCGAAAGCGTCAAGGACCTGGCGCCCTGGGTCGGTTCGGGTGGAGACACCGGCCACTGGATGCGTTCCGGTGTTAATCCCCTGGAGGCGATCAAGATGCTCGAAGGGCATATCGTCGCCAGCCACACCAAGGACCTCAACGAGTTTGGCGGCGAGGGCAAGAGCCCGCACGATGTTCCGTTTGGAACGGGCAAAGCGAATATGAAGGCGATTCTCGACGAGTTGCGCCGCCAGAACTTCAAAGGCCCGATGTCCATCGAGTATGAGTACAACTGGACGACCTCGGTGCCCGAGATCAAGCAGTGCGTGGAATTCCTCAAGGCGTATTCCGTGGGTGAGAAACCAACCGCCGAGAAGGCGGCCGGTTCCGAAAAGGCTGCGACCAAGAAGGGCGGCAGCAAGAAGGGCGGCGCCAAAAAGCCCAAACCCGCAGCGCAATGAGAAAAGATAGTCAAAGGCACCCCATTGCCGCGATGTAATGGCGTGCGTTGAAAAACACATCGGGGCGGAACGGCGAACTCAATCGTTCCGCCCTTTCCTATTTCCCAACACTGCTTCCTTCAGTCCAAAATCCAAAATCTAAAATCCGAAATTACACAAAGTGCGCCGTCTTCTTCTTCGGATCGAATTCCATGGCCCGGCCTTGGCGATAGGAATGGACCGCCATGTGAAGGGCGGCCATCACGCAAAAGCCGAGTTCCTCGTTGCTGCGCGGCTTGCGGCCCGACTTGATGCAACTGAGAAAATCGCGCCAGTGTTCGTCGAGCGAGCCATCGCGTTCGCGTTTGATTTCCACGCGATCGAAACTCTTGCCTGCCGACCGCTGCGGCTCGATCACCGCGCCGGGATCCTTGAATTCCAACGTCCCCGCCGAGCCCCGAATGATCATGGGCAAATTGACGTCGGTCGTGACCGATCCGAGCAGGAGGATCGAGGGGCCATTTTCATACTCGATGTTGACGTTGATGATGTCGGGCGCTTCGCGCCCGTCGGCGAAATTGTAAAGCCCGCCCGACGAAACAACCCGCTTGGGGAACCGAAGTCCGAGAACCGAGATCAGCGGCGTCAGAAGGTGGGGGAAGAAATCCGTCGTGATGCCGCCCGAATAATCCCAAAAAACACGAAAGGACAAATAGCGCCCCGGATCGAAAGCGCGCCTGGGCGCAGGTCCCAGCCACATGTCCCAGTCGAGATTGACGCGTGGTTTCAGATCCGGATCCTTGCGCGTCGGATCGTAAACGTCTATCGGACCATTGCGCATGTCGCTGGCCTGCACGTGAATGATCTTGCCGAGGATGCCGGTCCGCACGCGCTCGGCGGCCTGTTGCCAAATGCTGTCCGATATGCCGTTGGTTCCGACCTGCATCACGCGCTTGTTGCGCGCGATCGCCTCGACGACTCGCCGGGCATCGTTCAAGTCCTTCCAATAGGTCATGGGCTTTTCACAATAGACGTGCTTTCCGGCATTGGCGGCAGCGATGGTGATCGGCGCGTGCCAATGGTCGGGCGTTGCGATCAGCACCGCATCCACGTCCTTGTCTTCGAGCAACTTGCGATAGTCCTTATAGGGCTTGCCGCCGGTTTCCTGGGCCGCCTGATCGAGGCGATTGTCCCAGACATCGCAAACCGCGACGACGCGCACCGGTTCGCCGTCTTTCGACATCTTGATCAGCCTGTGACGGTGGGCGCTTCCCATGCCGCCCTGGCCAATCAGGCCGACGCCGATGATTTCATTGGGGCTGGGCGTTTGCTTTGGTTCAGCCGCCCGCGAACGTTGCGCCGTTGCGGTCGCCAAAGCCGCCGCGCCCGCCGCCGTGGCCGATTGCTTCAAGAACCCTCGACGATCCATTTTCCTTTGACCTCCTTCGCAGACCTTCTCCCATCGTATCCGAAATGGCCGACAGCCATCGTGTAGCAATAGCAAAAAGGCGAATCCAGAAGAAAAAGAAACCACAGATTGCACCGATTTCACAGATTCGCATTTCTCAATCCGTGCCATCGGTGCAATCTGTGGTCGTCTTGAGTTGCTGCCTTTTACTTCTCGCCTCTAACTTCTCACCTCTGGCTGCCGCCCACCTCACAGCTCGGCCTTGGGCGCGGTCGTTGTTCCCGAAGTCGGTGTGTTCCCGCCCGGCAGAATCAGTTGCAGTTCCGGATACTCTTTCTGGTAAGTCTCGATCTCATTCCTCGCTCTCTGATACTGGGCATCGGCTTGTGCGGCCGTCTCGATGACCGCGGGCACAATGAATGCGTAAATCTTGGTTTCCAGATTGACCTTGTCGGACTTGCGGAACAACACACCGAGAAATGGGATTTCACCGATGAGCGGAATCTTGCGCACGACATTGTCCAGCCGCTGCTCGGACAAACCGCCGAGCCACACCTTCTGACCGTTCTCGACGGTGAGTTTGGTCTCATACCGTTGCATTTCGGTGATGGCGCGTCCGTTGAGCAGTTCGGGCTTGCGGCGGGAATTCTCGATAAAGACCTTCATCACAACACGCCCTTGTTTATTGATCTGAGGCGTGATCTCCAGGCGCGTTCCCACGTCATTATAATTCACCGTCGTTTGCGCACTGCGACCTTCCGTTGAGGTCACGCTTCCCGTTTCAAACGGTACACTTTCCCCCACAAAAAGGGTGCCCTTTTCGTTGTTGTTCACCGTGACTTGGGGATGGGCAACCACACTGGCGTTGCGATTCTTGACCAGCAACTGCAACAACAGAGCTACGTTGACGTCGGCATTCAGAACCCCTCGGCCGGGACTGAGCTGCTGACCGTAAGAGATCGGGCTGTTCGCGCCACCCCGTTGCACGGTCACGATGCCCCCGCCTGTTCGTCGTGCAAGGACATCGGGCTCGAACGTATCAGTGAAGCCCATATTCCCCAAAGCCACAACCGCATTATCCAGTTCTTCGGGCGACACCGTGCTGGCATCGGGCATCCATCGCCAGCCCACTCGCCGCGCTTTTTCTGTCTCCACGCGCACAATATAGGTTTCGAGCTGGACCTGCGGCTCCGCCTTGTCGAGATCTTCGATCAACTTCTTCAGGGTCTCGAAATAAATCGAGGGAGCGGCGACGATGAGTTTCTGCGAACGGACATCGGGAACGATGCGCACGCGATTGATCAGACTGCTGATCGGCCGCTCCTCCAAACCGGTGCGCGTCGTCGGACGGCGCTGCCCCGATTGCCACGGAAGGATGACCTCGACGGGCGGCGGTTCTTCCTGTTGCTGCTGTTGTTGAGTCCCCTGGGTCTGCTGCTGGCCGGGACGCTGGGCCTGACCGGTGCGCGAGACAGCGCCCTCGCTGAGCAGATTGTTCAGGTTGTTCGACAGCTCGGCGGCGTCGGCGAATGACAATTGAACGACCAGCATATTGGTCGCTTCGGGATCGAGGATGTCGAGCTGCTTGATCAAGCCCTCGATGGCCTGGAAGTTCTGCGGATTGTTCGTAATGGCCACGATCGAATTGGTGTTGCGATAGACCACAAAACGGACTTTGCCGTAGAGAGCGCCGATGCCGTCCTGGGTCCGGCGCGACTGCTGCGGCCGCCACATATAAAAGTCCGGCTGCTGACCAGTCCGAGCCCCCGTCTGGCCTGTAAACAGTTCCGTCAGGACAGTGACCATCTCCGAGGCGTCGGTGTGGGTGATGTGATAGACGCGCGGCGCGAGGTTTTCTTCGGGGGTCTCGACGTCGAGTTCTTTGATCAGCTTCTCGATGAACTCGTAGTCATTCGGCGAAGCAAGAACCATAATCGAGTTGCTGCGCACCACCGGAACAAACTTGGCTTCATTGCGTGACGACGAGCCTCTGCCATAATACCCGAAAATGTAGCTATAGCTACCCCGCAATTCGTCCTGGTAGAGTTGGGTCAACTGATCCGCCATCTCGGTGGCGTCCATGTATTTGAGTTCATAGGTGCGGGTCTCGCGCTGGACCGATTGAGTCGTGTCCAGTTCCTTGATCATCTGCTGGACCAACTTGAAGGTCTGGGGCGTGGCCATGATCATCAGCTGGTTGCCGCGCTCGGTGGAACGGACGTCAAAGATTTCCTGCTTTTCGCGCTGGATTTTAATCCGGATCATTTCACGGATATCGAGCGCCATGTCCTCGGCGTCGGCGTGTTTCACTTCGACCACACGGATTTCGACATCGGTGCGTCCGGGAACGTCCATTTCCTTGACCATCTGCTCGATGCGCAGGACCTTGTCCGGCGGGCCGGCGACGATCAGCCAGTTGGTCCGCGTGTCGGGAAGGACCACGACGTCGCCCGCCATCTGACCGCTTGAGCCTCCGATGCCGCCGCCAAAGCGCCGGCGGTAGTAAGAGTCTTCGCCATAGGAAGAGGAGCGCTGTTGCTGGACCGGCAATTGGCCGCTCTCACCGGCCACGGCCATCATGGCGACGAGAGAAGCGAGATCCTCGGCGTTGGCAAACTGGAGTTTGAAAATCTGGACCTTGATCTGTCCGACCTCGACACGGTCCATGGCGGCGACGAGTTGCTCGAACCGCTCGACGCTGGCCGCCGTGTCGGTGATAATGACCGTCTTGGTCCGCTCATCCACTCCCATGCTCGCCTGTTTGCCCAGGAGGGGCTGAAGGGCGGCCTGGACACTTTTGCCCGTGGTGGTTTTGAGTTTGAAAATCTTCTGCACCATTTGCGTTTTGTTGGTGAGACTGGACGCCGACTCGTCGGGCTGAAGGATTTGAACCCGCATGGTTTTGGCGGCTTCCGACGAGACCAACCGAATCGCGCGCGGCGTCTCGATCACCGCGATGTTGTTCAATTCCAGGGCGTCATAGATCAGCTGGAGCGCCTGGTCGGGGGGAATCTTGCCCGCCGAATAGACCGCGATTCGCCCTTGGACTGCGTTGTCCTTGAGAACGGGTTTCTTGGTCTGCTCGCTGATGAAATTGACGATCTGGGCGACATCAACGCCTTTGCCCAGATTGACGATGACATTGTTGCGATCCTGGGCGGCCATGCCATTCGATGTCGGCTGCTGGCCGGCCATCGTTCCCGTGGACGCGCTGTTCGGTCCGCGAGACAGCTCGGGCGGACGGCCCGAGCGCAACATGCGGTCACGCATCTCGCCCGTAGGGCCGGCCCGTCGCTCCCCCACGTCGGGCGGCTGTGCAAAACTCGACGCTGTCAAGATGACAAGCGCCGCGATCCATCCCAGCGATACCGTTCTCATGGCTTCCTCCGACTCCTTCTTCGCTTCCTGATAAAATTCGTCATCCGTTCGCTGATCGCTCGATTTGCTTTATCGCTAAGTCCTCTGACTCACAAGTTCGGTGACGTATTGTTTTTGACAGGATAACAGGATGGACGGGATTCCTGAAATCCTGTTTATCCTCCGACCAACTCCCGCACCTTTCGTTTCACTTCCACCTTCCGCTCACCAAAATTCAGAACCAAGCCCATTCCAGGAAACCGAAATTCATCTTGTTGTACACGCGATAGGC
>Ga0315277_10003158_pt1 | contig 22499 bp, 23 predicted proteins | sample YL17G05_15_MG_FD_203695 | JGI IMG/M metagenome (GOLD analysis project Ga0315277, IMG submission 203695) | Sediment microbial communities from Yellowstone Lake, YNP, Wyoming, USA - YL17G05_15 | ecosystem: Environmental > Aquatic > Freshwater > Lake > Sediment | place: USA: Wyoming | collected...
AAACCTCAGACTATGGAGCAGCTCACCAGAGGCTCCGCACACGCTAGGGGCATCATTGTTCCTTCTGCTCACTAGGGAATTCGCACCCATTCAAGATCGTCTGGGAAAACTTAACGATCGGATTCAGGTAATACCGAGGTTCCTGAGGGACTCAAGGGAGAGGATCATTGATCCTGTAGAGCTATGGACAACACTGGCCATTCAAGCAACTGAAGGTTTACCGCACCTTCTCGAAGAGATCGTCACTATCGCCAAGGATGTGAAATTCAGTCTAAGAGACGATCTAACTGGAGTCTCTGAAGACGCAACAGCCGCCATATCGGACTATAAAGACTGGCTTTCAAACAAAGTAATTACGAGATCTAGAAAGAACTTCGCAATAGGCAAGAAGAACTTCGACAAGATACTGGAGCTAAGAGGCTTGGGGCTCAGCTCAGATGAGCTACTGAGATTTGCATACTCAGCACTTGACAAAGAAAAAGCCAGACTAAGAGAATTGGCTCTCGAGGTGAGACCTGGAGCTACGGTGGAAGACGTCAAACAAATAATTAAGTCCAGACACCCGAAAAGCTTTCAAGAGGCCCTTGAAGCTTACCGGAGATCGATTGAAACCTCAAAGAACTTCATTATAGAAAGAAATGTCTTCAGAATACCACCGAATGAGGCAGTCATCGTCAGAGAGACCCCTAAGTTTATGAAGAGTCTCGTGAGCACAGCCGCCATCTTCCAGCCCGCGAAGTTTGATAAGGATCAGATCAGTATCTACTTGATAACATCGCATCAAGATCAAAAATTTCTGGAAGAGCATAACTACCACTCAATTCCTAACACAACTGTACATGAAGCCTATCCAGGTCATCACCTTCAAGGATGTTGTGCCAACGCAAATCAGTCACTGATACGGCTTCTAACACCCTTTCCGGTAGAGTTCGTTGAGGGGTGGGCACACTACTGTGAAGAGTATATGAAAGATATTGGATTTGACGACTCTATAGAGGCTAGATTCGAACAGACAATCGGAATGATCTGGCGCGCAACAAGAATGATCCTTGACACCAAATTGGCCAGAGGAGAAATTACTTTTGAAGCAGCTGTCAAATTTCTCGTTGAGCAAACTGGCATGGAACGCCAAATAGCTACGATTGAAGTCAATGAATATGCTGAAAGACCAAGTTACTTCCTCAGCTACTATTTAGGGAAACAAATGATCCAAAAACTGAAGCGCGATGTCAAGGAGAAACTGGGTGAAGATTTCGACGAGAGGAAATTCAATGATCTGCTTCTTTACGCTGGCAGCATACCCATGAAGTACATCAGGCGCGCAGTCCAGGAAGCTTTTAACATCAGGCTGAGTGATGATCTCCTTTAGTCCGTTTGAGATCAAGTTACCCGTCCAGACCATTCGTGAACTCAGGAGGTAGAAACGTTGGCAGTCGCTCTTAATGAATTCCTGACCAACAACAGAGGAATACTGCTTGCCTATGACCATGGAATCGAGCATGGTCCCACTGACTTCAATGAATTCAGTGTTGACCCTCAATTCATAATGGACCTGGCTTCGAAAGCGGGCTTCAACGGTTTGGTCTTACAGAAAGGTTTGGCTGAGAAGTATTATGACGGCCGTATTCCAATGATCCTGAAACTCAACGGAAAGACGAATCTCGTACATGGTGATCCTGTCTCCCGACAGATCTGCTCCGTTGAGGAGGCCGTTTCTCTCCACGCAAAGGCTGTTGGCTATACGATATACCCAGGGAGTATCCACGAGAGCATTATGTTTCGCGAGTTCGGTAAGATCCAGGTAGAGGCACACAAGAGGGACCTGCCAGTTATAACTTGGATATACCCTAGGGGAAAGAACATCAAAGATGATACGAGTTCCGATGTGGTTTCTTATGCTGCAAGAATTGGCCTTGAAATAGGATCGGATGCAGTGAAGATAAAATACTCAGGTACGGTAGATTCATTTAGATGGGCAGTGAAGGCTGCTGGAAGAGCAAGGGTCTTCATGTCTGGCGGTCCTCTGGCAAATTCTGAGAAAGATTTCCTAAGACAAGTGCGGGAGGTTATGGAGGCTGGGGCGACTGGTGTCGCCGTAGGAAGAAATGTCTGGCAAAGCAAAAATCCTCTGAAAATGAGTGAAGCTCTCAAGAGAATTATAATTGACGATTGGAGCCTGACCGACGCCGAAAAAGCACTAGTCTGACAATGGAGCCCCCTTACTTTTTGGCCTAGGAAAACGCTCCATCTCGCTTCAGAAGGGGATCGCGTGCGCTCGAGGTTAACCACAGAATTACAGATCTGACGCATTGACCGGCGTTTATCAGTCAGGAACGGAGAACACTGGTTAGGACGATCAGAGTGGCTAAATGGAAGCTTACCGTCTGAAGCATAAGACCCTGTGTACATTGTTATCCCATGAAATCTAGATCTTCAAGCCAGACTTCTCCAAGGTTCTAAGAAGTAGGTATGCGATTAGGCTTGAAGGGATCAATTGAAGGCCGATGTATACTGGTAATCCTAAATAGTATGCGATGATGGGCAGGCCTAAGACCGTTACCATCACGAAGTACACTGCAGGAATGTCGAGCAATGCCAGAACAGTACTCATAGTAATTATGCGAGTCCTTGCTGGAGTCTGTGGTCGCATTCTCTGTAGGGCGACTGCGGTTGTGCCTGCGAGAAGTGCGAAGACGGCGTTCACAAAAGGCCAAAGCCAAGACAGAGGATTTGCCAAAGTCCAAAAGCCTATGAGGGCTTGAACTTCTGTCGTGATCAATGCTCCCAGAGGGCCGTAGAGATAAGCAGAAAGAAGAATCCACGCGTAAGTATTAGAGTATCCCAGAGGAGTGGCGTTTCCACCGGTGGCCATTGCATCAATTCTTTCTAGTATTGAGGCCAATACTCCTGCAGTGACGCCGAACACTACTGATGTTAGTATGTCATGCAGTCCAAGCCTGATTTTGGTTAGTCTCTCCATGGTCGACACCGTTTACTAGATTTTGAGTAATTACCTATTTATGGGTAACTGTTTCAGAATACACTAGTGAAAGGCGATTCCAATAAGAAAGAAAATGAATCAAGACAAATAGCGGGCGCTGCAATTTTGCGGATAACGATAAATAACTACCAAGTCATATCCTAGGACACGATATTTACCTTGGACATTTCTAGTCTTTTGTCGCTTCTGCGCCTTTTGGGTAATGCATTTGTCTTCATTCTTCTGCTGGTATCATTCTTCTTCATCCTCCTGACGTGGAATTCCAAGGCCGCATCGAGACCTTTGAATTACTATCCCTGCGTAACTGTCATGGCTTATGCTTGGCAGTCAGGAAATATAATCGAAAGAAAGATCGAGAATTTTCTGAGTCAAGAATACCCGAAGGGCAAGCTTGAGATCATTATCTATGATAATGATTCCACTGATGAGACTCAAGTAATCTGCCAGCGATACCGTGAAAAGGGGTTGATCAAATATTATCGACCGGAGCGACACTACGATAGAAAAGCACCGGTACTTGACGAGGCAATAGCAAAAACAGCAACGGGAGAGATCATAGCACTTACAGACCCAGATGGCGTCTGTGAGAAAGAGTGGGTCAAGAAGATAGTTCAACCATTCTCCGATCCCAAGGTCGGTGCCGCTGCTGGCATAACACACTGCGGAAACTGGCACAAGAACTTGTTCACAAGGCTGCGAGCTGTAGAAGATGAGTGGTGGAACAACATATCATTCACTGGAAGAGATGGCAAGATCAAGATATCCCATTTTCAGCCTTTATGCGGATGCAATTATGCCTTGAGGAGGAGCGCCTGGGAAGATGTTGGAAGATCACATGGCCAAGGGCTTCTTGAAGACCTGGATATGAGCGCTAAGCTATTCCAGAGGGGATGGGAAATTGCAGTAACTGACGCAAATGTGTGGCAAGAAGAAGTTGAGAATATCAGTGAATACATACGACAAAGAAGGCGATGGTACTCCTTCAGATCAATTGATTTCCTGGGCAAAGGAAATAAGCTAGACAAAATAATTGGGGCCCTGCCCCAAGGAATTCAAATTTTCGCTATCATTTCGCTCCTATTGTTCCTAGATCTCGTGATCTGGAACCTAATATTTCTTGAAATAACAATTCCTTACGCGTTGTTCGCGGCGTCACCATTCATATTGCACAATGTTGCCTTGGCATGGGGTATGCTTAAAGTCAAAAAGGAAAGGCTAATTCCCTATGTACCGCCCTTTCTCACCTTCGATGCCTTACTTCAAGTATGGTGTTTTCTTGGTCTCAGACTCTTCTGGAGAGGTGAACAGAAATGGGTCAAGATCACTCCTGGCAAATACTACCATGTTGGCACAGAGATAAGGACGGACTAAAATACGTGTTCGGAGATGAGCGAATTTCACGGGACATATAACCTCTTTTAATTTGAAGCTATGCCTCTGTCCAGAGATGTCACCTAATAAAACAGCAGTGAATATCACTTAGCTTTGGAGAGCAGAACCTTTGAAAGTCCTGAACGCCTCTGGCAGAAGCCTTTCAACAACATGGGAAGAAGCCGTCCTTAGGACCTGGAAAGAAGGCCTCTTGGTCTACACCGAGTATGGCCAGTGGAGTAAAGATTGCACCATGCTTATGACCGTAGACGAGCCTTTCTCTGAGCCAAGAATCCATAGGGGCGGTCTTTGCGGAAGTCTGGGTGATCTGCAGAAATATGTCAAGGAAGTTGTCGAAGGCTCAGAGGACCATTTTGTCTATGAAGGAAAACGTCCGTATGAATACCATGAAAGGCTTTTCGATTATCGAGTAAGTCAGAGTGAGACAGTAAATCAGATTGAAAACGTGGTCAAGAAGCTCTGCGAGAAGACAGTTGTCGAATTGAATTCGAAAGTCCTTCCCATATATGGATACACAAGAAGAGCGCAAGCGATAACTTGGAAACCCTCAATCGATCCTATTCTTGAACACCCACCATGTCTTCAGAGAGTCTGGTTAAGAATAATCGATTCAAGCTTGGTCATGGAGACATGTTGGCGATCCAGAGACGCATACAAAGCCGCGTTCTGGAACATGTTCGCCTTTACCGAACTACAGAAACGAATTGCTGAACAAGTCAGCAGTATCACGGGGGAAAGAATACAGCCAGGAGCCTATGTCGACTTCACCAATAGTTTCCACATCTACGAACGGGACTTCGATGATTTTGAAAGAAGATTCAGTAAGCTCGTTAATGAAAGGAGTCTCAAAGAAAGAACAATGGAGACTGCCGACTACCTCAAACACCTGCGGGAGACTGAAAGCCTACAGAACCAACCTTGACCCCAACTCCGTTTCTGGAAAGAAAAGGAAATTACGGCTCGAGAGTCTGTTGAATCATGCTAGAGAGTGCTTTCTATACAGCGCTAAAGCGGTCAAAGCTGCTATGCCAAGAAGTATGCTTGCCGCAATGCTTCTGCGACCCAAACTATTCACCTCCATCTTTCTGTTCGTCTGAGGCGATCGTTGACCTAGACGGGAGAGATCGCTTGGGCCGAGAAGAGACGGCTACAGGACAGCTTGTCGAGATATCCTGATCCAACTCTCTCATCGCTATGCCTTCTTCTAGACATCTGCCGCATCTAGGTCTGGCATGATGGCTGTGGCTAAGTCCAAGCAAGCCCAAGTTTGCATTCATCTTCGGTAAGATCTTGTCCTGGATAATACGTTCATAGAAGACGTCTGTGACAACCAAGAAGGTCATGATGCTCTGAACAAATGTGAAGACTTCTCCAAAGCTTACCAAATTCGACCACCCCAACATCGTTCTTATTGTAACTTTCTCAGGCACATACGCGCTGGAGATAGTAGATGTGTGTTTCATATCAACAGTTATTTAAAGATAGCTGGGTTTTTCGAATTTTGTAAAGTCATAGATTTCCCTAACCATCCTTTCTGGAAGTCCTACAAAGATCGGAAGATGTTTTATTGTCAGGGTTCCTACTCCCAGCCGTAGCCGCTAACCTGAAAAGTCCCAAGAAGAAAGATAACTGGAAAAAGCTTGGAATGTTATCGAATGAAACTCTCGCTCCTTCTTCTTCTGTTGGCAGTCCTTTCCGTCACGGCTTATGCTGAGAGTTCTCTTGCTGCTCCACAGCTGGTCTTGACGGTAGCAGTGAATGTCCAAAAGGGGGACAAAGAGGATACTATGGTCGTCAGGGTTACTGGGAAAGTGATGGATCCCTATAATCGGACAGTTGACGGCGCAGCTATTTCCTACCAGCTGACGGATCCGAGCAAAAGCAGCCTCCACGTATCCATCGTCTATTCAAAAGGCGATGGGACATATTCGGACGAATTCTTGATTACCAGACCTGTACCAGGTAACTACACAATAAGTTTGAAGGCGAGCAAGCCCGGCTATGACGATAAGGCCCTTCAAGTACCTTTCTCACTGATTTCGGGAGAATTCATAGTAAAAGTTTCACCAAGTTCAAGGATTCTAAAGCAAGGATCAAATGGATCCTTTGAGATAGCCGTAGTCCCAATTCAAGGAGATGAGCCACCTCAGGTCTCACTGAAGATAATAGGGCTTCCTCAAAGGATAACCTACAACCTACTCAACAAGTCTGCCACGAATCCAAAACTTCTCATCTTGACTCTAATAACTAGAGAGGATACCCCAGTGGGTAGGTACAACTTTACCATAATAGGCGAGGGCAAAGGCTATAGTCACTCCGCCTGGGCTGTTCTTGAGGTCATTGGGGTAACTAGTCAGACTACTACTACGTCTATTCCGATCCTACCTGAGACCACGAATAATCTTCCTCTTCTGCCTATCCTCGTAGTTGCCATAGGCATTGTCGCCTCATTTGTCACTTATAGAAAGTTGAAGGCACGTGGCGGAGCCGATGAAGTTGAAGAACCCCAGCTGAAACCAGGCGAAGATAGAGAGTATCTTGCTATTGCCCGAGCGCTAACAAGGCTTGAGGAACTGCGTGCAACCGAAAAGATCGTCGAATATGCCTATCAGAGACTCAGGAAGGAATATGAAAAGAAGCTTGAGAAGGCAAAGAGAAAAGACTAGATTGCCTTCAACTGTTGATCTACCCGCTTGATGACCTCTGATAATTCTTGGGAGAAAGGATGCTTGGGTTGTTCTACTGAAAACAAGTATTTTCCACCGTTGACTTGTATATCGCAGTAGCAGGGTATGACCCCCAGGAATGGAAGATTGAAGGTACGTGCCATAGCTTCCTCCAGTTCTTTTTGCCCGGCCCCTAGTGGAAATTGCTCCGTTGGAATCCTGTTGAGCAAGAGACCCGTTTTTCGGCCTAAGGAATCATAGATCCCGTGAACCATCTCTTTTGTTCCTTCCATGTCGAATTCATCCATCTTAGATACCAGAATCACAAAATCCGAAGTAGCTAATGCATTTATCGAGGAGTAGGAGACACCGGGGCTAGTGTCGAAGATCAGGTAGTCTGCACGCAACTCATCACCAAGCTTGTTCTTTGCTGAGAGGGTACGTTGGAGCGCCTTCATCTCCCATCTTCGGTCTTTTGTCATCATTTCTCTCATAGAATCCGTACTGGCGCCAGCAAAGCCGACGTAAAGACGGCCTTTCATCTGGTATTTCTTGGAGACATCATGAAGGGCATCAGATATCTCACATTTCTCTTCAAGGAAGTCATTGAGCGTGTTCCGAATCTTAGTCTTAAAAAGCACCTGAATACTTGGCGCCTTGAAGTCGTAGTCTAAAAGGCATACATTGTATCCCTGTGCTGCGTAAAGAGCTGCAAGATTGGCGGAGATTGAGGTTTTTCCAGTGCCGCCTTTGTAGGAGTGAACTGCTAAAGCTTTTACCATTCTTATCAGACCTCTATGTAAAAGTAGACCTCATGGCTTTTCCTTTTCTTTGCAACGTACCCTTTAGTAACCAATTGGTTGAGGTAATCACTCTCAGCCGCCCTTACTCGACCGGTCTTTTTCGATATTTCGGTAGCCGTGGCCTCACCAAGTTCTGAGAGAGCCAGCGCTGTCTTTCTCAGATGATCCGGTAGTGACAGCAATGTTGCCACATCAAGAGGTAGACCCTCATATGAGGGTTTCTTCTTGGGTGAGAGTATCTCTGTTAGTGATGCTTGAAGTTCGATCATCCTGTCGATTTTCGAGCTCAGATTCTCGACATTTCCGTTGAGCTCACGGAGGAGCTTGACGATATTTGACGAATTCTCGTCTACGTTCATTTCATTCGCTCACACTGTACAGCATAATCATAGCGGGCGGTTCTCTCTAAAGAGTCTTATTGTGCTACGCATTGACGTATTTTTGTAGATTTGTGGAGCATAAATACTTTGTCTCAACAGCACTCGATCTGCCGAGAGACGGGCGATCAGGCCGGACTGGAGAGTACTGCCTATTTGGCATCACGTGCGTACTTGGCAGCGTTCAGACCCGCAATACACCCTTCGCCGACCGCTTTAGCAACCTGAAATGGAGGCCCACACACATCACCGGCTGCGAAAAGTCCAGCAACACTACATTCCTGAGCCTTATTTGTCATTATGTAGCCGTCATTATTCAAAAGCACACCAATACCAGACACAAGTTCAACAGCGCCCTTCTGACCTAGTTCGATGAAGACGCCATCAACATCTATGCGGTAGTCATCTCCGAACAATAGGCTTCTCACTTTATCGTCACCCTGGATCTCCTTCACTTGGCTCCCGATAATAGCGATTTCAGCGGCTTCAATTTGGCTTCTGAGGCGCTCCCCGATGTCAAGTTTCTCTGATATCAGGTAGACCCTCCTAGCGTAGGCTTTTAGGAGAAGAGCACCACTGGCAGCTGCGGCGCCCTCTCCGACCACAGCACCAATCTTCCCTTTGAAGAAATTCGCGTCGCAATCAACACAATAACTCAAGCCTTTTCCACGGTATTTGTCCTCGCCCTTTACCCCAAGTCTGTTCCGTCTGACTCCCGATGCAAGAATCAGAGCCTTAGCGAGAATCTCTGAGCCATTGTCTGTGTGGACTTTGAATCTGTGATCAATTCTCTCTATCTTCAATATCTCATCTTCAATTACCTCAGTGCCAAAACTCCTTGCCTGCTTGATCCCGTTATCAAGGAAATCAGACCCAAGATGTGTTCCGTCCATACAGCAATAATTCTTAATATGTGCCCACGAAAGTCCGCTGTATTTCGTCTTGCCAATCAGAATAGTTCTTAGTTTGCTCCTTGAAGCGTAGATAGCTGCTTGCAGACCCGCCGGGCCAGATCCAATTATAAGGATGTCCGCTGAAATCATTAAACTCACCTCGCAACAAAGCGCGCGCTGGGGGCCTATCCAAGATATTCAAATCCTGAGATAATCATCTTAAAGATTTGTCTTTGCTCGCGATCAGATACGCTGGCCATAGATCAACGAAGCGCGCGCCACCGTGTTTCACTCAGAATCGGCTTCCGGAAACGTATTGAGAGATGCAGATCAGAAAAACCTTGGCTGGAAAATGGCTCCGAGAAATTATTTAAGTAGAGTCCCCGAAATGTAATTTACTTCTCTCGGAACAGACCAAAGGATAGGAGAATTGACAACTACTTCAGCCGTCAAATCTAGGATGCGCCGTTCCCCCTCTAGACAATTTCAGAGGCTTCTTTCATGACAGCGCGCGTCGGCCTTTTTTCGAAATTAAGACTGAAGCTCCGCGAAGCAGAACAAGACATTACGATACTTAGGCTATCGTTGAGAGAAACATTTTCAGACGAGATCGAGGCCTTCAGAGGCCTCTTAACCAAGTATCCGTTCCTGAGTGTCAGCTTCGCATTTGTGGCAGGAGTCTTCTTCGGAGGCCTTCTTCAAGCCAGAGTCTCAAGGTTTGTCGTCCTAAGCCTTCTTGGGGGATTCCCCCTAGCCATTGTTTATGGGCAATCTCAGGGTATGCCGACTATTCTCTCTGTCGGCTCGGTGATAGCCCTTGATGGTTTTGTCTCATATGCACTCCTTAGACTAATGAGGATCTTGGATGATTATCCCCGCATCCAGCCTTACTTGGCAAAAGTCAAGGTGAGGTACACAGAGAGCTCCCGACGCTTCATGACCTATTCTGGAAGACTTGGGGTTCAAGGGGCTTTGGCTGTCTGTACTTTTCTTATAGGCTGGTGGATAGCGACGGTGCTCGCCTATCTAATGGACCTTGACATGAGAACCGTAATGATCAGTATATTCTCAGGATTGCTGGCTGGTGGTCTGCTATCTTTGGCTATCTACGAGGGCTTCGTCAAGCTCATCCCCGACCCAGCCATCGTTGTTTTCGCATTTCTCGTCCTATTCGTTGTAACCGGATTTGTAGTAGGGCAATTATTCAAAAGGATGTAATGAATCTCTTCATCGAAATGATTTGGTAGCGGGGGGTAGATTCGAACTACCGGTTGAGCTCGGCCTTCGAGTATCTCAGGGTTTCCTAGTTCGATTCTTATGAGCCCTGCGGGTTAAACCTGGTTGGGCTTCTTCATCTCGAAGAACCTACCCCACCCCGCTGTTCCTCTTGACTTGTCAACGAACTCCGAAGATAAAAGTTTTGGCCCGAGAATCATCTTCAGATCGTTGTCACATTTTCAATCAAGAGAATTTGTGCCATCTTTCTCAGCAACGCTTATAAGTAATGATGCTGGAGTAGTCGCAAGCCTGTTTAAAGGAGACGGAAGCAGGATCGTTCTGTACGGTTGGCTGTTGTTTCTTCTTATAACTGGGCGAAACGAAAAGAGGTGATACTGTAATGGCTTCCTTGGCTAAGCCTGTTGAAGAAGGTAAAGAGTATGAAGTTGATATTAAAGAGCTCAGCAGGCGAGGAGATGGGCTTGCACGGATAGAAGGCTTCGTAGTCTTCGTTCCAAACACAAAGCCAGGTGACCACGTGACAATAAGAGTCACTCAGGTTCGAGATCGATTCGCAACCGCGGAAAAGATCTAGTCACCTTTAAAGACCGGCGCATATCGCGTTTCAATACCAATCGATTTTCTGAATTTTCTTTTGCTTCTTCTCACAGCAACGAATAGATACCTCCAACTTCAATCTAGAATCAGGGTGTCCCGTTGGATAGGCTCCGGGTTGAGAAATATTCACCCACATTGTGCTCTCCTCTCTATGTGGTGGGACTGGCTGGACCCAGTGATTTTGGCAGGATTACGGCGAAGATGCTGATAGATCGGGTTGGGGCGAGGCTCTTTTGCGAGCTATACAGCCGTCATTTTCCAGATCACGTGACAATTGCAGAGGATGGAACATGTAGACTGCTGAGATATGAGTTCTTTGAGAGCTCTCTATCATGTCCGAACATGCTTATTGCATGTGGCGATAACGGGATTAACTTTGAGAATCCCGAAAGCGCTTTTGATGTTCTCGACGAAATAGTCCAACTGGGAAAGAAATACAGATCGTCAACCTTGATCCTCATAGACGCACTTCACCTGGAAGATGGCGAATTGACCTACGTTGCGGCAACAACTAGAAAGATTACGAAGAACCTGGAGAGTAGAGGAGCGAAGGTGATGAAAGAAACACATTTGCTGGGCCCAGCCGGCATAGTCCTTGGGATGTGCAGACTCTATTCGCTAAGTGCAGTTGGCATTTTCCCTACTCTGACAAGACCTGAAATAGAAGTACACGCAGAAGAAACCCTCAAGCTCATTGAGGAGTCCTTCAATCTGCAGTATCCTGAGAAGACAACTCTCTGAGAGGATCACGGTGGGTATCGTTAGGATTGGAATAGACGATACTGACTCGAAGAGAGGTATGTGCACAACTTACCTTGGAGCGGTGGTTGTTGACAGATTGAGGGTTCAAGGCCATTCTCTTGAAGGTTATCCCAAACTCGTGCGGCTGAATCCAAACTGGCACCTTAAGACAAGAGGCAACTGTGCCGTCTCACTTGACGTTATGTATATTCAATCAGAGCTTGAAGATCTGAAGGAGCTTGTTCTAAACACTGTTCAGGAGCTTGCCGAGCTTGACTGTGAGACGACCAACCCGGGGGTTGTCTTCTATAGCGGGAAGTCTATCCCTGAAGTTCTCAGGGACTTTTCTGGATCGGTTGTGAAAGGGATTGTAGAGGTAGAGGATGCAGAGAGAGTTGCACATCAGATTGGCGCAGAATATCACAAGTACAAGCTTGGGCGAGGGATAATTGGAGCTCTTGCAGCGATCGGGGAAAAATTTGAACAAGATCGCACATATGAACTCCTTGCGTACCGAACGGAAGATTACCGAGGCAGAGAAAGAGTGATTGACAATGAAAGCGTGTCTGAGATGGATAAGAAGACTTTCCCAAGAACCTTTGACAATATTGATAAGAGAAGTGGCGAAATCAGAATAACCCCGCACACTCCCTGCCCTGTTCTCTTCGGTATTCGCTCCCAAGATCCGATTGCAGCTTTGGAAGCGTTTCACATGGTAAGGGCATCTGAGCCCATCGAAAGATGGATAATCTATCAGACAAATCAGGCGACTGACGCTCACCTGCTGGAAAGCACAATCAGTGATCTCAGACCTGTGACTTCAGCAGCGGTTCGGGGGAAGGTGTCAAAGAATCCAAAGGTTATCCAGGGGGGTCACGTAATATTCTCTCTGAGAGATGGGAGTGACGAGATCGACTGCGCCGCATATGAACCGACCAGAGAATTTAGGAACGTAATCAACAAGTTGGAAGTCGGAGATACTGTCAGGGTTTATGGTGGGGTGAAGAAGAAGACGAATCTTCCTCTGACTCTCAATTTGGAGAAGATAGAGATACAGGATCTGTCAAGGATCTATCTCAAAGTCAATCCTACTTGTGCAAGATGTGTGAAGCGTGCGAAATCCGAAGGAAGGGGTAAGGGATACCAATGTGAAGTCTGCGGCCAAAGATTCCCGGCAGGTAGTGAGACCTATGTTGAGAAACCGCGAGAGCTACAACTAGGATTTTATGAAGTTCCTCCAAGGGCCCGAAGACATCTGGCAAAACCATTAATACGTATTGTGAAGGGAAAAAGCGCGCACGCTCAACAATGAGCTCGTCTCTGGCAGCTCATTTTCCTTCCACCGTTATCATTGTGAGAGTCGATCGCACCTTGTCGAATCTCCTAATGTTGGAAGTTATGGTATCCTTGAGTTTATCCATTGTATCGGCTTCAACCTTTGCTGCGACATCATATACGCCATAAACGACGTACGCTTCTGTGATGTGGGGGGTCTTCTTAAGCTGTCTCAGAACCTCATCCTCGAATCCTATCTCAGTGTTTATCAGAACATATGCTGAAGGCATGCTGAACACTGAGAGCCTGATTCCATTTTCATAGACTTAAGACTTCTCCAAAAACCTATGAATCCTCACCAACTATCCAGCCAAGGTCAGTTAGGCGTCACACGTTCAAAATGATCTGTTTATATTAACATCTCGTGGAAACGATTTCATGAAGTTGTCAGAGTGGATTTGCAGATGAATTCACTTCAGTCTTGTCTAACCTCACGTGACGTCAGGAGGCTCGATCTCAACTCTGAGTATTTGGGCGTCTCTTCACTACAGTTGATGGAAAACGCAGGCAAGGCTGTCGCAGCCGAAGTCGCTTCAAGATTCGATAAAGACTCTAGGATACTTGTATTGGCAGGGACGGGCAGAAATGGGGGGGATGGCATGGTCGCGGCCAGGCATCTTGCATCAATGGGGTACGAAGTCCGTTTGAGTCTCGTTGGCTCAGAGTCATCACTAAGAGATGAGCTTGTATTGCTGAATTGGGGGTGCCTCAAAGCCATGCACTCCAGCGTGAAGACCGGGGTTATCTCAGACTCATCGTATCTGAAACCCTTCACAGCAGATGTTATCATAGATTCATTATTGGGAGTTGGCCTCAGAGGTACCTTGAGGCAGCCAACTCTGAAAGCGGTCCGAGTCCTGAACAAGTCAAAGGGATTTATTGTGTCCATTGATGTTCCAACTGGCGTCGACTCCGATAGCGGTGAAGTTCAAGGGGATGCTGTTAGGGCCAATATGACAGTCACTTTTCATGCTCCAAAGGCTGGGTTTGTCAAGGCAAAGGATTTCCTAGGTGAAGTCAAGGTTGCATCGATAGGCATCCCTCCTGAGGCTGAGCTATATGCTGGGCCCGGCGATGTAGCGCTCACGATTAGAGATCGACCAACACGATCCAAGAAAGGAGATTTCGGGCGTATCCTTGTAATCGGTGGAAATGAGACCTACAGTGGTGCCCCAGCCCTAGTCTCTATCGCTGCCCTCCGAACAGGAACGGATCTAGTCTACATTGCATCACCCGAGAGGACTGCTGAGGCAATCTCTTCAATGTCACCAGACTTGATATCGGTCAAAATGAGTGGTGACCATTTCAACCTAGAAAACCTAGGCGAACTGGAACCCTATATTGACAGGGCAACTGCTGTGGTAATAGGTTCAGGTATGGGACTCCACAAGGAATCATTCGATGCCACCGCGGAACTTTTCAAAAAGCTGGTCAGACTCAACAAACCAACATTGATAGACGCTGATGCATTGAAAGCCCTTGGGGGGTCGAAAAGCCGTCTTAACTTCCCAGCTGTGCTGACACCACACGCAGGTGAATTTGAAGCAATATCAGGAAGGAAGGTTTCAGATGAACTTGAAGAAAGAATTGCAGATGTCAAGCAAGTAGCTAATGAACTCAACTCCACGATTGCTTTGAAGGGAAGGGTTGACGTAATATCTGACGGATCCCGAGTCAAACTTAACTGGACAGGTAATCCCGGGATGACAGTTGGGGGAACAGGTGATGTTCTTTCGGGAGTTGTGGCCTCTCTGATGGCTCAAGGTTGCGAGCCTTTCGAGGCTGCTGTTGCAGGAGCTTTCATAAATGGTGCAGCTGGCGACTTCGTCTACAGGGAAAAAGGATTTCACCTGTTAGCAACAGACCTGATAGACAAGATACCATATGTAATGAATGATCCTATGAGTCACAAGGATGCAAAGTTCATTGGGGATTGATTCACGGCTGAGGGTTTTCGTCTATCTTATGGAACAAGACGACCCCAAGAAATGCACTTCAGCAAAGCTACTCAGAATGAACCTAGCAAGACAAATCCGCAGAAGATCGGTTATTCCAAATCGAGCAATAGTTCTAAATCCCTCAGCCCGTCAAGTGCTTCTGCCTTCAGACCGCGAACATGTTCAGAATGGAGGTCTGGTCGCAATCGATTGTTCGTGGAATAAAGCTGACGAGGTCTACATCTCCAGATTTCCTGGCTTGAATCGTCGACTCCCTTTATTGATGGCAGGCAATCCGGTTAACTACGGTAGGATTGGCAGGCTCACTTCAGCAGAGGCATTGGCGGCGAGCCTTATGATCACTCATTTCTTTGACGAGGGGAAGAAGTTGCTGGGGGTATTTAAGTGGGGTCAGACATTTCTTACCTTGAACCATGATCCGCTCATGGATTACAGCAGTGCAAATGATCCCGAGGCCATTGCAACCGTTGAAGAGTCCTACTTCGGCCTCAGGGGAACCTCCCAAGCTTCACATAATTAGCAGCGCCTGAAATCGTTGACCCCTCGATTGTCGCACTGCTAAGCTCCGCATCCCTGCTCTAAGATAGAGACTACATCTCCCTCTTTGAGTTCTTTGTTGAGACCTCCCAGAGAAGTATTTGCTTCAGTTATACGTGCAGTCTCCAGATTATTTATCACAACTATCAATGGGGTCACATTATTGTTCTCATCATAGAGTATTTCTTTGACATTATGAACTGCAGCAAGTTGCCTGAGCACATCGGATACTCTGTTTCCATCTATACTCAGTACTACTTCGTCCTTGCCAATGGCCACGCGAAGACGGGCAAACAACTTCACAGTGACATTCATGAGCAAACAATGCTTAACACGTCGATAAAGGTGTGGCGAAACGAAGCTCGCCTGGGCTAGCGCTCAAGGTAGGATGCGGCTCTCCGTATGGAGTTTCAGCAGTATTAGATCCACAATTAGAAAGGATCCTACTGAACACGACACGGCAATCGCAAGAACACTTGGCAGAAGAGTCGCTGAAGTGCCAAAAGACACCGTCGCCAAACGCCACAATTATCCAGTAGCGCGTGCTAGTATTCTATTCCTTCTCTGGCGGTTATTCCTCGTCTGTAGGGATGTCTTCTCTCAAGGACTTCAGTGACGTAGTCAGAGACTTGGGCCAGTTCTATTGGCGCATCCCTGCCTGTCATGACAACTTCAAGTTTCTTCGGTTTTTCGCGAATTAGTCTCACAACGTCGTCTAGTTTGACCAGGTCTAGGTTTATTGCATGCGTAATTTCATCAAGGATTACTAGATCGTAACTCGGATCTTTGACTACCTTTCGAGCGTTTTCAAATGCCTTCTGAGCTTCCTCTACGTCCCTCCTTGTTGGCTTTCCTCGAATCAGATGCCTTCGGCCGAAAGCGTTTATTTCCAAGTTAGGAAGTCTCTTGACCGCAGATCTCTCACCATAACGGTATCTTCCTTTGAGGAACATTATCATGCAGACTTTCATTCCGTGCCCTGAGGCCCTCAGAGCCAAACCCAGAGCTGCGGTTGTCTTTCCTTTGCCGTCTCCTGTGTACAGATGAATCAGTCCTACTCTGCGTTTGGATTCGATCATCTTATCCACATCCTTAGGCATCTTCGTTCTCAGTCGCAAGCTAGATCGAGTTTGCCTTGAATGAGATTGGCAGCGGCTGAGCCAAGGTAATCTGTAAAGCCACGGAACGGCTCTGTTTCCTTAAAGATGTTGATCATTTGCAGAGCAGTTTGTGCTGAAAAGTCTTCAAGGAAGTATTTTCCCACTTCGACGAACTTGGTCGAAACATAGTATGCCTTGCCTGGTTCAGCTTGGAACATCTTTACGTCAAGTCCTTTTTCACTGGCTAGTCCAAGCATGAGTTCATCTGTACTCGCTATTCCCAATATTCGAGGGGTCTTCTGCTCATCTCTCTCGCATCCTAAGACCTGGAGGATCTCTGATACAGGTTCCTCAAGATCGCTTTCGCGAGGAACCATTGTCTCAATGTAGTCTGTATGGGAGCCATTGCCGACCAGCAGAACTGTCTTCTCCTTTAGCTTAACGACTTTGATGCAGTTGTAGAAAAGGCTCGGAGGGTAGGTCCTTCCCATGTTACCTCTTGGAATCACCATTGCAGTTGTTCCTTCTATATCGATCATTCTGTCAGGATAAGATTGGCTTGATAGTAGATAGGCCACCAGGGGCGTTCCATTCTTGGTTACGCCTACAAGACAAAGTCTTCCTGCATACAAAGTCAGTTGCCCTCGACAGAGGTTTTGTCAGAAACTCCTATAGCATAAGCCAAAAAGTCTTAATAAGTCTAGGAGATGCTCACGAATAGGGCGGGCCGGTAGCTCAGCTTGGTTAGGTTGCTTTGTGCAACATCGAGGAGCACACGGCTGATAGGCTCGTGCGATGGCGAAGAAACCGTGGGGTCATGGGTTCAAATCCCACCCGGCCCACCATGTCTCCAGAGAATTCTTGGTAGATCCCTTTAGCTGTCTAACTGAGCGCAGGTCTTCACTCTATCCATCCGGTAGATCAGAGCGCGGCCTGTCTTTGTTATGCTTGACACTGAGTTTCAGCTTGTTTTCTGGAATAATGATCTCCATGCCTTATCTTATGCTCATCAGTACTGTCGAGTTTGGTTTGTGTGCCTTTTTCGGAAGACTGTGACTAATGCAATCGCTATCAAGATGGGTGAGATTACGACAATGTAGGTGATGGAATAGTCGTCTCGCCATTTTGCAGCCACGGTCTTTGGCGAGTCCATAAGAACAAATGCCCGATTGTTTGTTGAGGATACTTCGCCGGACCATCCATCAAAGATCTTCATCCCACCAAGAGCACCTATGAAGCCTGGAAGCGCGGATTCTCTGTCTACACGGATTTCTGCAGTAGTGCCTTCCTTGTACCAGCCGCTGCCAGGAGGTTGGCCGCGCTCGGAAATTAGTTGAAGATAATATTCTCTGTGATACTCGGTTTTAACATCTAACGGAGAGTTAAGCGCTACCGTAGTACTTGGGTCTTTGACCGTAGAACCCAAGACAGTCCACGAGTCAAACACCTCTCTGGCACCTTGAGATACCTCAATCGTTTGCGGAGCTGACAATGATACAGATGACCCTTTGGTGTACCAGCCTGATTTCTTAGCAGCGTCTCCATGAATTGTCGATACGGATAGATGGTACTGAGTCGCATACTGAAAACTGTGAGCTGCCTTGATATTTTCTGACGAGGAATAGCTTAACTCGTCAATATGCCATATGTTTGCTTGGCAGTAGAACCTTTCACCTTCTGAGACTTCTACGTATTGTTCAGTAGAAATGACATGCCTTACTTCGTCGTCAACTTCTAACCGGAAGGTTCCTCCCCCAGGTATCGACCCAACTAGTGAATCATCCACTCGAAGGTTCACTGTGTAATAAGATGGGAGCCCATCGATACTAATCATAACCTGTATTGGCGAATATGCGGGCCTAACAATGGGTTCCAGATAAAAGTTGATGGTTGTGTCTGACCCGTCCCATACTACGACTGTTTTCGATTGGGAGTAATCAAGTGTAACTGTTGAGAGCGTGACGGTCACGTCATATGTTCCGGCTGGAAGATAAGCTAGGTAGTAGCCATTTGAGTCTGTCCTTATGGTAGTGGCAAAGAATTCGCTTTCGGCAATTATGTTTGCGAAACCTACTGGAACATAATTTCCCAAGTAGTCTCTCGCGTAGATCTGACCTCTAATCGCTCCACCCTGACCCTCAGTCAAGGCGGTGTTGGATGTTGAGATGAGAATGAATAAGAGAAATGTAACAACGTCTATCCTAGGGTCGCGCAATTTTTTTCCGTCTAGAGTATCTCTCAGCTTCCTAATATCAATCATCTTGGATGGCGTTGCCGTCGTCAAGGTTCTTCTCGGCGATCATAAGAACATAGAGCCGTGTTTCTAGAGGAGCCTAGCACCTTCGAAATCGATCTGCGAAGAGAACAACCTTCCCCTAGGAATACAATCTCTGAACTTCTCAAGGATTTCCTCCACGAGATCTTTCTCAACTACTGCATGGAAAGCGTCACCTAGCATATTCTGGGTTGCTCCCACTGCGCCTGATCTTTTGGCAGTTCTGATATTATCAGCAGTTCTTTCTGTCATAAAACCAATCTTTAGGGCGAACTCTTCAGACTGGTTCAAGAAGTTCTTTAGATCTGGCCTTGAGAGAATTGATCTCATGGTTCTTCTTCCTTCTCTGGCAATTCTTTGGGAAATGGTCTTGGAATTCAGGATTCGAGGTTTGGATATTGGGCCGTAGCATCCTGATATTACTCTGTATGATGGTTTGATGGGTATGCGATCAATCCTGCACACGCCAGGAGGTCCACCCTCCCTTTGGATAATGCACCCACCGACCATCAGAGGTCCAACTGTCCCGAGGCCTGTTCTGCACCTTACCTCAGAAATGTGAGCAGCTAGACCGATCTCATCGTATGTCATTCCAAGGTTGAGCAGGTCATTCAGCGCGAGTGCTGTTGATAATGCGCCGGCAGCACTTGTTCCATATCCAGATCCCATTGGAAGGGCAATGTGGTGTTCAATCCTTAATTCTAGTCTCTTGTTTGTCCGTTCCAACAATAGTCTGGCAACAGCTTCAGTTGCCGAGGCAGCACGGGTGAGCCGCCCATTTATGAAGACGTGTATCTTGTTCTTCTTTGAGTGCTGGGCCTGCACGCAAGTCATTGTTCCTTTTCTTGTGGTGAAGCCTCCTCCACGTGCCGCCATCAGAGTATCAGAAGAGAATGGCCTTGTTCTTTTCAGGGTATAAGGCTCGAAGAAGCTTGTGATTCCTCCGGGACTGAACGCTGCAACAGGGTCCATTACGTTCACGTTTGGATGTTAGTGGAAATTGTAGGGTGCTTTATCAGTCTTGGGACTGTTTGCAGGATTAATCCCCCTTTCTATTCTCCCAAAGCGTTTTATTTATGGTCTACATAGATTCAAGCCGTCAGGGAAAAGATAGCTTATGGTTGCGATTTCCCTAGGGGCCAAAATAGGCCTGATGATCGCAGGAGTCATCATCCTCGTCACAGGTATGTTGGTCTTCATATTGACCTTCACGTGGTGGGGGAGATGGGTAGATAGTATACTCTTTCTCCTACTTTTCGTTCCATTCGGCCTGCTTTTCATGTTCACCGCGCTGATATTCGGTACGAAACCCAGCATGCCAAGATCTCCAGGCTATCCCTCGCCTTACCAGCAATATCCAGGCCAGTATCAAGCTGGGGGCCAGTACCCTCCACCACCACAAGATTTTGAGGGACAACAGAAGTATTATCGACAAATGTATGATCAAGCCTATCAGTCTGGTTACCAGCAGGGCTACTGGCTCGGTCTGCAGAAAGCCACGGAGCAGATGTACAAGAATTATCGACAACCATATCAGCAATATGCGCAGCCATACTATCAATACCGCGTGTAGGCATGAACAGAGAGCCTTCAGCACATATCGTGCATGATACCGACCAAGTCATCTCTTATTCTTGATGTGTTCAGCACTGAAGATGTAATCCATCAACCTACTTACTATGAGATCTGCGGCTAGTTCGACCTTGGCGAACGTATTACACCCCTCCATTTCAGTTAGGGCCAAAGATGTCTCAATCAGTCTCTTTCTGAGACTCTCTGGAAGGTATTCAAGATCTTTCTTAAAGTTCTCCCCCTCAGCGTCTCTGCGTCCTTGGTAGCTTGAGGCCGCAGCAAAGCAAGCAAGGTCCTTGAATCTACTGACAAGACAGAGCAATTCTTTCTTAGGATCGGACTTGGATAGATTCCAGGCATCAAGGTCCTCTTTGCTAGTTTTGGAAAATTGGAGCGAATAGGCAATCTGGTCTTCAGTGAATTCGTGATCCAGAAGGAATTTCGTGGCCTCATAGTCCTTGACTCCTATCGAAATTAGGTATAGTGTGTTGACGGCGACGGTTCTGGGAAGGCCGTATTCCTGGGTTGCCTCGGCTAGGGACCTTGGAACCGCGAAGATGTAGTACTCTGGCGATCCGTGCAGGACTGAATGTGCAACCTCATGTCTCAGAACCGCCTTCCTTAGAAGAGCATTGAACTCTCGTAGTCTCTCATAGCATATCATTATTCTCGGTATCCCGGTCCACGCCTCATGTGTTGCCACAAACTCCTCATCCAGACCTGATGATTGAATGCCAAAAGCATTCTGTTCTTGGGATGCGTGCGCAGCCATCCTCGAGGAATCCTCAAAGACAATTACGTCGACTATCTCGAGTTCATGTGGACCCAGTCTTAGATAGCAATCTTCCATGGTGGTTTTGATCTCTTCTATTGATTCGTCTGGGATTCTTCCGAATCTCTGAAGAATGATCTCCAAATGTCCACCTTCAGCGTCCAGATTTCATTTGCTCTGTAGGGCCTGCTGCTTCATATTCCCGCGGGTTCGGTTCGACTGGAGGACAGATCTGCAGGGAACGTTTTTAAATTGGGTTCTCCAAGGGTTACAGATAACGAATCTGAGGTATATGGTTTGGGTGGCCACCAAATTCCCTACTAGTTCCAAGAGGAACTATTCGAAAGAGACTTCAAAGACTCTGCGTCCTGAAGCAAATGCAAAATCTGCCCCCATTCTCGAAGGAATGCCTGCAAAGACGCCGGTTCAACATGTCGTGCTTTATGATACAACTCTCAGAGACGGAAATCAGGGAGTTGGAATCAACTTCTCTGTGGAGGACAAACTCAAGATCGCGAGGCGTCTCTCAGATTTCGGAATAGAGATTATTGAAGGGGGTTGGCCCAGCGCAGCTAATCCTTCAGAGGCTGAGTTTTTCAAACGTGTGGGGCATGAGCGCCTAGGTGCGGCTATATCTGCTATTGGAGCCACTAGGAAGCCAAATTCAAGACCCAACAGGGATCGGAATCTTGAAGCCCTATTATCGATTGAGGCTGAATACGTAACGCTCGTGGGCAAGTCTTGGAGGTTTCACGTTGACAAAATCCTGGACACTACTGCTCAAGAGAACCTGCGCATGATAATCGACTCTATAGAATACCTTAGAAACCATGGCCGAAAGGTGATCTTTGATGCAGAGCACTTCTTTGACGGTTTCAAGGATGATCCTGAATTTGCCTTTCAGACTGTTGAGGTTGCCCATAATAGCGGCGCGACTACAATCGTCTTGTGTGATACAAGGGGGAGTTCCACTCCAAATGAAGTCTACGAGATAACCAGTTATGTTTCGAAGAATCTGGGCGGGCCTGTCGGAATTCACGCCCACAATGACAGGGGGCTCGCCACAGCGATTTCTCTCTCTGCAATAATGGCCGGCGCAAGACATTTCCAAGGCACAGTGAACGGGATTGGCGAGAGATGTGGAAACGCAAACCTCATAGAATTCATTGCGAACCTGGAGTTGAGTCTCGGATGCAAGATTGGCGTTGATCTCAAAAAGCTTACCCAGCTCTCGGACTATG